>JGI12104J13512_1002296_pt1 | contig 12330 bp, 9 predicted proteins | sample TerdegcTABiofilm_FD_13512 | JGI IMG/M metagenome (IMG submission 13512)
CTGGTTAAATCGGACAGGTCAAGGAGTTCTTTTGCTTTTTCAAAACCGTACCGGAACATCCTGATAACGATGTTTTTGTCGTAGGTGGTCTGAAATTCGATATGGTACCGGTAAACGGTATGGCCGGTAGAGACTTCGACAATCATGTCGGCCGTGCTTTTGACCAGGTCGTCCCGGATGAATTCCGTACTGCCGTAACTCACTTTGGCCGTTTCTTCAAGATCATCGCCGTACAGGGCGTTTAAAACGTTCAGCAGTGGTTTTTTCGATAAATGAAACAGCCTTTTAATCAGTTCGTCCATTTTGATTGCGGTGGGTTGAGTATCCATTTCAACGCCTGCCAATAACCTGGTTTGGTTGTATTTTATCATGGNGAGCAGGGGAATTCCACTTTAAATTCTTTTCGGTTAACCGGGCCGGCCGGAAAAAATGCCCGGGTAGCCGGGCCAGAGGTTCCCTTAAAAAACGCGCCGGCCAAAAATATTCACATCGAGGACCGTCCCCGATGTGATTCACTCAATGCCTAAAATTACTGCCGCCAATTTAGCTACCTTCAGTTAATTCCCTCAACAGCAGGCTTTTTTTCTTTAAGTCTCTTTAGAAGCGGGCCGGCCACCACAAGCGCCACCAGGAAATGGGCCAGGGCGTAGGCCATGCCCAGGCCGTTCAAACCATACTTAACCAGCAGCAGATAGCCCAGGCCCAGGGAAAGAACCGAAAGCGCCCCCGTCTGGGCGATGATAAAACACACGCGCTTCTGCACCTGGTTGACAGTGATGAAAAGCCCGTTAACGCACTGCGGCAGCACGGCCAGGACCAGGCAGCGCATCACGCCCGTACCGTGCTCAGCGTAACCGGGGCCGAAGAAATGCAGAAACCACCCGCCCAGCAAAAACATGGCCGCCACCGCCGGCAAGGAGAGCAGCAGGGAACAGGCAAGCGCCCGCCTGCCGTTTGCGGCCAGCCTGTCCTGGTCACGCGAGCCCTCGGCAAGAAGGGACTGGGCCATGCCGCCCGGAATGACCGACAGCACCGTCGTCATCATCCAGGTTATATAGAAATAGGCGTTTTTTTCCGCACCCAGGACGTTTAAGACCATGAGAGGGTAAATAAAGCCGGGAGCCCCGCTCAACAAATTAGCCAGGTAATTGGCAAAGGAATACGGCAGCAGGCGGCCCAGCAGTTCCTTGCGAAACGCCGGGAAGGGACGGTAGCCCCGGTACACGGAAGGCAAAAACAAAAGCCAGCCGAGCAGCACGCCGGCCAGGAACCCCACACCGGTCCCGGTAAAAATGCCGAAGCCTGCCCAAAAAGAAAAAACGTAGACCGGCAGAGGCAGCTTGATCAGGCTGTTTATGGTGTTCTTCAAAAAGACCAGGCGGGACGAGCGCGCGGCTATGAGGCACGGGTCAATTAAAGTTGATAAAACCGTTAATACGGTAAAAAAAACAAAGAGAAAAGCAAACAAGAAATTTCCCCGCACAAACACCAGCGCGGGCGACCAGCGCCCCACCCCGGCCACGTATATGACAGATCCGGCCAAAGCGATCCCCGCCGCCAGGGTAAAGGAGCTGTTTATTAAAAGATTTTCTCTTTTCTTTGCTTCTGGAATAAAACGCACCAGCCCTACCCCGAGGCCCAGGTTGGCAAGCGTAGCTACCAGCCCCGAAGCCGACACCAGCGCCGAACCGATGCCCACTTCCTCCGGCGCAAACACCCTGGCCATAATGTTCCAAAAAACAAAGCCCAAAAGTGCAGTAGCAGCAGTGTTCAGCATCAAGTAAAAGGCGTTGCTAAAAAGTGAAGATCTCCCGGCCTGGCCCAGCAAGGCAAATAAAAAGCTTGTCATAGTGTTTACGCGCTCCTGACGGGAGTGGCCAGCCATTGAAAAACCATTCCTTACTTCATGTGACTCATTAGATAGCCATGCCGCTGGCGCGGCACAGTAGATGATGAAAACTTATTTCAAGACAGAACGTACAAACTCCAGCAGATTGCCGCCTTTGTACAACACGCTTCTAATGCCGGATGCACTGGCAGCCAGCAGGTCTTTTTCCTGATCGCCGATCATAATGCTCACCTCCGGATTTACCGGCCATTCAGCCAGAGCGCGACTGATGAGGCCGGGAGCAGGTTTGCGGCACCCACACTCCAGGCGGTAGGGTCCACGTCCCTCCGTTGGGTGATGGGGACAGTAATAAACAGCGTCAACATGGGCGCCCCGCCGCCGCAGTTCTTCATTCATCCAGGCAGTAAAGTGCAGGAATTCTTCTTCCGTATAGTAGCCCCGGGCTATGCCGGCCTGGTTGGTAACCACAATAACCAGGTATCCCTGGTCATTGAGCCATTTCACTGCTTCCGGCGCTCCGTCTATCCAGGTAAAATCCTCCGGCCGGTGGACATAACCGTAGTCAATATTCAACACACCGTCGCGGTCCAGGAAAACGGCGGGTTTTCTCTGCCACCGTGGCACTAAAATACCAGCATCGCTCAAACTTTCTTTCAGGCCGATATCTATAAAAAAGCCGTCATAGGCCCTGCCCTTAAGCTGACCGCCGGCAGCAAACAAGGGGAAAAAATCCCTTTCCAGAGAACACGGTACTGCGTAAAGTTTTTTGACGGCCTCCCGGCGAATAACGTAGACTCCGCCGTTTACCAGGCCGCAGCCCCGGCCTGCTTTCTCATTAAAACCGGCAACGGTTTCTCCCACCAGGCGGACCTCGCCGTACCGCCCTGCATCCTCCACATAACGCAGGGCCATAGCCGCCGCAGGCATATCCGTCTCCATTAAAAGTGCCAGGTCGAGATAATTCAGATCAAACAGAGTATCCCCGTTTACCACCAGGAAAATCTCATCTAACTTTGGTAACGCAAGTAATAGAGCTCCGCCCGTGCCGGCAGGTTCCCGCTCCACAACATAATCAATAGAGACCCCATAGCGGCTGCCGTCGCTGAAATGCTCCATTATCCGCTCCGCCAGATAGCCGACGGAGAACAGCAGTCTGGTTATACCGTACCGCTTTAGATTCCATACTATATATTCCAGAAACGGTTTTCCTCCAACCGGCAGAAGGGGCTTTGGGGTCTGCCTGGTCAACTCCCCCAGCCGGGTACCGAATCCACCAGCCAGTATTAAGGCCTGCTTAAGCATAGCGCCTCCTCCACCAGCTGGGCAATAATGTGTCCGAAAAGGATATGCATTTCCTGGATGCGGGGCGTACTATCTGATGGTACACATAGGCATAAGTCGCATAAATCCTTAAGCCTGCCGCCAACACCGGTCATTCCAATCACTTTCAGGCCGTTCCTGGAGGCTATCGCAGCGGCGCGTAAGATATTCGGACTGTTGCCGCTGGTGGAAATAGCCACCAGCACATCACCCGCGCGGCCGTGGGCTGACACCTGCCGGGCAAAGACTTCCTCAAAGCCATAGTCGTTGCCGATGGCGGTCAGCACCGATGTATTGGCGTGCAGCGCCAGGGCCGGGAGCGGCCGCCGTTCTTTCAAAAAGCGGCCCACCAGTTCACCGGCGATATGCTGGGCGTCGGCGGCCGAACCACCATTGCCGCAAAGCAACACTTTCCCCCCGGCTGCCAGCGCCTCCAACACCAGTGCAGCAGCCCTGCAGATGGCAGGGCCCATTTCACGCACAGCACCAACAAGAGCCATATGGTCATCCAGCACGGAAATGACGGCTGCTTCAGCATTTCTGTCGCTCAAGAAACCGTCCATGTCCTTACACCTTCCTTTACAAAACTAAAGTTAACTAACTGGGCATTCATCTGCAGCAGGCGTGTCTGGACGGCAAACCGCCTGCGGGGATCGCAGAAGAAAAACATAAAACCACCGCCTCCGGCGCCGCTGATCTTGCCGCCCAGAGCCCCGGCCCGCCGGGCCTCATAATATACCTCATCGATTCTGGGATTGGTAATCCCGTCAGCCATCTGCTTTTTGCTTTCCCATGCGGCATCCAACAATTCCCCAAATTCACGCAAACGGCCCAATAAAAGCGCCTTTTTCATTTCATAGGCCAGCTCTTTAAGCCTGTCCATTGCTAGTACACTTTCTTCCCTGCCTGTCTGGTAGTTTTGCACCTGTCTTTCAATTATATGGGAGGAAAAGTGCTGCCCTCCTATATAGGCAAATATCAGGCTATACTCAAGCTCACAAATGGTTTCCGGACGCAGCCGCAATGAATTAACCACCGTTACGCCGTCGTGAAATTCAATAAAACTGAACCCACCGAAAGCCGCCGCATACTGATCTTGTTTGCCTCCTTTTATACCTACTTCAATTCTTTCAATCTGATAGGCAAGTTCAGCTATCTGATAATTGTCCAGGGGCAACCTCAGGTAATCGGCAATGGCGCCGATTAAAGCCACCGTAATAGCGGAGGAAGATCCCAGTCCGGAGCCCGGCGGCGCGTCATTATGCAGGAATATTTCCAGACCTTCGGTAAAACCGTTTATCTGTCTGAAATGATCGATAACCCCTTTAGCCAGGTCTAATTGTCCATCATATACGAAAGGATCGTCAATACCATAAGAAATACTGGCGTCATAATCAAGGCTGCGTACTTCAAATTTTTCCCCGCCGGGAATAAGGGTGGCGCAGGCATAGCGGTTAACGGTGGCGCTCAGTACCGCCCCTCCCCGCTCATCGCAATACGGCGGCACATCAGTGCCCCCGCCGCCAAAACTAATGCGCAACGGTGCCCTGGTCCGGAACAACAATAACATTCACTTCCTTCTTAAATACTAGCCTTGTGATAGTCTTTCCATTACCCAGATAATGCCAATATAATGGCCATAATTTTTCTATTTTTGATACAGGCACATAAAATTTTATCGCTGTTTTTCTAACTGCTTTTATTGAAGCATGTTTCTTATTGAAGCATATATTGAGTATATATTGTTAAAACATTCGTATTCCGTGCAATATTTATTAACTAAAGTTTTCAATGGAATCGAGTCGTCTCTTAATTCACACATCAGTTCATTATAAAAAACTGGTTTAATAGGGTTTTTAGGATATTGAACTGTCCAATATTCTTCACAATCCATTTGCTGCAATTCTATCCGATTCATTTGATATAACCATTGTAACACTTTTTCTCCTGCAGAGGTCATGCTGATCACCATCGATACGCCGCTCTTATTATTTTTATATCGTGGCCCCCAATAGTCACCCATACGGATATCAGCAGCAGATGCTGTACGATAATTACATTCATAGCATGATGGGGCAAAACAATGTCTAAGTAAAAAGAAACGATAAAATAAATCTTTCTTATCAACGCGAATATAAGTTTTACCATTACCAGATAATCGAATATACTTTTTTCGCCAGCCTTTTGGTTTATATCTAAAGACTACTTCTGGGGTTAATCCATAGCCATATTTTTTTGAACCTTCTCTTATATACTTTTTCCATAAATTCTGAGAAGGTACCCCATGGCATATTAAGTCAACAAGTATAAAGTTATCTCTTTTTTCTTTTAATTTGAGCAATCTATCAATCCCCGAAATCTGGCATGGCGTACCAAAAACAACAGCTTTTTCTAAGCTATTTACTAATTCTTTAATCACATCTGCAGTATTACTTTGTAAATATTTCGAACCTTGAAAAATATGCAACCTGCCTATCTCACCAGCAGGTACACATTGATGAGTTGCTTCTGCTTTCTTTTTATCATAAGTGCAGCCAATTACACTATACCCATTTGCACATAATAATTTTGAAATCTCATAACCTATTCCACCAGAAGAGGATTTCTGCAACACTTCCACCTGCTTTGAATATGCCATAAAAAGTTTATGTTTTTCCTTTTCAATTTCTATACTATTCAAACCGTTATATGGACACACCTTTTTGCACATCCCGCACCTAATACATTTATTTTGGACTACAAATGCCTTCATGAAGCCATCTTCATCACGTTTGATTTCTATAGCACCTTGCCTGCATATTGCTGCACAGGACCCGCATCCGCAACAAGTATTTGTAATCGTATATGTATCTCTTACAGATACAGCTCCCGTGCTTTCCTTTAGTGCATTCTCTAGATACTGAAGTGATTTTTCCCTCTCAATGTCTAGCCTATATTTCGCTTCCGCAAAATCACAATTCAGCGGATTATCTCTTAATTTCATTTTGTCCTTTACAAGCCTGTCATCTAAACCTGCTATTTTTAAAATATTATAAATACGGGAGTTTTGTGAATAACTGTCTTTGTTTGAAAATCTCTCAAAAACATAAAATGGTCTTTTGTAAAGGATAGAAAATGTAGTACCATGAAAAGAATCCGTACAAACAAAAGCTGCATTTTTGATAAGCCCCAAAAATTCAGCCGGTCCTGCACCAGAAATAACCTGATATCCCCTTCGCAAATCTTGATTGAATACTGGTATTACTTTTACAGGAAGTCCTGTTTTCTTTGAAAGAATTCTTACTTTTTTCCACGACAGCTTATTAGCTCCTAAAAAATAACATAATATATAAGGTATGCAAGAGCTCGGTTCTATTTGATTAGAAACCATACAATCCCATTCATCTGGTTTTAAAAGCAAAGTTGGATCTAATACAACAACAGCTTCCTTACCACAAAGCTCTCTTATTAAGCTCTGCCCCTGTTCTTCGCGAATAGATAAATGATTAAATCTACTTATATATTCTTTCATACGATTACGAACATACATATCCTCTATCACGGATAATCCAATGCTTGGAGCATAGGAAACCAGTTTGCTTGGCTGTTGAACAAAATCAAGAAAATATTTTGAGTTAAAGAATGTTGGTGCCCATATTTGATCACTGCCACACACAAATGCATCAAATTCGCTGTTTAATGCAAATAACTCTGATGCTGTTCTACATGGCCGGGTAAATTTAATATGTTCACTGAGGAAAGTTCTGAACGCCATTTTACGACCTTCATCTTTAATAAGATTCCGGTATTCAATTGCACTAATTATTTTTTTTATATAGAATGCAGGTTTTTTATAGACTCCTCTTGTTAACAATTCCCCATATGGTATATATTGAATTACTCTAGGCTGATAACCCATTTTTGCAATAATATATGAAAGAGCCGTTACTTGAAGTGCTGTTCCAAAATTAGGATAGTGATACCAAGTCATAATAGCAACCTTTTTCATTAGATGTTTCACCTTACACGCTTAATAAACGCGATGTCGCTTGAAATATTTTGTATGCGTTATACATTTTAAAAATGAGATTTCATTTAAATTACACAAACATTTCATAAAGCTCAAGATAACTTTTAGCAATTTGTTCCCAGCTATATTGTTCAGCAAAAGAACGAGTACGTTCAGCATATTTTTCATAATTTGACCACACTTTTACTACTGCATTAGCGATGGTTTCCGGATTATCACCCTCAAACAGTTCTCCTGCACCGGATGCTTGTACAATTTCCGTCATAGCATATGCATTGCGGGCTACAACCGGCTTCCCGCAAATCATAGCTTCTAAAGTTGGTAGACCAAAACCATGCCAATAGGAAGTTTCACAGTAAATATCACATTTATGATACAGTTCAGTAATTTTATCATCAGGAACAAATCCTAACATATGTACATAATCATTTAAATTCAATTTATCAATTAGTTTTTCTATTTTTTTCTCTTCAGGTCCTTTACCTGTCAGATATAAATGAACTCCAGGTATATGCTGAAGTATATAAGGCATTGCTTTAACTAAAACAGATGTACCCTTGTGTTTTGTTAATCCACCTACTTTAAATAATATTGGATAATCATTATAAAATTTTTTATCATCATAGCCATAAACAAAACGATCAATATCAACACCATTTGATATTTTTATCACTTTGCGAGCTTTATAGATAAAATTTAACTCATTAAAAATATATTCACTAATTGCTGTAGCAATATTAACACGAGGTATACCGTAAATAGCACAAGCATAAGCCAACAATATACCGTGCCATCCCTTTAGAGGGGTATAACGCATGGGTACAATTCCATGTTCTGTGTAAATAATTTTCGCCCTCCCGTGTCTTCGAACTAATCCCGGCAAGGCATATACATCATGACAATGTATAATATCATACTTGTTAACTAATTGAGCGCACTCCCGCCAATAATGCCAGGTAGTTGCTGAATTTAATGGATGAATAGTTAAATCATCTTCAACTTTATCTAAAATTCGCCGACAAACCAGATCTACCTGATAATGTTTTTGGACTCGCAAACCAATTTCTATTGCCACGCGTGCAATTCCAGCATGATCATAGTTACCAAATATTATACATATTTTACCCATATCTCTGTTTCACCTTTTTATAGCTTAGTCATCCTAATTTTTCCATAAAACAGCAATATGAAAAAAGATCAATTTTCATATTTCATATAAAAACTTTATACAGTTTAATATTACCATTAGTATATACCATTTCTAATCTAGGATATATGTCAAACTTATTTAAACATTCATTTGGTAAAGGCCCCATTACTGGTTCTTTTAATGGACGGTAAAATATATCTTCTAAATTAGAATACCTCATATAAGTATTCCTGATATCGGAAACTATATAATTATACCTTATAACTTTATCAATAAAATCATCATCAATTTTCTCTTTTAAAAATAATGGGGCCGCTAACCAGGGTTTGACAAATTGTTCACCATAACCTCCGAATACATCCATTACCACATGTGTACCTGCTATTTCTAAATGCGTGCTATCAAATGTTGCTAACCAATTAGAAGCATAAAAAATATCTTTTGTATAAAAACTTAATTCTGAAGTAGGTTTAGAAAAAGGAAATCTAAAATCACCACTTCTAGCTAATGAAACGCCAGAAATAAATATTATAAAAATTGTGATAATCACCACTAATTTCGTAATAAAAATATTTTTTGACCATAGATATCTATATGCTACTGTTAAAACAAATGCTACTCCAGCAAAAAGAAAGGCCCATACTCTACCTCCAAGTTCTGCACCGAATTGGGTAGCTATAAGCAATGGCCATGTAGCAAGAAATGTTGGTATTGCCCATATTATTAACGCACTAGCCTCTATAGATTGCATAATTTCTATTACGTTATTTCTTTTAAAATATATATATATACCCAATACACAAAGAAATAGTAATGTGGGCGGATATAAAAATTTTCTAATGATTATTTCAAACATTGGAATGCCTTCCAATTCAATAGCAAGTGCAGCTTCAGGGCCTTTCCCGAAAAAATTACCTGCATGAACAATGTCCATTATTTTATAAACAATATTTCCAGATACATAATATATTTGTTGGGTAGCAACGTATATTAACCATCCAAAGGTCAACACAGCAACAATTACAGTAAAATTTATAGGTGATAAGCAATTAAATCCTTTATCACGATTATGATATATATATATTATTGATAAAAATATCCCATATAATAGAAGCATATAAGGGGATGAATGGTGTGTAATCACTAATGAACACAATGTAATCAACGATAAAAATACAAAAATCAATGTCTTTTTCATACACGATTTATACCTTAAAAATAAAAATATCATAAAAACCATTGGTAATGCTATTGTTTCATAAGAAACATTACAATCAAAAAAAATAAAACGAGGATTAAACGCATAAAGAAAAGAAGATATAGTGGCCATATGTTTATTTAAACCCAATTTTATAAAATATAACCATAATATAATTAACAAAAATGAATGTGTTATTCCTACTAAAATTTTACCACCAATAATCTGAGGAATAGAAGTAATATTCACCAGCGTTGCAACAAGTAACTCTAAACCAGGATATGATTCAATTACCGGGAAGTTTGTATGTTCTATATGTAAGTTACCTTTTTTTATTATACTAGAATAACCTTGATAGTGATTCATTTCATCTCTATTTACAAAATATGAGGATGTTCGAAATAGATATGTTGAAAAAATTATAAATCCCAAAAAAACTAAAAGAATAAAAATAATATAATTTTTATTACTTTTTAACATGCCCACAAAAAGACAAAAACAACTAATACCCAATCCAACCCAAAATAATATAATATTATTATTAGCTTGCCAAGCTAACAAGTAACTATATGCAAATATACCATAACCAATACATGCCAAACTAGCCCAGAATAGATGTTTTTCTATAAGTATCTTTAAATTCAACTTTCAACACCAAGCTTTTTAAATTTTTTAAATTTTATTTTAGAAAAATAGCCACAATATCTACCACGAAACATCGAATAATAATATTTACTTTTCTCAAAATGGCCTAGCATCAATGCTAATATTGAGCCAACTAACGGTCGAAGAAGAATGTTTATCACAAACCATATTGGGTATTTATGCTTACGTATAACTCTCCCCATGCCAGCACCATATTTAAATACTTTCATTATAGTATTATTATCATATGCTATTTCTATTGGATGACAAACAATTATAGATGTATCATAATAAATTCGTGCTTTCTTTTTAATCGCTCTAACAAGGAAGTCAGTTTCTTCCCCAGATCCCCAAATGGTCCCTGCTCCCACTCCTAGCTCTTCATCAAATAACCCAACTTTTGAAACAATTGAATGCTTTAAGAAAATAGTAAAGGATATACTTCTTTTCCATACATTATAAACAGTTAACCACCCACTTTTTTTATGAAAAAAAGTCTCTCTTTTTGACATATCTAAATCTAATACACTACCAGTAATTCCATCATATATTTTATTTTCTTTAAATAAATTGGCTATATTTTCTATTAAAAATGGTGGATAATAGCAATCATCATCTGGAAATCCTATTATATCTCCTTGACAATATTCTAGGCCGATATTTCTTGCTTTAGACAAACCAGGTTCTGATTTTAAATGTATAATTTTAAATTTATTTTTATATTTCTTTATTTTTGGTATAATTCTATCATCTTTATTCTGATCAACTATGATTAACTCAAAATTACGATAAGTCTGCATATCAAGGGAATATAGAAATCTTTCTAATTCCTCGACACGTCCAACAGTTCCCATAACTAACGAAAAATACATCAGCCATGACCATCCCTTAAAATATTCTCAACAAGAAACGAGAGTTTTTCTTTACTAACTTGTAGAAGGTATGTATTTTAATCTTACTTTATGAGTAATTAACTTTTTAATTTGTTATAAACAACACGTGTAATAATTTAGCAAATGTTCACCTATTATATTCCACTTATACCCGCTTAGCTCCGGGGTTGGAAATGTTATTTCAATACGACTGACAAGGGACTCGGCCAACTGCTTTGGGTTTAGCAACCAAGCATCCACCGCCGTTACTCCTTCAAATCTCCTGGCCAACTCAGAAAGAGCGGTGCGGTTATTCACCAGAACCGGTTTGCCGGCAGCCAAGCCTTCGATAACAGTGAGGCCGAAGGCCTCCAGGTCGGATAAATTTAAAACCAGATCGCAGGTCTTATACCAGCGGTAAACCTCTTCATTAGATAATCGCCCCAATAAACTAACTCGATCATCTATGCCCAAGGTTATCACTAAGTTCTGGAGATGTTGTCGATACGGGCCATCACCTATTATAACAAGGTGGTAATCTTCAGGAAGATAAGGCATAGCTTGAATAGCCATGTGAATATTTTTGTATTTTTCAAGACGACTTACGATCAATAATATTTTGCCTTCTCTATCAAATGGTTTTGCAGCGCATATCTCGTCAACAGCCACGCCACTGGGAATTATTTTTATTATGCTTTCATCTAATTGAAAATGGTTAATGAGCAATTTTTTTTCAAATTCCGTATGGCACAATATTAAATCAGCCTGCTTATAAAATCGACTAAACCAATTACGGCCCAATTTTAGGAGAAGGCTGGTGAAGTATGTTCGTCCCTTTCCGTGATAATGGCCCATTAAAACCAAATTAAAATTCTGACTTTCTCCTTTTGCTTTAGCACAAAGCAAAGGCAGCAAGGTGTGAAAGCTGTGGACGTGCACAACATCATATTTATTTCCTTGTGCTATTAAATATTTGTAAAGCTCCTTTGAATAATAGAAAGGACCGTTTACCGGAAAACGCTTGATAGCCACGCCGTTTAATAAAGAAGGGTAATTCTCCAATTTCTGGGCGTCTGCGGTTAGAACTTCAACTTCATACCCCTTTTTAACCAATTCCTCACTTATCTTTTGAACAAATTTTTCTACTCCGCCAATATTAGGGTAATAACGGGGGCTTACCTGAGCGATACGCATGGTTTAACCTTTCTTAACATTATATTTCCTTTTTTAGCAAATACAAATCAGCCCAGATATTATTTCCTCATATTTCCTGGCTATTTCGTCCCA
>JGI12104J13512_1002297_pt1 | contig 12323 bp, 12 predicted proteins | sample TerdegcTABiofilm_FD_13512 | JGI IMG/M metagenome (IMG submission 13512)
ATAAATGCAAGTGTTGTTGATCCAAAAGAAGTTATAAAAGAAGCAACATTAAAATCAGCGTCATCAATAATTCTTGTACATAATCATCCATCTGGTGATACAGAGCCCTCAACTGATGATATAAATATCACAAAAAAGATAAAAGAAGCATGTGATATAGTTGGAATAAAAGTTTTAGATCATATCATTATCGGAAAGAATAAAGAAGATTATACAAGTTTTGCAAAATTAGGTTTAATTTAAAAATTAATCAAATAGAATACATTGAAAATTTTAAGATTTCTTTAATGTTTTATTGGATTTTAAAATTTTGAAATTAATATAATTTTGATATAATTAAAAAAGGAGGTGCAAGATGTGTGAATGTGAAGAAAAAAAGGGAATGCCACTTTTAGGAGACAAATTTCCAGAAATGAAAGTTGTGACAACACAAGGTGAAATAGTTTTACCAGATTATTATAAAGGAAAATGGTTTGTATTATTTTCACACCCAGGAGATTTTACTCCAGTATGCACAACTGAATTTGTTGCTTTTCAAAAAAGATACCCAAAATTTAAAGCACTAAACTGTGAATTAATTGGACTTTCAGTCGATCAGGTTTTTTGTCATATGAAATGGATTGAGTGGATTAAAGAAAAACTTGGTGTTGAAATTGAATTTCCTATTATTGCAGATACAGGAACTGTTGCAAATACCCTTGGTTTAATTCATCCAGGTAAAGGCACAAACACTGTAAGAGCAGTTTTCATAGTCGATGATAATGGGATAGTGAGAATTATATTCTATTATCCACAGGAGCTTGGAAGAAATATAGATGAAATTCTAAGAGCAGTTGAGGGAATGCAGATTTCTGATAAATATAAAGTTTCAATGCCAGCAATGTGGCCAGATGGTGAAGTTGTAGGAAAAGATCATGTAATTATTTCTGCTCCAAGAGATGTAAAAAGTGCTAAAGAGAGATTAGAAAGAGCAAAAAAGGGTGAGTTTGAATGTCTTGATTTTTGATTATCTTACTAAATAATACAATTAATAAATATGTTAATATAATTCCTATTATACCTGCAAAAAAAGTTGAAAATAATTCATTTTTTATTATTGGTATAGAGTAATCGGGTATCAATGGAGAAATTATATTTTTACTGCTATCAGAAAAGTTAAACAACTCTGCTACTTTTTCAAGTCCATCTGGAAAAGTTGAAGCAAATGGTGCTATTAATAGTATCAATAATATTATAATAAAAAAGATAATTATCATTTTTTTCATAAACATCACCTCATAAATTTATCCCAGTAAAAATACTTAATTCTTTTTTATTCTTATAAATAAAAACTAATACTATAGATGTGATTAATCCCTCAAAAAAACCAATAATTGAATGAATCCCTACCATACTAATTAAACCAAGTGATAAAGGAAACATTTTTGATATAGATAGCTCAAAAGAACAAAAAACTGAACTTAAAATAACAGAAAACCAGGAAGCAATAAATGCAGTTAAATATATTTTATTCTTAAATATTTTATTCAAACCATAATAGATATAGGTAGATAAAAAAGTGCCAATAATACCAATATTTAAAATATTTGCTCCAAGTGTTAATACTCCTCCGTCTCCAAATATTAGACTTTGTAAAATGAGAACAATAATCATAATTATTAAACCAGCAAAAGGTCCCAAAATAATACCTAAAAGGACACCACCTAAAAAATGTCCTGATGTGCCATATATAATAGGAAAATTAACCATTTGTGACGCAAATATCAAAGCCCCTAAAACCCCCATTAATGGAATAGTTTTATCTTTTAATTTTTCTTTGACTCTTTTGATTCCAATAGTAAGAAAACTAATTGAGATAATCCATGTCGATAAAATGGTTTTTGTATCAAGATAACCGTCAGGTATATGCATTTTTAAATCTCCTCTTTTTTAGAAATTATTGAAACAAAATTACTTTTTATTCCTTTAATATTTTTAAGTTTTTTGTTTAATAGATTTATATCTTTTGATAAACCTCTAAATGCAATTATTTCAAAACAATTATCTATATCTAAATGTATATGCAAAGTTGAAATAATGATATTATGAAAGTCATGCTGAATATCAGTTACTTTATCTACTATCTCTCTTTTATGATGATCATAAATTAAAAAAATTGCGCCAGTTATCTCTCCTCCTCCCAACCACTCTTTTTTTACTATATATTCTCTGATTAAATCATTTAATGCCTTCGATCTTGTTGGATAATTTTCTTCTTTTATAATCTCATCAAATTTTTTAAGTAATTCTTCATCAATTGACACACCAAATCTCTTAATTTTCATATTTAGTATTGTAACACAAATTTAAAAAATTGTAACACAATAATTTTGAATATTTACTCGATCAACATTGAGTTTAGAATTATCTGAATATTGAATTAAATTTTATAACATCATTTTCTATATTTTTTTTACATTTATTAAGTTCTTTTAGAATAAAATTTTTATAGTTTTCGTTGAATTTATATTCGGGAATAATTGTCCCTAAGCAGTAAATTTTTTTATTGACTTTATCAATAATAGGAAGTGATATATCTAAAAAACCTGTTTTTATTCCATCGAAATTAATTGAATAGCCATCTTTTTTAATTTTTTTTAATAAATATATGAAATCTTTTTTATAAATCTCATTATCAAACTCTTTAAAGGTTAGTTTAACTTTTTTCAATAAAATATTTAGATTGGCTTCTGTTAAATAACTTAATAGAATTAAACCAAATGATGTTTTATAAAATTGAATTTCATTAACATTTATTGAATTTTCATTAATGTAATTAGGCTTTTTTAAAAAAAGAAACATATCATTTTCAAGAGTTAAAAAAAATGTATCTTCATTCATAACTTTTTCAAGTTTAGGGATTAGTGTTTCAGCTATAAAGTAAATTGAATTTTTTTTAACTGGAATAAAAATAAGATTTAAAAATTTTTCATTTAAGTAATATTTTTTTATATTTTCTGAATAATTTATTAAACCTTTTTTTTGTAAAATTTTGAATATTCTATAAGCGCCAGATTTACTTAAATTAAAAAGACTCGAGATTTCTTCAATAGTTAAATAATCATTTTTTGTAATAAAATACTCAAGAATATCTAAAATTTTCCCTTGAGAGCCAAGAAATTCTTTTGATTTTGGCATATTTTACTGAATTTGACCAACCATATAGAAAATTGGAAGATAAAGTGATATAACGATAAAACCTATTATTCCTCCAACAAAAATGATTAATAATGGTTCTATTAATGAAGTTAACTGGCCAACTGCTCTATCGACTTCCTCCTCATAAAAAGAAGATACTTTATGTAACATCTCTTCAAGTTCTCCTGTCTCTTCCCCAACTGCTGTCATTTGAACTACCATAGGTGTAAAAAGATTAGATTCTTCCATAGGTTTTGATAAAGTTTCACCCCTTCTAACTCTATCCTCAATTTTCATTATCTCCTGTTCAATTATTACATTATCAATAGTTGCAGAAACTGTATCAAGAGCTTGAAGCAAAGGAACACCAGAAGCAAGCAGAGATGATAATGTTCCAGAAAATCTTGACATAGCAGTAAGATGATTTACATTTCCTAAAACTGGCATTTTTAATTTACTTTTATCAATTCTAAGTCTACCTTGAGGAGTAGATTTATATAAATTATATAAAGCATAAACCCCAAGTACGATAGTAAGAATTAACCACCAATATTTTCTTAAACCGTTAGACAGATTTAATGTAAATTGTGTCAAACCAGGTAATGGTACATCGAGATCTGCAAAAAATCCTGCAAATTGTGGAACAAATATGGTTAACATAAAAAAGCCAAGAGAAAAAGCAAAAACTAAAACAAATATAGGATAACTCATTGCACTTTTTATTTTCTGACTTAATCTATAATCATTTTCAAGAAACTCAGTTATTCTTTCAAGAGATTTATCAAGTGAGCCACCAACTTCTCCAGCTCTAACCATGCTTACGTAAAGATTTGAAAAAATATTTGGATAATTTAATAGACTTGTTGAAAGTGGTATTCCTGATTCTACATTCTTTTTTATCTCTTTTGATACTTCTCTTAATTTTTTTGTTGGTGACTGATAAGATAATATATCAAGAATTCTTGTAAGAGGAAGCCCTGCTTTAAGCATTGTCGTAAATTGTCTTGTAAAGAAAAGTAGTGATTTAATATTAACGCCCTTTTTTCCAAAATATTTGAAAAGTAGACCCTCGAGGCCACCTTCTTCTGCTTTTTCAATTTTTAAAGGTGTTAAACCTCTTTTTTTTAATGTGGTTTCGATTTCTTCGACAGAGGTAGCTTCTAATTTACCTTCTACTACTTTACCATAAGAATCTCTTCCTCTATATTTGAACTTTGCCATAAGATTCTCTCCCTATCATTTTAACCATTTCATCCCTATCATATGAATATCTCAAAGCACTATCATATGATATTAATCCGTTATCATATAAATCTTTTAATGCTTGATTCATTGTTTGCATTCCAATATCTCTCGAAGTTTGTATTATTGTGTTTATTTGGTAAGATTTATTTTCTCTGATTAAATTTCTTACTGCTGGTGTAACAATTAAAACTTCACTTGCAAGAATAAGTTCACTTCCATCTTTTTTAGTGAGTAATTGTTGAGAAAATATTGCTGATAAATTATTTGAAAGTTGTACTCTTATTTGTTGTTGTTGATGAGGAGGAAAAACATCTATTATTCTATCAATCGATAGAGCTGCAGTGTTTGTATGAAGAGTTGCAAAAACTAAATGTCCAGTTTCTGCTGCTGTTATCGCTGCAGAAATTGTTTCAAGATCTCTCATCTCGCCAACGAGAATAACATCTGGATCTTCCCTCAAAACACTTCTTAAAGCATTAGGAAAAGATTTGGTATCTGACCCAATTTCTCTTTGAACTACAACACTTTTTTTATGTTTATGGAGGTACTCAATAGGGTCTTCTATTGTTATTATATGTAAACTTCTCGTTTCATTTATTTTATCTATGATAGAAGCAAGGGTTGTTGATTTCCCTGTTCCAGTTGCACCAGTAACAAGGACAAATCCCTTTTCAAGTTCCACAATTTTATGCATTACTTTTGGTAAACTAAGTTGTTCAAATGATGGGATATCCCACGGTATAATTCTAAAAGCAGCCGCAACTGTTTGTCTTTGTTTAAACACATTCACTCTAAATCTTCCTATATGAGCTATTCCAAATGAAAAATCAACCTCCCAATTTGCTTTGAAATTATTCTTTTGCTCATCATTCATTATTGGATAAACAAGGTCCTCTATCTCTTCTGGTGTTAAAGGTTCACCTTTTAAAGGTATTAAATTCTTTTTGATTCGAAAAATAGGAGGTAAACTTGTTGTTAAATGCAAATCTGAAGCATTTTTTTCTTTGCATAATCTCAATAGATCATCAAGATTGTAAATCATCCTTCAAGCACCTCTACAGTAGAAATGACTCTTATTACCTCATCAATTGTTGTTATTCCCTTTTTTGCTTTATCAATTGCATCTTGCAATAAAGAGATACTACCATTTTTAATTGCGTGCTCTTTAATATTTGTTGATGGATTCCTATTTAAAACCATTTCTCTTATACTATCATCAATTTTTAAAATCTCTTGTACTGCAATTCTTCCTTTATATCCACTATTATTACATGCTATACAACCTTTCCCTCTATAGAAAACTCCATCATAATTTTCAATACCAACCTGTTTCAATAAAAATTCACTTGGTTTATATTCTTCTTTACAATCAGCACAAATTTTTCTTACAAGTCTTTGTGCTGTTACTCCAATAACAGATGATGCAATAAGATATGGCTCTATGCCCATATCAATAAGTCTTGTAGGAGCAGAAAAAGAATCATTTGTATGAAGAGTCGAAAAAACAAGGTGACCAGTTAATGCGGCTTCCATTGCGATTTGTGCAGTTTCTTTATCTCTTATTTCTCCTACAAGAATTATATCTGGATCCTGTCTTAAAAATGATCTTAAAGCATTTGCAAATGTTAAATTTATCTTTGGGTTTACCTGAACTTGAGTTATACCATCAAGTTGATATTCAACAGGGTCTTCGACAGTCAATATATTCACATCGGGTGAATTTAAAATTCTTAAAATTGCATAAAGAGTTGTAGATTTGCCTGAACCAGTTGGTCCAGTTATCAATATCATACCATAGGGTTGATTTATCAATGTTCTGAAAATTTCCAAACTCTCTTCAGAAAACCCGAGCTGTTCAAGAGGAATTAAAGATCTTTCTTTATCTAAGATTCTTAATACGACTTTCTCTCCAAAAATTCCGGGTAAAACAGATACTCTTAAATCTATTTCTCTTCCTCTGAATTTTAAGTTTATTCTTCCATCCTGTGGCCTCCTTCTTTCAGCTATATCAAGATTAGCCATAATTTTCACTCTTGAAATTACTCCAGGTTGAATATTTTTAGGAAGATTCATAGTATCTCTTAATACTCCATCTATTCTATATCTTATTCTTAAATATCTTTTTTGCGGTTCTATATGAATATCTGAAGCGTTAGATGTGATTGCCTCAGTCATAATTTGATTCATTAGTCTAATAATTGGTGCAGCTTCAGCTAAACTTTTGGCCTCATCTATTGAAAGTTCGATATCTTTAGTCTCTTCTTTCTCAACCTCTATTGAAGATCCACCAGTCATTTCTTTAACTGCTTCTTTTACAGTTGTTTCCATCGAATAATACTTCTCTATATTTCTAAAAATTGCTTCATAAGATGATACATATAATTTAGAATTTGGAATTAAAGTTCTTAAATAGTCTATTGCAACGATATCTGTTGGGTCAGAAATAGCAACCATAATTTTATCATCTCTTGTTTTTCCAAAAGGTATTGCTTGATATCTTCTTGCAATTTCTTCAGATATTAAACGGACAATATCTTTATCTATCTCGACTGTAGATAAATCTATATAAGGGAACCCCCATTGTCTTGCAAGGAGATTTGCAAATGTTTCATCGTTTATAAATTTCAACTTTTTTAATGTTTCAAGTAGTGTTAAACCACTCTTTTTTTGCTCTTCAAGAGCAATTTTAAGTTGTTCTTCAGTTACTATACCATCAGTTATTAAATCACTTCCAGTTTGTTTATATTTATCCATGTTTTAATTATAACATAATTGATTTATTAATTTTTTTCCAAAAAAATGATTCAAAAAATCTCTGAATTTTGGTTGGGATAGAGTCTTTACTTTTATCCCTTGGTTCTACAAGAATTGTATGTAAGTTTAAAATATTTCCACCTAAAATATCTGTGAATATTTGGTCTCCAATCAAAATAACTTCATCGCTTTTAACATTTAATATTTTCATCATTTTTTTAAAAGAATGTGGAAGGGGTTTTAGGGCCTTATCTATTACAGGAATAGTATAATCTTTTTCGATTGAATTAAATTTATTTTTCATATTATTACTTATTATTCCAATTTTAAAATTTTTGTTTGCTTCTTTTAACCAATCTTTAACATCCTTTTCTAATATTAACCCCCCTCTTTTTACAATAGTATTATCATGGTCAATTATTATTGCTTTGAATTTATCTTTATATTTATTTAAGTCAATATCTTCAATTTTTTTATAGAACTCATCTGGATAAAAAATTTTTTTATGCATTTCCAAAATTAACTGGCTCATAAATCAACGGGAAATATTCTGAAACTTCTTTTAAAAAACTATTAATATCTTCTAAAAATTTACTATCAAAAGAAAGATCCATAATGCCTACATTTTCTTCTACATATGTATAAAGTATCATTGCTTTTCCTTCAAGAGATTCTATCAATGTTTGTAAAAAAATAATATCCTCTTTTGGAAAGTATATTCTTAAAACAGATTCACTCATAAATCACTCCTTAAACAAATCTCTAACTTTACTGACAACAATATCAATTGCAACAACATTGAATCCTCCTTCAGGAATAATTATATCAGCAAATCTCTTAGTTGGCTCTACAAATTGAATGTGCATTGGTCTTACTACTTCAGTATACTGTTTTATAACAGAATCAAGGGTTCTACCTCTTTCTTTTGTATCCCTTAAAATTCTTCTTATCAGTCTTATATCGGGATCAGTATCAACATATATCTTAATATCCATTAAATTTCTTAGTTCTTCATAAAAAAGAGCGAAAATTCCCTCTAAAATTATAATTCTTTGAGGTTTTACAATTTCATACTCCTTTAATCTAACATATTCAACAAAAGAATAAATTGGTTTTTTAATTTCGTTTCCCTCTAATAAATTTTCAATATGCTTTTTTAAAAGTGGGATATCAAAAGCATCGGGGTGGTCATAATTTATTTTTAATCTTTCTTCAAAAGGTAAATTCGAATGGTCTTTATAATATGAATCCATATCAAGAATAAGTATTTCTTCACCAATTTTTTCTTTTATATTAAGAGCAACTGTCGTTTTTCCAGAACCAGTTCCTCCTGCAATTCCAATTAAAAATCTTTTCATGGCATCACTATTGAGATATTTTTTAAATGTTCATCAAATGTCTTGGCAAAAAGGTGTGTGCCATCGCCTTTTGCTACAAAATAAAGATAGTCAGTTTTTTCGGGATAAATTACAGCCTTAATTGATTCTATTCCTGGATTACATATTGGTGTTGGTGGAAGTCCTGGATATTTATAACTATTATAAGGAGAATCGATCTCAAGTTCTTTTGTAGTCAAAATATATCCTGCATCAGGCAATATATATTTTAAAGTAGGATCTGCTTGAAGTAGCATATTAAGATTTAATCTGTTTATAAAAACTCCAGCTATTATCGGTCTTTCATCTTGAACTTGTGCTTCCTCTTCAACTATGGAAGCAAGTTTTAAAATTTCATATTTTTTTAATTCTCCTTTATAATTTTTATACACACCATTAAATTCTTGATTGAAATTGATTAGCATCATTTCAATATTTTTAGTCAAATTCTCTTTTTCAAAAAAATAGGTATCTGGAAATAAGAAACCTTCAAGACTTTCTGCATCTTCAAAAATNTANTTTTTNTATTTTTCAACATCATCAATCTCTTTCAAAAATTCTTCTTTTGAACATAAACCATTTTTATCAAAAATTTCTGCAATTTCAGTTATTTTAAGTCCCTCTGGAATAGTTACTTTTATGTATGGGGGTGGACCTCCCTCAGTAAGTTTAACAAGAACATCTTTAACATTCATTTTCTCATTAAATTCATATATTCCTGACTTTAAATTCTCTTCAATATCTAAATATTTAGCAAGAAGTGAGAAGATAATTTTATTTTTTATAATTTTCTCACTTTTTAGTTTCTCTGCTATCTCTTCTGCTGTTAAATTTTCTTTTATATATACCTTTTTACTTTCAAAATCAGAAGGTGGCTGTGATTCAAAATAAGCATAAAAACCAAACGAAAGAATGGATAAAAGCACGATTATAAAAACAATAACAAAAATTTTTATATATTTCATTTCAACCTCGAAAGATAAGAATTTAATATAATAATAGCACTTGATAGATCATCTTCAACTTTTTTTTGTTTAATTTTTAATCCCTTTTTCTTCTCATATATAAATTTATCTTTTGAGATTTTTGATGTAAATCTTTCATCAATTAATTCTATTTTTATTTTAAATCTTTTCTCCATTTCATCTTTTATTTCAAGAATCTTTTTACCTTGATTTTCAATTTCTCCTGATAAAGAAATTGGAAACCCGAGAACAATTTCATCAACATCATATTTTTTTATCAGTTCTTCAATTTTATTCATTTTTTCTTCTTTATCACCATAAAATACACCCACACCAGAAGCTGTTATATGTAATAAATCTGAAACGCTAACTCCCATTTTTTTATCTCCCCAGTCAATTCCAAGAATCCTTTTCATCTTACTTTTAATTTTTTAATAATATCAACAATTGTTTCTTCTAAACCCTCTACTTTCTCGATTTTTCCAGAGGAAAAAGTATCTTTTCCTCCTCCTTTTCCATAGTTTTTATTATTCAATTCTTTATAAATTTCATTTGCAGAAATTTTATCTATTAAATCCTGAGAGACAAAAATAGTTAAATATTTCAAATCTTTGTTAGAGAAAAATAAAAATATAAATGATTTTTCCTTTTCTTTAATTTTATCATACAGATAATATCCATCTTCTGGTTTCAAAAATTTCTCTTTTAAAATTATTAATTTAATATCATCTATCAATTTATAATCTTTTATATATTTTTCAACTAAAACATCAAAATATTTTGTTTTTAATAAATCTATTTCATCCTCTTTATTTTTTATCTCATTTTTCAATTCAGTGATTTTATTTATCAAATTTTCACCCTTTGCTGAAAGAATAGATTCTAATTTATTGAGATTTTTTTCCAAATTTTTCAAGTTTTCTATCACTTTTAGTCCAGTAACAGCTTCAATTCTTCTTAAATTTGTACCAATTCCTCTTTCAGAAATAATTTTAAAACAACCTATCTCGATAGTATTAGATACATGTGTTCCACCACAAAACTCTTTAGACAATTCATCAACCTTAACGACTCTAACGATATTTCCATATTTTTCACCAAATAGGGCTATAGCGCCTTCCCTTTTTGCTTCGTCAATATTTTTATAAAAAGTAGATACTTCAAACGCTTTATATATCCATAAATTTACATTTTTTTCAATTTCATCAATTTCTTCTTCTGTTAAAGGAGAGAAATGCGAAAAATCAAATCTTAAATAATCTTCTGAAACAAAAGAACCTTTCTGAGTCGCATGCTCACCAAGAATAGTAATAAGGGCTTTGTGTAACAAATGTGTCGCTGTATGAGCCCTTTTTATACTTTCTCTTCTCTCTTTATCAACTATCGCAAAAGAAACATCATTTAAAGAAACTTCACCTTTTATCACTTTACCAAAATGTATGATTAAATTTTCAACTGGTGATTTTGTATCATATATTTCAATTTCAAATTTATCACTTTTTATAATACCCCTATCACCAACCTGTCCGCCTCTCTCTCCATAAAATGGAGTTTTGTCAAGAATTATAATTCCCTCTTCATTTTCCTTTAAACTATTTACTCTTTCTCCATTTTTTAATATCAATAATATTTTTGATTCTGTTGATAAAGTATCGTAACCTAAAAATTCTGTTTCTTTTACCTCATCCTTTATTTTTATATAGTCAAGGTTTTCTTCGAAAACTCTTGACTCTTTAGTTATGGTTCTACTTTTTTTTCTCGATTCTTCTAACATATAGTTGAATTCATCCTTATTATAATTTAAACCTTTTGTTGATAATATATCCTCAGATAGTTCTGGAGGAAAACCATAAGTATCATAAAGAAAGAAAATGTCTTTCCCAGAAATTTCATTTGAGTTTATTTTTTTTGCTTTATCTATTAAGTTGTAAAGAAAGTCAAGTCCCCTGCTTAATGTCTCAATAAAATTTTTCTCCTCGCTATGTAAAATTTTTATTATTTTTTCATCCGATTTTAAATCATAAACTCCTGAAAATGTTTCTATAACAGATGGATATATTTTATATAAAAATGGATCTCTTGAACCAAGAGACCATCCAGATGAAAAACTTCTTCTTATCAATCTTCTTAAAACATAACCTCTACCCTCATTTGAGGGAAAGAGATTTTCATTAATCAAAAAAGTTATTGCTCTGATATGATCAGCTATAACTCTAATATTAATTTTATTATCTTCATTATAATCAACATTCAGATTATTTTTAATTGATTCAATTATTTTTGAAAAAAGGTCTGTTTCAAAATTACTCTTTTTATTTTGAAGTATCATTGTTATTCTTTCTAAACCCATACCTGTATCAATATTTTTTCTCGGAAGAGGATCAAGTGATCCATCTTTTTTTCTATCGAACTGAGTGAAAACAAGGTTCCATACCTCTAAGAATCTGTCTCCTTCATTTAAAGGACCTAAGGACGGATCTTTACAGGGAAAATCTTCACCTAAATCATAATATAATTCAGAATCTGGGCCACAGGGTCCTTCCTCACCCATCTGCCAGAAATTATCTTCTAATTTAACTATCTTTTCTTCAGAGATTCCAACTTTTTTCCAAATTTTTAGAGCTTCATCATCATCAGGATATATTGAAACCCAAATTTTTTCTTTATCTAATCCAAAATTTTTTGTTAAAAGTTCATATGCCCATAAAATTGCATCTTCTTTGAAATAATCTCCTATTGAAAAGTTCCCAAGCATCTCAAAAAAAGTATGGTGTCTTATTGTTTTACCAACCTGTTCAATATCATT
>JGI12104J13512_1002308_pt1 | contig 12290 bp, 10 predicted proteins | sample TerdegcTABiofilm_FD_13512 | JGI IMG/M metagenome (IMG submission 13512)
CTGGACCTGCGCCCAACCCGCCACACCGATGAGGTTATCAGTAACCGCGCCAATTATTCCCGCAACATGGGTGCCGTGAAAGGCATTGGGTAAATTGGGGTTGTCCGGTTTCGGGTCGTTGTCCTGGTTCACATAGTCATAGCCCAATTCGTTTGCCTGGAAGTTCCGGGCAAGGTCGTAATGGCTGTAGTCAACACCGTTGTCAACAACCGCAACCTTAACTGTGCCGCCTCTAACTACATCCCACGCCTGGTCGGCATACATAACCCATTTGTCCCACTGGTTACTCAAAAACATCGGGTCGTTTGGTAGAAACAGAGCGCGGGCAGGATAGTCAGGTTCTACAAATCTGACACCGGCAGTTCCGCTTAATTGTTGTTTTATATTTTGGAGCGGGACATCAACGGGTGTTTCAATCACCAGGAATCGGGCTGATGTGTCAATGATTTTTACCTCAGCACTAGGGAGGTAAAGTTTGCGAATGATGTTTAGTTCAGCACCGGATTCAAAACCGATTACAAAGCGGCCCGGGATGGGTTCGGGTTGATTCTTTAGCGAGCTGTCTTCGGACGGCTGTTCAATAACGTTCTGGTAGATGGCTTTTAAAGCAAACAACCGCTGAATGTCATCGGTGGTAACTGCCGGATATTCGGGCCTCGGGAAAAAGTTGAGCAGAATGATAATTAAGATATGTCCCATTGGCTATTTAATTAGAAATCTTGCCCAGTAGGTTTGGGTGGTACCGGTGGTATTGACAAACACAAGGTAAAATGTGCCCGAAGAGGAAAAATTGTAAGACAGGCTGACTTCGCGGCTGTTCTGTCTTTCATAAAGCGGGGTGCAGGATTGATTGGCACGGAAACGGTTGAAGTTCTCCTGGTCAAGAATGAGGAAACGGCTTATTGTGCCGCTGGTTGCGGTGCGGGCGTCGCCAATAAGGGTTTCGCCGCTCACAGCATCAAACTCCACCCATTGGTAGTAACGGTCGGGAAGGGTGAACTGACCATGAAACACATTGCGCTGTTCAATCGCGGCGATTTTGACATTAACCGTGTCGCTGTAACCTTTGTTTCCGGAAAGGTCGGTGGCGATACAAAAAAGTTGATGCCAGGTTCCTTCAGTTAACTGCCTGGTGTCCCATTGCACCGTTGCCTGCTCGCTACTCTCTTTCGCAAAAAGGGTGCCATCGGCGTAGAACTCGATTGCCGCAACCCCAACCGAATCAAAAGCCTCAGCCGAAATTTCAACGATACCGCTTACCGTGCTGGAGTCTGCTGGTGAGTGAATGACGCACACGGGCGGCGTTCGGTCGAGCGTGAGCAGCAGGTCGCATCCCGTGCCGAGCAAGAGCAGCGCGACAAGGTATCTAAATTTCATACTCATCGCCCTTGGCGGGAATCAAAACTTCGGGGACGCCCATTTCCATAAGTTCCGCGCGAAGTGCTGCCGCGGCTTCGGGTTCGGCATGGACCAGGAAAATCTTCTTCAGTTTTTGGAGGTTGATATTGCGCACATAATTCAGGAGTCCGTTGCGGTCGGCATGGGCGCTGAACTCATCCATCACCTCAACTTCTGCCCGCAGTTCGTACTCCTCGCCTAAGATTTTTACCACCGGCTGGTGTTCAGCGATACGCCTGCCGAGGGTGTGCTGTGCCTGAAAAGAAACAATCAGTATCAGATTGTTGGGATTGCCGATGCTGTGTTTTAAGTGGTGCAGCACCCTGCCCGCCTCGCACATTCCCGAAGGAGCAATGATGATGCAGGGTTCGGTGTGGTAATTCAACTTCTTGGACTCCTCGGCGTCGTCGATGTAACGCAGCCCGGGAAAGTCAAAAGGTCCGCCAGCATCGTCCATTAAATTCTGGGTTTCGGCGTCGAAGTAGGCGCTATTGTTGCGGAAAACTTCGGTGACCCGGCTTGCCAGCGGGCTGTCAACGAATACCGGGATGTCGGGAATGGCGTTTTGTTCGCGGAGAAGTTTAAGATGATAGACGATTTCTTGCGCCCGTTCCACGGCAAATGCCGGAATGATAATTCTGCCGCCGCGGTTGACAACCCGGTTAACAATTGTGGCGAGATGTTGGGCAACATCCTCGTAAGGTGCATGCTGTCGATTTCCATAAGTTGCTTCCATTATCAAACAGTCAACCGCAGCAACCTGCACCGGGTCACGGATGATGGGCATCTTCTTGCGACCTAAATCTCCGGTAAAGAGAACCCGCTGGCCTTCGGCTTTGATGTCAATCAGTGCCGAGCCAAGGATGTGTCCGGCATCGTGAAAAACGAGCGTGAATGGACCAAGTTGCCGGGGCTGGGCGTAGTCGACACCTTCAAGACGGGCAATGGCGTCGGTCGCATCTTCTGTTGTATAAATAGGTTCTTTTGGTTTTTCACCGCTTGCCCGGCGCTTTTTATTTAGGTAACGGATATCGGATTCCTGGATTTTTGCCGAGTCAAGTAACAGCAGTCGGGCAAGGGCAACGCTCGGTTTGGTCATTAAAATTGGCCCTTTAAACCCGTTCTTCACCAGATTGGGCAAATTGCCGATGTGGTCAATATGGGCGTGACTGGCGGCGCACCAGTTGACCTTTGTCGCTTTAAACGGCAGATGGCGATTTATCTCTTCCGCCTCCTGACGATGTCCCTGAAACAAACCACATTCCAGAAGTAACTGGTGTTTGCCCGATTTCAGGATGTGTTGGGAACCGGTTACGGTCTGAACACCACCCCAGAACTGGACTCTCACTTTACCAGACTCCGGATGGTGCGCATATTTTCCAAGTCATCTTTAGATGAGGTACGCGGCGTCTCCATTATTCCGGGCAGGTTTTTCAGCAAAGGATGATTGACGATTTCCCGGAAGCCGTTAATGCCGATTTCACCCTTGCCGATGTGACAGTGTCGGTCCACCCGGGAGTTGAAAGCGGTTTTGGAATCGTTCAAATGGAGCAAATACAGTTTGCCAAATCCAATCGCCCGGTCAAACTGACGGAGGGTTTGGTCAATACCTTCTTTCGTGCGCCACTCGTAACCGGCTTCAAATGAATGGGCGGTGTCAAGGGTTACGCCGATTCGGTCCTTCTGTTCCACCCGGTCGATAATCGCGCCAATATCCTCAAAACGGTAACCAATCTCCGAGCCCATTCCTGCGGTGTTCTCCAGAAGGATTTTTACCCGATTGGGCACGCGCTCGAAAATGAAGTTGATGTTGTCAACAACCCGGCGCAGTGCACGCTGCTCGTCGTCACCCATCGCCTTGCCAACATGGACGACGAGAAACTCAATCCCGAGGAAGTCGCAGCGTCGTAATTCCTCAGCAATGTTTTCAATCGACCGTTTTCTAACTGTTGAATCTGCGGCGGCAAGGTTGGGCAAATAGGCGGCATGAGCAAAAACCGGGTAAATGTCTGCTTTTTTGATATCGGTTTTAAACTTTGCAACATCATCTTCCTGGAGTTTAGTAATTGCCCAGCCGCGCGGAGAACGGGTAAACAACTGGATGGTATCGCAACCCAGTTCTAACGCTCGGGTCGTAACATTGGCAAAACCACCGGCGATGGAGATGTGAAAACCGAAACGCATTATCTGTTTAATGTTAACACCTATTGTGTTTCAGTCAACTTATTGCCCGTAAAATTTAGTGGACATAAACACTATGGAATTAAAATTGGATGGTATCGGGCGGGTAAGTGATGTACAGCCATAACCCTGAACAGGATTTGGATAGGGGCTCATTGAGCAAGTTTGGGATTTATCCGGGATTTTGTTCATAAGTCCACTCACGGAGTCGCTCTGGGGACGGCTTACTGATTGGTTCCACGATTGAATCGGTAATGCACCACCCGTTTGTATCTGGTGGTAACTTACAGATTTACTTACGGTTACAATTAGAGGACAAATTGCCCGGTTGTTTGATGGTTGAATCACTCCGTGACCTTCTGAATGGGATAACGATTTGCTCGCTGATTAAGTTACCGATTGCTTTTCCCCACTATATTTGAGATGGTTTCTGAATTCCTGTTAACTGCCCACCGGAATGTTGTTTTATTCATTTTGGAGTACTGAACATGCTCTTTTTTACGCTAAAAGAAGGCAAGGGGTTTGACCGCCGAGGCTGCCCCTTTTATGTCTGAAGAGTTGTTGACTTTGGTCTGGTTTGTTTTACTATTTTTGATATATAAGATAGGAGGCTTTTTGTTTTCTTTTCGTCCTTTAAGAGTTCTGCCAATCGCGGGTGCGATGGTGATTGGTGTTGTTTTTCTTTTTTTTGTTGGTTGCGAAAATCAACCTCCTTCAACCCCGATTGTTTTTGGACCGCAGCGGGCAAGGCCGTTTGATACGGTGATGGTTTCGGCGCTGTCGGTGGATAAGGAAGCAGATTCGGTCGCCTACTATTTTGAGTGGAGCAATGGTGTCGAGTCGAGCTGGTCTGAATGGGTTTCCGCAGGAATGGAGTATTACCGCAGGGTGGTTTTTCCTGATACCGGGCTATTTTTTCTTCGGGTGAAGGCAAGGGACCCAAGACGGGAATCAGGCTGGTCTGATACCTTTGCGGTTGATGTTCGATTCTGGACACCGCAGGTGCCCAGGACTCCTTCCGGACCGGATACCGCCTTTGTTGGTGATACGGTTAAGTTTATTTCCCTGGCGTTGCATCCACTTCAACAGTCGGTCGCCCTGCAGTTTCACTGGGGTGACACGATAGGTGATTGGAGCGGTTTTGTACCTCCGGGTACACTGGTGCGTCAGCGACACACTTATCATTTGCCCGGGATTTACGAGGTGCGCTGTCGGGCAAAAGACCGCGCCGGTTATGTTTCGGACTGGTCAATGCCGGAAACGATTCTTGTGGTTGAGATGCGGTGGGGCGTAAAGGGCGGTGTTCGATGAATAATAAATGGAGGTTTATGAAAATGAAAAGGTTGATGCTGGTTGGAATGTTAATTCTCTGTGCGGGGATAATTACCGCCGCAGGACCGGCTACCGAGATGAAGGTCAAGGTGTTTTGCCCGCGGCAGGAATTGAGTACGGTGGCAAAGGATGTGCTCGAATTTTATGAGGTGAAGGACGACTACTTTGTTGGTGCGGTGACCGCTGAGACCTATAAAAATCTGCTGAGTAAAGGGTTCCGGGTGGAAGTGCTGGTTGCGGATATGCAGGAAGTGGGCGAGGTTACAGTGTCCGGGCNAAGATTTTGGCCGATACCACACATATCAGGAGATAATGGACACATTTGCCCTGATTGCTGCCACTTATCCGAATATCTGTAAACTGGAGACGATTGCCGTCTCTCCAACCGGAAAGTTTTTGATTGCTTTGAAGATTACCCAGAATCCAACGGTTGAGAACCACCGGCCCAGACTGGAGTGGGATGGTACGATTCATGGCAACGAGAATATCGGAACTGAAATCTGCTGGTACATAACTCGCCGCTTGACCGAAGGTTACGGTTCAGACCCTCAAATTACCCACCTGGTTAACACGCGAGAAATCTGGGTGATTCCCTGTATGAATCCGGAAGGTTTGATTAACCGCAGACGCAGCAACTCTAACGGTATAGACCTGAACCGCGATTTTGGCTACGCCTGGAATCAGGAGTCTGGCGCATATGTTCCCTGGAGTCAACCCGAGATTCAGGGGTTCAGAAATTTTATGCAGCGCCAACCGTTTGTGATAACGATGACCTATCACAGTGGTACCAGGTCGGTAATGTGGCCCTGGAGTTACTCGCAGATTGCCACAAGGGATAGCGTTGCCCATCAGCAGTTGTGTCAGTTGTACAGTAGCATCACCGGTTATCCGGCATTTCAGATTTCCCGGGGGCTTTATGAGTGTGCCGGTACCTCTTCGGACTTTACCTATGGAGCAGAAGGCGCCCTGGGCCTGGCTGCCGAAGTGTCAAACGGTCAACCACCACCCCAGGGTGATATTGATACAATCTGTCGGGCGAACTGGACCGCGAGTGTCCAGTTGATGATTAAAGGGGCGTGGGGGATTCGTGGTCAGATAACCGATTCCGTTACCGGTTTACCGATAAAGCGAGCGATTGTTGTTCCAGTCCCGACTGACTGGATGGTTTACACCGATACCACGGGCTGGTTTTTCAAATATGTTTTACCAGGAACATATACTTTGAAGGTGATGGCGGATGGTTACCACACTAAGACGGTTAGTGGCATCGCTGTTCCCAGCGACACATTTGTCGTGGTCAATGTTGCATTAAATCCGGATTCTGACTTACCGGTAACCGGTTACAAGGTTACTACTTGGATTTGCAAGAGTTCGACCGGTGCCGGTTCAACAATGGGGCTTGCGGCACTGGGCAGAAGGGATAATATCACGCTGAGTCTGACAGCGCGTGGGTCAGCAGTTATTGAACTTTCCGATGAGATAATTAACGGTCCGGGCACAGATTTTACGGTCTATTCTACTACCAACAAGCCCTGTTCAGTGTTTGTGTCCAGAGAGTGGAATGGACCCTGGTCCTTCTGTGCTTACGGTTCAGGAAACATCGCCTGCGACATCGCGAGTGCCGGTATTTATAGTGCAAAGTTCGTGCGACTGAACGATGCGGGTCAAAATTACGATCTTGATGCCGTTGAAGGGGTGATTGTTAATGCGCCGGCGCTGGTTCTCCAGAACAAAACGGTAATTGACTCTCCGCCCGGAGGTAATGGGGATGGGAAACTTGACCCGGGTGAGAGTGCGGGGTTGACCGTAACTTTGCGTAATACCGGTCGTGTTGGTGCGAGCAATGTTAGCGGTGTTCTTCGAACTTTCAGTCCGTTCGTTTCGGTCTTTGATTCGAGCGGTTTTTTTGGGGAGATTCTGCCCGATTCGTCGCGCACCAACAGCGCTGACCGATTTGGCGTTGTTGCCGCACCTGAGACACCACGGGAGCATCAGGCATTGATGAGGCTTTATCTTTCGGGTATCGGTTATTCGGATAGTGTCAGTTTTATCTTAACGGTCGGTGAATTGCGAGTTGTGGACCCTATTCCGGATAATGCAAACCCGGTAATTTATTGGGCTTACGATGAAATTGATACCCTTTATGCTGAACATCCTGAGTTCAACTGGGTGGAAATCGATACCATTGGCACCAGGCTTAGTTTAAGCGATGACCAGACGGTGCAGATAAATCTACCATCATCATTCGGTCCATTCGTCTTCTATGGACAGCCCTACAATCAGATTTCGGTCTGTTCTAACGGCTGGTTGGCGCCAGGATATACAACATCAACTTCTTACCAGAATACCAGTTTGCCCAGCAGTTCGATGCCTCAGTTGCTGGCTGCGAACTGGGACGACCTGTATCCACCCAGTGGCAATGGTGTCTGGTATTATCACGACAGCGCAAATCACCGTTTTATTGTGGAATGGGATTCGGTTCGATACTTCAATCCCAATACCATATGGGAGAAGTTCCAAATAATCCTTTATGATACAACGCTGGCGGGTGAGGATGGCAACTGTAAGTTTACCTTTCAGTATCTAACCGCAAACTATCCGGGAGATTCAGCAACCATCGGTATTCAGGACCAGGGTGGTGCGCGGTTTATTCAGGTACTCTACAATGGTACATATCACCGGGCGGCGGCGCCGTGGGTTCCGGGTCACGCGATTAAGTTTTCGACCGATTACCAGACCGGAATTGCGGAAAACCGGGTATCAGGGTTATCGCCGGTAAGATTGGCAGTACGGGTGGTAAAAAACCCTGCACAAAGTAGCGTTGTCCTGCATTACTTTTTACCTTTTGCCGACCGGGTAAGTATGGATGTGTTTGACCGGTCTGGTAGGCTGGTGCGCCGATTTGAATTTGGCGAACAGCGTTCAGGAAATTACAAAGCCCAGTGGGATGGGTGCGATAATCAAGGGCGTACAGTTCCCGCCGGGGTTTACTGGGTTCAGTTTTCAACCAGCAGAGATTTTAAAACGGTCAAGGCGGTACTAATGCGCTGAGCGGTATGGAAAGGAAAAAAGGGAAAAAACAAGGCAAAAAGGGTATCACTACGACCCGAAACAGGTTGCAATCCTGCCCACGCAAAACCTGGGATGAGTATTTTATCGCCATCGCCCGTCTTGTATCAGAACGGTCCACCTGTTTGCGCCGGAAGGTCGGTGCAATTCTGGTTCGGGATAAGCGAATCCTCTGCACCGGTTATAATGGGGCACCGCACGGATTGCTTCATTGTGATAAAGCGGGTTGCCTGCGTGATGAACTGAAAATTCCAGCCGGAGAGCGGATTGAGATTTGCCGGGGAATTCACGCCGAACAGAATACGCTGGTTCAAGCGGCAGCATTTGGTATCAATGTTTCCGGAGCCACTCTTTATTGCACCCATGCACCTTGTATTACCTGCGCCAAGATGTTAATCAATGCCGGTATTCGGGAGTTTGTTATCGCGAATGACTATCCGGACGATTTTGCTCGCGCCTTTTTAGTCGAAGCGGGCATTGTGGTGCGACGGATACGGGGGTAGAAAAGTCCAGAGGGGAATGAAGGTAACATTTGACCTTAAAGGGTAGCACATTATATTTAGCACCGAGAACGATGATTAAAGAAGAGTTGATTATTGGCGGTCCGGTTGGGCTTCATGCTCGACCAGCAGCGGAGTTTGTTCGGCTTGCCGAAAAGTTTCAATCGCGGGTACGGCTTGCCAAGGATGGCATTTGGGTCAATGGCAAGAGTATCTTAGCTATTTTAACACTTGCCGCAGAAAAAGGTAGTGTCGTAACACTTGAGGTCAGCGGTGTTGATGAGGAAGAGGCATTTCGGGTTTTAAAGGAGAAGTTGACTCAGAATGATACATAAGTCGGTAGATTCCCGGATGAGGAGTAAACCGAAAGAAAAGATTGTCCGGGGGATTCCTGTTTCAGCCGGTTTTGCCCGGGGAAAGGTTTTTGTTTACCGGTTGTATCTGCCGGAAGTTGAGGAAAGAGCGCTTTTACCTGATGAGGTGGCAAAAGAGGTTGAGCGGTTTAAAAAAGGGATTAAAATAACCAACGAAGATTTACGCCAGTTACGCGACCGGGTTAAAAAAGAGATGGGCCGGGATTTTGCCGATTTTATCGATGTGCAACTGGCGGTGCTGAACGACCAGGAGGTATTAAAGAAAACCGAGCAGTACATCAGCGAGAAGTTGCGAAACGCCGAGTTCGCCTATACCCAGACCTTAAAGGAGATTAGCGCCGGAGTGAGTCGCACCGGTTTATCATTTTTCCGCGAGCGGTTTGTTGATATCGCCGATGTTTCCGCGCGGGTGCTTTCGGTTCTTCTTGGTGAAGAGTTGCCTTCAATTCATACACTTGAACCCGGTTCGATAATCGTTGCCCAGGATTTGCCACCATCGGAAACGGCGTTGCTTGACCCGAAAAAAGTTGCCGGAGTTGTTCTTGAAGCGGGTGGAAAAACATCGCACACCGCAATTATGGCAAAGGCGAAGGAAATTCCGGCGGTGGTTGGCGCCCAGGGTATTACCCGTGAGGTTGATGACGGCGATGATGTGCTGGTTGATGGCTATCGGGGTATCGTGTTCATCAATCCAACACCAAGTCGCCTTACAACCTATAAGAGTGAGATTGAGCGCTACCAGGCACATCGGGCGTCGCTGAAAGCGCTGGTTGAAGAGGAGGCAGTAACGCTTGATGGTAAAGTTATCGACCTGTCGGCAAATGTTGAGTTTCTTATTGAAGCGAAAACGGCGCGACAGAATGGCGCGCGCGGCGTCGGTCTGTTTCGCACCGAGTATTTGTATCTGGCGAAACGCCGACCGCCGACAGAGGAGGAACAGTACCAGGTGTTTCGTGATGTCGCCGAAATGTTTAAACCCTATCCGGTGATAATTCGGACTTTTGATTTGGGTGGTGATAAGGTGATTCCGGGTTATTCTGAGGCAAACCCGTTTCTGGGCTGGCGGGCAATCAGATTGTGTCTCGATGACCCGGTACTGTTTAAAGGTCAATTACGGGCGATTTTAAGGGCTTCGCTGCATGGGAATGTCAAGGTTATGTTTCCAATGATTGCGACAATTGAGGAGTTGCGTCGGGCAAAACTGCTGCTTGAGGAGGCGAAAAAGGAGTTACGCAAGGAGGGGAAAGGCTTTAACGAGCAGATGGAGGTTGGGGTGATGATTGAAACACCGTCCGCGGCGCTGCTTGCGCAGCAATTAGCCCGCGAATGTAATTTTCTCTCCATCGGTTCCAACGACCTGACGCAGTACACACTTGCTGTTGACCGGGGAAATAAACTTGTGGCGAAGTTGTTTGATCATCTGCATCCTGCGGTGCTCCAGTTGATCAAAAAGACGATTGATGCCGCGCACCAACAGGGTGTCTGGGTCGGGATGTGCGGGGAGTTTGGTGCTGACCCTCTGGGTATTATCTTGTTACTGGGGATGGGAATAGACGAGATATCGGTTGTGCCCGGAATGATTCCTGAGGCAAAAAGTATCATCCGCTCGGTTGATACAACAGTTGCCCGGGATGTGGCAAGTCAGGCGGTTGAACTTTCTACCGCGCTGGAGGTGGAACGGTTACTCTATCGGGAGTTACACCGGCGCTTTTCCAAACTGGCGCAGTCGCTTTTTGCAGTTGAGGCACGAAAAAGATGAGTAAATTCAGTCTTAAAGCGAGAACGATGTTGAAACTGATTCAAGAGTTACCGCAACAACTGGGCCGAGCGGTTGCACTGGGAGATAACTGTCCAATTTTACATCTTAACGATATTGATAATGTCATCATTGCCGGGATGGGTGGCTCGGCAATGGGCGGTGATATTGTTCGAACCCTTTTGCTGGAAGAGGGCGCGGTGCCGGTAACCGTGTGGCGTGATTATCAGTTGCCCGCGCCGGTCAACAAAAAAACGATTTTATTTCTGAGTAGTTATTCGGGAAATACCGAAGAGACACTTACCGCCTATGAGGAAGGGCGGCGCCGCGGCGCGCGGATTTTCGTGCTGACGAGTGGCGGTCGACTGGCGGCGATAGCCCAGGCGGACAATTTGCCGCTTATTGTTGTCCCTGATGGGATGCCACCACGAACTGCCGTGGGTTATATGAGTGTTCCAATATTGATTGTGCTTAACCGGCTCAAGTTGTGTCGAGACTACCGTGCCGACATTGCGGAAACTCAAAGATTACTTGAACGGCGGTTCGAGGGCTGGCGGCGCCGTGCCAACGGGCTGGGCGGTCTTATTACCGGGCGTCTGCCGGTGGTTTATTCTACCGCGCGGTTGCTTGATGTTGCGGCTTATCGGTGGCAATGTCAACTGAACGAAAATGCGAAGATGCTGTGTCATTCTGGTCAGTTACCGGAGCAGAGCCACAATGAGATTATGGGGTACGGTGCACCGCATTTTTTAAAACGAATGATTTACACAATCGTCCTCGTGGACAAAAGTTCTCACCCTCGAACACTCCAGCGTTTAAAGGAGATGGCTAAATTGCTCTCGGGGCATTGGGCGGGAATTCGTCTTGTTCCCAGCGAAGGTCGCTCGCCACTGGCACGACTTTTTTCAGCGGTGATGATGGCTGATCTGGTGAGTGTTGCCGTTGCCCGAAAACGGGGTGTGGACCCGATAGCTATTCCGCGGATTGATGAATTGAAGCAGGCGCTGGCGCGCCGGGGTGGTGTACTATGAAGTTAGCGGTTATTGTTCCCGCTGCTGGTGAAGGTCAGCGCCTCAGGCCGCACACACTCAGGCGACCGAAGGTGATGTTAGAGGTTGGTGGCAAACCGATAATCGGTCATATTTTTGACCGGTTGATGGAGTTACATCCAGAACGGGTTTGTGTTGTTGTACCACCGCACGACCAAACGATTGCAAACTACCTTCGCAGCAACTTTTCCCGAGATATTCGATTTGTCGTCCAACCGCAACCAAGAGGTCTGGCTGATGCGGTGTTGCAGGCGCGGCAAGAGATAGAGGATATGCCAGTTTTGATTATTCTTGGGGATACGATAGTTGATACCGATTTCAATCGGTTAATCAATGGTGACTGTATCATTGGCGTAAAAGAGGTAAGTGATCCACGGCGCTTTGGTGTTGTACTATTAGAAAACGGGCTGGTTAAAAAAGTAATTGAGAAACCTCAGGAGCCGGTGAGCAATCTGGCAATTGTTGGGGTTTACTTTTTTGCTGACGGCAGGCGTATGTTTGAGGCGGTGGAACTTCTTGTCCGCGCGGGAAAGATGGTCAAGGGTGAGTTTCAGTTTACCGATGCCCTACAGTCCTTGGCTGATAGCGGTCTGGCGATAAAACCCTTAATCATTGACAACTGGCTGGATTG
>JGI12104J13512_1002315_pt1 | contig 12267 bp, 8 predicted proteins | sample TerdegcTABiofilm_FD_13512 | JGI IMG/M metagenome (IMG submission 13512)
TCGGACTTTTTTTCACTTTCTGTTTCCATGTCAATCCCGAACATAGCCGAAATATCACCGTCACTAATAACCCTGCCGCTTTTCCTGCCAGATTTTCTGAGAAGCGTTTCTGTTTTCTGTGCAACTGCCTTTGAAACAAGTTCATCGATATTTACATTACGCAAGACAAAAAACAGCGCTGGGTTTTCATCCAGTCTGGCGCCGACACCGTAAAGGACTGCCGCTACATGCTTGCACATAGTCGCCCAATCAGGACAGCTGCAATCGAAGGATATTTCCTTTGGAGCCGGGAAAAGTCCCTTCCCCTGGGCAGTAAACAATTCGGCAAGCGCTTTCGGAAACTTGCCTTCTAAAAGTTCCTGTAATGAATCTATTTTGCCCTCACAGGCCTTTGTAATTGTGTCCCATGTATTCTTGCTCAACGGCTCTATGGCAATATCCACCTGATATGGTTTTGCCCTGCTTCCCTGTACCAGAGCTGCTATCTTGCCCGGAGTAATCTTCAAATCCAGCACGGCTCCATTACGGACATAACTGCGCCCTCTCCCTATGCGGTTTGAATAATCCGAATAGCGCTCCAGATTGTCATTCCAAGTTTTTCCCCACCATGTCTTTGCTATATTTCTTCCATTTATTATGACCGGAGCAATATCGGGATTTTTCTTTCTCAATTTTTCAAGGCTTTTTTGTGCTTTTGCTTTATTTTGCGCTACCGTAACATATTCATAGCCATCATAATATGACATATGCATCACCCTACCATTTTATATTGAAAGCCTGAACAAATCCATAAGCTGTTTATTGTCCATTTCAGTGATCCAGTTTTCCTGAACGTCCGGAATGATCTCTTTTGCCAGTTTTGTTTTTTCTTCTATCAATAAATCTATCTTTTCTTCTATGGTACCCTTTGTTATGAATTTGTGCACAACGACATTTTTCTTCTGGCCTATTCTGAAAGCCCGATCTGTTGCCTGATTTTCCACCGCCGGGTTCCACCACCTGTCAAAATGTATGACATGGTTTGCCGAGGTAAGATTCAGACCTACACCCCCTGCCTTTATGGAAAGCACCAGGAACGGTACATATTCATGCCCCTGGAATCTTTCAACTATATCTCTTCTTTTTGCCACAGGAGTTTCTCCGTGCAGAACAAGCCCCTTATGGTGAAATACTGTCTCAAGAAATTCCTGCAGAGGTTTAGTGATTTCTTTGAACTGTGTAAACACTAGGACCCTTTCTCTTTTTTCATAAATGGTTTCACATATCTCCCGAAGCCTTGCAAATTTCCCGCTCTCGCCTTCAGCATAAAAGTCCTGACCGAGATATTGATCCGGATGATTGCATATCTGTTTGAATTTCATAAGGGAAGAAAGAATCAAGCCCTTCCTTTCAATCCCTTCTTCAGCAGACTCGAGCTTGGTTTTAAGCTCGTTGACAAGGGCATTGTAAAGCGCCACCTGTTTTTTAGTAAGTGTTGAAAATGTCATCATTTCTATCTTTTCGGGCAGGTCCGAAATGATGGCTTTATCCGTTTTCAGCCTTCTCAGTATGAAGGGGCTTACCACCTTCTTGAGCCTGGAATAACCTTCCTGATTTTCTTTCAACTCCTTAGTAAAATCTGTAAACTCCTTTGCACTCCCCAAAAATCCCTTGTTCAAGAAGTCAAACAAGGACCATAGATCCGAAAGGCGGTTTTCTATGGGGGTGCCGGTCATGGCTATTTTATAAGCTGCCTTTATTTGCTTCACGGCTCGTGTCTGCTTGGTTCCCGGATTTTTGATAGCCTGAGCCTCATCCAATACTAGTGTGTCCCACTCGACCTCCTTTAGTCCGTCATATTTCAGAAGCATTCCATAGGTCGTAATAAAAACATCATAATCCTTCAGAAGGCCTTTGATATCCCCAACATCGGCTTTGTTTTCGGAAGGATGCAAAACATAGTACTTTAATGAAGGTGCGAATTTTACGATCTCATTTATCCAATTCCCGATAAGTGATGCCGGGATAACTAAAAGAGTTTTTTCATGCTTCTTGCCCCGGATATAATTGAGAAGCGCTATGACCTGGACGGTTTTTCCAAGACCCATATCATCGGCAAGACATGCTCCCAACCCGAGCGTCTTCATAAAATGGAGCCAGGCAAGTCCTTTTTGCTGGTAGGGCCTCAGTCTGGCATGAAAATCATTTCCACCACTAATCTGCGCTATTTTATCAGGGTGTGTCAACCTTGCAACCACCGTATCAAGCCATTCACCATTGGTTATTTCAAGCTCACATGCCTCTTTCGGGATATTTATCATCTTCGAAGCGTTTAATTGAAAGCGCATTGCTTCAACCATGTTCATGTCCGCTTTTCGCATAAGCTTCTGCGCCTGTTCATAAGCCAACAGGGTCTCTTTGAGCTTCTCGTGGTTTACCTCCACCCACTTGCCTTTTATGAATGCAAGCCCTTCGGCTTCCGAAAGCATTTTTTTCAATTCATCCACCGTTATTGTCTCATTTCCCATGGACAATTGAGCGTTAAAATCCACGAGGGCATCAAATCCCAGGTGGGAAGGGGGTCTATTGCCGATGCTTATAGATATTCTCATGGAATTGGATTTATTTTTCCACCAATTAGGAATGCGGCAAAGAATGCCGGCTTCTTCATATAAAGGGATTTCCTTTAGAAAAGTATAGGCTTCATGACTCGTAAGCCCGAGAGGATGAAATATCTCCCCAGAATCTACCAGTTCTGAAATGAAAGTACTCTTTTCTGAAGCTTTGTTCACCGTCGACAATAACTCCAGGAGCTTCTTTTTATCATCTTTATATTCGATCAGTGCGTTTTTGAGTGGTAGATGCTTTGATTTCCCATCTCTAGCAACGCTGGAAGAATATGTTGCCAAAAAAGCAAAGGGGTACTCATCCTTATTGCTCTCAACAAGATGAAAAAAGACCCGTCCAACAAGACGTATACCAGAGCTTTTTGAAGTAAAATAATCGGCAACACTGCCCTTGTATGACTTGATTTCAGTTGAAAACGCATGGTTCAGTCCGCTCCAGATATCCTTGATCCAATCTCGGTTCAGGTACTCTGAGCCATTCATGTATGGAGCGCTATGTAAAATATGTTCAATTTCTTGACTTTCCGGTTCAACAATGATTTTCTCTCTTAAAAACTCAACATCCGGGTTTTTTGAAAGAGCTTGTACAAAGGAAGCCGCTATAATGCCAAGAAAATGGATGGAATCCGACATAGGCACAGATTGATCCGAAAAACCCAGGAAAAGTAGAAATTTATATGCATCTTCTTGGAATCTTCCATACAATTCTTGCTGCAGAAGTATTTGTCTTTTGTCTAATTGTTGCTCTGTTTCCTGAAAATCAAGCTCAAAGCCTTCCCGATGAATCAAGGCAATGAGTTCTTCATTTGCCATAACTGCACCTCGATTTTCTATATAGTCGCTTGCATTTTTGCCTTCACTGCCAACCTCTACACCTTGGAACTTTGCATAGTTTGCAACAACCTCTATTTTTTCATTCCCAGCTCTATTAGCTTATCTACATGATCGATCATAAAAAGCGGGATATTTAATAGGTTTCCGTCTTGTTTCAGATTCTTAAGTGAAAATCTTAAACGTATTTTTGTTTCAGCTTCATATTTTTGTCCATATAACGTAAGACTTCTGCTATTAATATTTTGATCAGCTTTTACTTCGATTGGAATAATATCATTACCACGTTGGATAATAAAATCGACTTCTGCCTGCCCTCCTGATGTCCAGTATCTCGGTATTGCCTCATATTTAGCTGCTAAACCTTGTAATACAAAGTTTTCGGTCAATGCACCTTTAAATTCAGTAAACAGACGGATGCCCTCATTGAATGCAATAGGGTCAAGAAGCGCCAATCTACGCAACAGTCCGGTATCCACGGCATATAATTTAAAAGCTTTCAGGTCATCATAAGCAGACATGGGAAGTCCAGGTTTTGTACTTCTGTATATCTTGTATGCCATACCTGCATTGCACAGCCATGTCAAAGCGTCTTCATACTCTCTTGCCCTTGCACCATCTTTTACTGCACTATATAAGAATTTCTTGTTTTCTCTTGCCAGTTGTGAAGGAATGGAACTCCATATCAACCCCAGCTTTGCAATATCTTTTATTTCGGCATGTTTAGAAAAATCAAGCTCATATGCATTTAAAATATTTTTTAATGCTGTCTGAACAAGTCCTGTATCCCTTTCTTCGGTCCACGAGCGAACAGCTTCGGGCATACCCCCCGTTATAAAATACATTTTAAGCTTCTCTTGTAATGGGTTAAAAAATATTTCAGGTATCGGTTCAATTACATCAATGCTTTTCATATAATCCACTAAATTCTCATCACCATTGGCTATTAAAAATTCAGTAAAGCTCATTGGATAAATAGTCAGAAAGTCAACTTTGCCTACAGGAAATGATGAAGGCTTAGATAGGGCAATTCCTAAAAGCGAACCTGCACAGGCTATATGATATTCCGGCGCTTTCTCGCAGAAATACTTTAGTGTATTGAGTGCCTTGTTGCACTCCTGTATCTCATCAAATATAACTAAAGTTTTTTCCGGCAAAATTGGTGAGCCATTCACCATCGTTAAGTTTTGTAAAATTCTTTTCACATCTTTGGTCGTTTCAAAAAAAGGTACTAATTCTTCCTGCTCGTCAAAGTTAAAGTACGCAATGTTATCATAGTATCGCCTGCCAAATTCGTTTAATAACCATGTTTTCCCAACCTGGCGAACTCCTTTTAATATCAACGGTTTCCTATATTTTGATTGTTTCCATCGCAGCAAATCATCCATAACCAATCTCTTCAAAATAGTCACTTCCCATTGTTAAGTCCAATTTACGTGATTCTCATCACATAATGTCGATTTAATTATATAGTAAAAAGCAAATTTTATCAAGTAGCAGGTAAACAAAACTTTGTTTTTATGACAGCTTTATAGCCCCAGATGGGAAAATGGGACATGGGGGACGGTTCTTCTGGGACATGGGGGACGGTTCTTCTGTCCCACTTGTCCCAGTTTAATCAAGTCTTTGTACCGTTGATTTGCTAATACAGAGCAAATGGGCAATCTTCCTAGCGCTTAACTCAAATTTCTGCTTCAATTCGTTTATAAGTTCATGCTTAACTGTACCCTTTATTCTGCCTTTCATGTTAACTATATCATCTAATGTGGTCCCCTTGCTTTTGAGAAATGTCTCTATATACTCTAAAATCTCCTGGTTTTCAGACTCGGTCGTTTCCTCCGCAACATCCAAGAATGAGCCTTCATTTTCAGTCATGGAATATGTCTCAAAAGCCTTTATCGCCCTATCCCTTTCTCCTTCAAAAATCCCCAGGATAAAGTCGCAATCAACCGGTATATTTTTTTTAGCTGGTGAAATATAGTATTTATAGCTGCTCCATTCGTATTCATCCAGCCCTGACACTATTCCAGCCTTTATTGGGTTATTATGTATATATCTTAACACAGCAATAAGCTGTCTATCATTAAGCACTGTTTCGCTCTTGAACCTGTCCTGAAATAAGTGCCCCACCCGGTCATATTTCCTGTTATAATAAACTGCGTAGCTGGTGTTTATAGTCTTCATAATTTCTGAAAGTCTATTGTCTCTGTCTTTAATTAACAGGTGGAAATGGTTGTCCATGAGACAGAAACCGTATAGCTCAAACCCGTATTTTTCCTTTCCACGTCCAATAATATCAAGAAAAGTTTTCCTGTCTTCCTTATCATTGAATATGACCTTCTTTTCGTTACCCCTTGCCATAATATGATATACCATGGTAGTGCTGTACTTTCTTTTGCTTCTTGGCATTTTCCCCACCTACATTTAGTATGTTTACATTATTTTACCACATTATGGTCGAAGAATAAAATATGCGCAATCATATCAACAAAATGGGACAAGGAGAACCGTCCCCCTTGTCCCAAAAAAACTGCCCTGTCAGCAGTCCCCCTGTGAATCGTCATCAGAACTGTAAGTTCTGTTGTTCTCATTAACCCGTTCCATTTTGGAGATAGATACTTCATAGGCAATCTTATTGAGTACAGTTCCGTTCACCAGTCTTTTTTGATACTCCCTGCTCTGAATCCTGCCCCATATTTTAATTCTGTCTCCCACCCTGAGTTTTTCTGAAAACCTGGCATTTCTCCCCCACGCTATACAAGGTATGTAATCGGATTTTCCATAAGACCTGTTAACAGCTAAAAGCAAGTCTGTAATCTCTCTGCCAAAGGGTGTTGTCCTATATAGGGGGTCCTTGCATATATAACCATCCAAAAAAATCTGGTTTGGGTTCTTTATTTCTTCAGGATTTTTTAAAATGTTCATATCCCGGGTAAACACTGTAAGAACCAATCTATTATTCCCGTCGATATACTTGTTGTACGATCGCAGCTGTCCTTCTATCTGTATTGTGCCGTCAATATGCTCCAAGTCAATCCCGAAAATCAATCTTTCTGAAATGGTTATCGGTAAAACATCCTTATAATCGCTTAACCTTGGAACAACAAGGTTGAACGAGTAAAACCCCTCTCCGTAAATCTTGTGGCTAAACTCAAGACCACCATGATACCTTCCAACAACCGTTACGGTATTGGTATTCACCGCCTTTTCTGTCATTGACCCCACACTCCCTTTCATTCTCTTGCGTATCTCTTACCTATGAATATGTTTATTCAACTGCTGTCCTATTTATGAAGGCTTTTATCAGTTTGCTGGCATAGGTATTCAAAAGGCAGTGCGGTAATGTCTTTTTTCTTAATCTTAGATACCCTGTTCAATTTATCGAACAATATATCCTGGCCCCTGTTCATTCCCTGCGCTCCCATCAGGAGGACTATATCGCCCTTTTGGACGTTTTGCAGCACCTCCTCTATCGCTTTTTCCAAGGTGTCGAAATGAACAAAACAGGTTCCGGCTTTATTCAACTCAGATAAGAATGCTTCCCGTTCAAACATCGTAACTCTATCCCCATCACCAACGGTATCCGAACTGCTGGTAACAATAATCTCTTCTGCGCCAAGAAGGCCTGCCCAGCTAGCTATGACCTTACCGTTTGCCCTGTTGATCTCGGGGCCCCTATTCCCCCTTATTGCGCTTAGAATGTGAATATCATTGTAATTCATAGCCTGGACGGTCTCAAATACCGCTTCATAACTCCCCGGGTTGTGGCTGAAATCATCAATCACCGTGAAACCTTCCTCATAAACTATCTGCATACGTCTCCAAACCCCGTTGAAGCCTGTCAGGGCACTCTGAACAACCTGGGGTTCTACACCGTACAAGAGGCCTACGGTAGTTGCGGCCAGGCTGTTATATACGTTGTGCTTTCCCGGCACCTTGAGCTTTAATGGTATCTCCTGAGGCTCAACATCATTGCCTACCATGTTGGTAAAGGACCTCTGGACACAGCAGGTATAGCTTGCGCCAATCGAGCTCGTATCTATGCTTGAGGCTGTTATGCTAGACTTTGCACCGAGGCCGTAGGTTAGTATAAGGGGCTTGGGGTTTTCCCTGACCAGATCGAGACCGTGGGGGTCATCCCCGTTAATCACCGCCGTTGTGCCGGACCCCAGCATATTAAACAGTCTCCTCTTTGTATTCACATAGTCTTCGAAGGACCCATGGGTATCGATATGATCTTCGGAAATATTCGTGTGCACCGCCACGTTAAAATCAATGCAGTCCACCCTATGGTACTTTAACCCGTGGGAAGACACCTCCATTACTGCTGCGTACACATCCTGCTCAACCATCTGGGCCAAAGCTCTCTGCAGGCATTCACTGTCAGGAGTTGTAAGGGTATGGGGATAGTACCTGCTTCCTATTTTCATCGATACAGTTCCGATAAGCCCCGTTGAAAAACCCGCTTTCCGCAGTATTTCCTCAATCATGTACGTCGTTGTTGTCTTGCCGTTGGTTCCCGTCACCCCGATTACGTTTATCTTTTCAGAAGGGTATTTGTAAAAACGCGCAAGAAGCCTGGCCAGGGTGAGCCTGGCGTTTTCTACCTTGACCACAGGCACGTCAAAGGGGAGTGGTTTCAAATCCTCTTCGGTAAAGATCACGGCTGCCCCCTTTGCTATAGCCTCTTCAATATAACTATTCCCGTCCTCCTTCTCACCTTTAACGGCTACAAAGGCATAGCCCGGTTTAACCTTTCTTGAATCACAGGTAATACCTTTAAGCTTAGCATCAAAATACATGTGTATTCACTCCATATAGTTGGTAGAATATAGACCGCAGTCGGCAGATCGCAGATCGCAGGTGTAGTAGTTCAGTTTCTAGTTCACAGATCACAGTTGCCAGGGTAAGGCTTATAGGTTCTGCCCATAAGCACTTCCCTGACGTGTGTCATCTGTTATCTGTCAACTGATAACTGAATCTCTGGAGTCTGCCAACTGCCAACTGCCAATTGCCATCTGGTAACTGGTAACTGATAACTATACTCTGGCAACTGATTTTATGTTTTGTTATTTCGTTTGAATTTATGTGTTTGAGCGAAAACTATAAGGCCCGGTGAACTGTAGTTCACCGGGCTTATTTCTTCTATCTCATATGACAGGCGCAGTAATGGCCTCCGCCAATGTCTTTGAATTCGGGAACGACTTCCCTGCAAATGGGCTGCGCTTCCCTGCACCTGGTATGGAACCTGCATCCGCTTGGCGGATTCACCGGGCTGGGAACATCACCCTCCAGGAGTATTCTCTCCCGTTTATACTCAGGGTCAGGGACCGGAATCGCAGACAACAAGGCCTGTGTGTAAGGATGCTTCGGCGAGCTGTAAAGCTCTTCCTTGCCGGCCAGTTCTACGATTTTGCCGAGATACATAACCGCAACCCTGTCACTTATATGCTTTACAACGCTCAAGTCATGGGCTATGAACATATATGTCAAACCAAACTGTTCCTGCAGCTCCTGCATCAGGTTGATTACCTGGGCCTGAATGGAAACGTCCAGGGCTGAAACGGGCTCATCGCAGATAACGAGTTTGGGGTTGACTGCCAGTGCCCGGGCAATGCCTATCCTCTGTCTCTGCCCGCCGCTGAACTCATGGGGGTATCTTCTGATATGCTGGGACCTGAGCCCAACGACATCAAGCAGCTCAAGTACCCTTTTTTCTCTCTCCTTGCCTTTGAGCAGGCCGTGAATGTCGAAGGCTTCTCCTATTATATCTCCTATTGTCATTCTTGGATTCAGGGAGGCATAGGGGTCCTGGAATATTATCTGCATTTCACGCCTTAGCTCTCTCATTTCCTGCTTGCTTACCTTAGCTACATCCTTTCCTTCGAAGTATACCTCCCCTTCGGTCGGTTCAAGGAGCCTTAATATCGCTCTGCCTGTAGTGGATTTTCCGCACCCTGATTCTCCGACAAGCCCCAGGGTTTCTCCTCTTTTAACCGTAAAATCAACTCCGTCAACCGCTTTTACGTTGGCAACCACCCTGGATATAATTCCTTTTTTGATCGGGAAGTACTTCTTCAGGCCTTTAACTTCCAGCAAAGCCTCCTGCATCTATTTTCCCCCCTCTGTCCAGTGATCGGTATACATAAAGCATCTCACCTGGTGTCCCTGAAACTCTATAAGTTCAGGCTGCTGCTGTTTGCATATCTCCCTGGCATGCTTGCATCGGGGATGGAATCTGCAACCCTCCGGCATCTCATAGGGGTTTGGAACGATACCCTCGATGACGTCGAGCTTTTCCCTGGTCTCGTTGAGTTTTGGTATCGAGTTCAGCAGCCCCTTTGTGTATGGATGCTTGGGATTTTTAAAAATACTCATAACGTCAGAATATTCAACAACCTTCCCGGCATACATTACCAGGACGTTTTCCGCCACTTCGGCTATAACACCCAGGTCATGGGTTATCAGCATGATTGCGGCATCCAGCCTATCCTTAAGGTCCTTCATGAGTTCCAGTATTTGCGCCTGTATGGTTACGTCAAGGGCTGTTGTCGGCTCATCGGCTATCAGGATTTCCGGGTTGCAGGCCAAGGCCATGGCTATCATGACCCTCTGCCGCATACCTCCGCTGAGCTGGTGAGGGTACTCATGCACCCTCTGCTCCGGAAGCGGTATGCCAACAAGTGACAGCATTTCTATAGATTTGTTGAGGGCCTGTTCCTTGTTCATGCCCTGGTGCAGCATCAGGGCCTCCGAAATCTGGTCACCTATCGTATAAACCGGATTGAGGGAAGTCATGGGTTCCTGGAATATCATGGATATATCGTTTCCCCGGATTTTCCTCATTTCATCCTCCGACAGCTTCACTATGTCTTTGCCTTTAAAAATAATTTGGCCTTCTGTTATCTTCCCGGGCGGGGAAGGTATAAGCCGCATGACCGAGAGGGAGGTAACGCTTTTCCCGCAGCCGGATTCGCCGACTATGCCCAGGGTCTCTCCCTTTCTTATTTCAAAATCGACTCCGTCAACTGCCGGAACAACTCCATCATCGGTGTAGAAATATGTTTTCAGGCCCTTAACTTCCAATACCTTTTCGCTCATTACCTTCACCTCTCCTTCTATCTCTTAAGCCTTGGGTCTAAAGCATCCCGCAGCCCGTCGCCGAGCAGGTTAAACCCAAGTACAAGACTCATTATTGCAAAGCCCGGGAAAATAGACCACCACCACTGTCCGGACAGCAAGAACTGCCTTCCCTGGTCTATCTCATATCCCCAGCTTGGTGTAGGCGGTTGTATTCCGAACCCCAAAAAGCTGAGCGCTGATTCAAGCATTATTACATCCCCCATTCCGAGGGTTGCCTGTACAATAACCGGCGCCAGGACATTTGGAAGTATATGCTTGAGAATCACCCTGAAATCTTTTCCCCCCAGGGCTACCGCAGCTTCAACGTACTCCTTCTCCTTTACCGATAATACCTGCCCCCGGACCACCCTGGCAATACTGGCCCAGTTTATAATTCCTATGGCAGCATACATGAGCATCATACTCGGCGGCAAGTACGCAACCAACGCCAGTACGAAAAGGAGGAATGGAAAAGCAAATATTACGTTGATAAGCCATGAAATAAGGTCATCAACAATGCCTCCGTAAAACCCTGCTATAGCTCCCAGGGTAACGCCTATAATAACCGAAATCGCCATGGAAGCGATACCTATCTGGAGGGAAATCCGTGCCCCGTATATTACCCTGGAGAATAAATCCCTTCCATAGATATCAGTTCCGAACCAGTGCTTGGCGCTCGGCGGCTGCAGCTGCGCAGCCTTTCCCTCAGTCCAGATAAGCTGCTCATGAGGATGATATTTGGTTATAAAGGGTGCGAATATGGCAGCCAGTATTATTACTGTTACAAGAAAGAGCCCGAACATCGCCATCTTATTCCTCTTCAGCCTCAGCCAGCTGTCCATCCAAAGGCTGCGGCCTTCCCTCTTATCCGCCTTCACACCTGCTGCAGTTCGGGGATTCATCACAGGTTTAGTTTCCACGTCATTCACCTCCATCACCTATCGTATTTTATACGCGGGTCAAACAGCGGGTATGAAAGGTCCACCAGCAGATTGGTGAACACAAATATCAGTGCCAAAAACAGCACCTCGCCCCTGATGACAGGAAAATCCCTGTTTATCAGCGCTTCTACGCTCAACCTGCCTATCCCCGGCAGCGAAAACACCCTCTCGGTAACTATCGCACCGCTTAGCATCGTAGCGGTCTGGATACCTATTATGGTTACAACGGGTATCATTGCGTTTTTCAGAGCATGCTTCATGACAACAACCCTCTCGGACAATCCCTTCGCCCAGGCTGTCCTTATATAGTCCTGCCTTATGATTTCGAGCATGCTTGACCTTGTGAGCCTGGCTATCAGGGCAGCGGGCCTGATCCCCAGGGTAATGACGGGCAAGACAAGGTAAATCCAGCTTCCGTCCCCGGTGCCGGTACCGGGGATCCACCCGAGTTTTACGCAGAATAACACCACCAACAGCAGGCCAACCCAGAAAGTGGGCGCGGATATGCCAAGCAGCGCGACAAACATGCTGCCATAGTCCAGGATAGAATACTGCCTAACCGCAGAGATTATTCCCAGGGTAACACCCATGATAACCGCAATCGCCATGGCTGATAGGGCGATTTTCGCAGTCAGCGGTATCCGCTGCCCTATAGCCCTCGTTACGGGCATGTTATTCCTGTAGGATTTGCCAAGGTCAAGGGTTAGCGCCCTTCTAAAAAAGTCAAGGAACTGCCACCACAGGGGCTTATTTAACCCCAGGTCTTC
>JGI12104J13512_1002320_pt1 | contig 12243 bp, 10 predicted proteins | sample TerdegcTABiofilm_FD_13512 | JGI IMG/M metagenome (IMG submission 13512)
GTCGTGAAAAGGACAGTCTTTTTAGCCTGGCATGCCAGAATTTCCAGTTGCTTTATTCCAGATTTAATGATTCCTCCCATCTAATGCCGAGAGCCTATATATTAAAAACTGTTAAAAGAAAATTTAGGATATGTTTAGATACGCTCTGCCTTTAAAATATTCAGTAAATTATAAAGACGTTACATGTAAAGTATATTTTTTATTGTCAAAAATAGGCATATAATCATAATATGTTTACAGGTGGGCCAGAAAAAATAAATTAATAAAATATATAATGAGGGGGTAGAACATGCAAGAAAATAAATTTCAGGTAGAGAAGGTAATAGATATCAATAGGCAGGATCTGGATAAAGTTTCTAATATTAAGCTGGATCTTCAACTGTTGGTGAACCGAAGGAGAAACAGGCACCAGAAAGTTGGACCGGAAAACAAACCGCCTGTTCCGGCGCCAGCCAAAATGGCTGTCAAAGTAAGTTCAATTAAAGCGAGAGCGACATTAAGACCTATACAAGACATATAAAAGACGTTGCCCAAAAGAGTCCTTGATACTATCAGTGGGAAGTATCAAGGACTCTTAAGCTTCAGGATGCTGTGGCCATATTGCCGCCGGTGACCTGTTAATTACTTATGATCATATGGGTAGGGATCCGGGCAAGGATGAAAAGCAGGAACCCAAACCTGTTGGTTTTGCAATAGTTTGAATCTCAGCTTGATAACCATTTTTTCGTCAAATTCAGTAAAGGTTCTTTCTTCAAAAGGACCACCGGGGACAGGTTCACGGTTGATGAACTCGTCGAACTCAGTAATGGTGCTGCTGACCAATTCACAGAATGGAAGCTCGTTGAAGAATTCAAAACTCTCCTGATTGAACTCAGACAAGTCCCCGGCCAGCAACTTTTCCTTTTCCGGAAAATCTGATGGAAGAGGAGTAGCTGAGAAGTATTCAAACTCTTTGGTTTTACTGGGTATGACAGGGCATGGCGGAGTAATGAAATCTTCAATTTCTGTTACGCATCTGAAGGGGGTATCAAGAGTGCAGTGACTTATGGTGCCGCATACGCTGTCAGAATCTACACATAGGTCAGCTTCAGCAAACTCAATGTTTTTGCGAACGAATCCTTCCAGGAATAATTTTTTGGTATTTTGGATAAGCCTGCATTGGGTAAGTTTCAAACGTTTTTTAATTCTCTTGATCTCAATTGCGGGCGTAGGCAGGGTGATTTCTGAAAAGAGATCGATCTGCACATCCACTTCGGCAAGAACTACAGGTATTTTTACTAATTTTTTCTTCTTCCAGTCTGCTACGCCATGCTCTTCCAGGTCCTTCATCTTTACCGGGTCGCTGTCACAAAATGGTACGGTTTCGGTATCAACGGCGGCACAATTTTTCGGACAATCAGATGCTTCGGTTGACGAACTCTTTCTACGCATTTTTATTCCTCCAAATTTTTATGCTTAGAGCCGGTATATAATTTGAATCACTGGGCATTCAACAGTAAATATAGTATTGTCAAGGCTTTGCATTATTTACCGGCTCTTTATTTATAGTAAATAATATTCAATACGGTTCGGGGTTGTTACTAAATATTGTTAATTATTCTATAATGTAATTTTAATTGCTTAAAACGGTATTTATAGCTCCCCCCTTGACCTAATTAAAAGGTTGTTATTATAATAATGTAGCTTTATGTGTATGTGTATTGCGAGGGAATGATTATATTGACAGCTAAGCCGCCCGGCAAGGGGAAGATACTCGCTATCGCCGCGGCTCACCTTTTTAACGACTGGTACATGAACTACATTCAAACATTGTTGCCTTTCATGGTGGCCGCCGGACTGGGAATAAGCCGGGGGGCTTTTCTTGTTTCCGCCTTTACGGTTACTTCTTCATTACTTCAGCCGTTTTCCGGCTACCTGGTGGACCAGAAAAATCAGCGCTGGATGGTTTACGCGGGCACACTTTGGATGGCCGTGTTGATTAGCTTGGTGGGTGTGCTGCAAAACTATCCGCTCCTGGTGCTCACCGTAACTCTGGCCGGCCTGGGCACGGCGGCGTTTCACCCGCAGGCCTCGGCTATGGTCGCCGCAGTAAGCGGAGACAGAAAAGGTTTTTATCAGGCTGTTTTTATGGCGGCCGGAAACATCGGGTGGGCACTGACTCCGCTGATGGTGGTTCCTTTTACCCAGATGTACGGTTTAAAGCTGACTCCGCTATTTGCCCTGCCCGGAGTGCTGGTGGCTGTCCTGCTCTGGTTCACCGCGCCCAGCGTACCGGAAGGCGCAAAGGCTGCTCCGCCCCCGCTGTGGCCGGTTCTTCGCACCGTTTGGGCCGAGTTGACCAAAGTCATGCTGGTGGTTACCTGTCGTTCCCTGGCTTACTTCGGCCTGGTATCGTTCCTCCCCCTTTATCTTCAGCATGAGAATATTTCTCTCCTGGCCGGCAGCCGTCTTCTGTTTCTGATGTTGTTCTCAGGAGCAGTGGGAGGCCTGGTAGGCGGATATCTCTCCGATCTTATCGGTAGGAAGGCCGTCATTGTCGGGTCCCTGGTCACGGCCAGCCCGTTGTTTTACTTATTCCTCGGGGCAAGCGGCCCGATCAGTTATCTGTTCCTGGCCTTGGCCGGCGCCTGCCTGCTGGCGTCTTTTTCGGTGACAATCGTGGTTACCCAGGAAGTCATCAGCAAAAACGCTGCCATGGCGGCGGGACTGATCCTTGGCTTCGGTATCGGTATGGGTGGCCTGGGGGTCGGCCTGGTGGGGCTGTTGGCGGAGTACGTAGGCATTGTTTATACTATCCACATGCTCATCTGGCTGCCTCTCCTGGCCGGGTTGTTCGGTCTGAGTATAAAAGGTAAGGAGCCGTCCGCTTCTCTTTCAGCGAGCAGTTAATAAGATTATAATCAGGCCCGGAAAGTTCCTGATTGTAGACGGTATTGTCGCTGGGACGGGCAAGTGAGCAAAACCCTCGTTTTGCAGCCAGGCAAGAACGATAAAAGATGGGTAAAGTTTTGCATAAGGCCGATTTCCATGTAAACGCTGGGAAACCGGCTTTTTTGCTTTATTATCGCCTGTTATTAGCGATATAAAGCTAAGGTAGTCTCCGCACACGGCGCAAATTACTCCGGCCGGTGTCACGCATATGATAGGCTCCCTGGAGGAGAGCGTTATGTGGAACGTTTGGCGGGTTCGGCGGATACGTTGTCATCGTTTAAACCGATCAGCCAGGGGAAATCAGATCGTTAATTTAATGAACGCAAAATTTCTGGAAACACTAAAAGAATTGATTATCTTGGACTTTTATCATCAGCGTTAACCTTTATAAAGAAAGGCGGCACTGTGGTGCGGAAAAATGCAAAACGTAATATATTGAAAATAAAAGCGGTGTTTTGAATTAAGCAAAGGGGTATCTGACATGAGTGAGTACGTGTTATATTTCAATGAAATAAATAGATCCAGTCTGGCTAGGGTAGGGGGCAAAGGAGCAAATCTGGGTGAGTTGTGCCATATTCCCGGGATTGCCGTGCCGGCGGGTTTTTGCGTTAGCACGAGGGCTTACCAGGATTTCGTGCATAAGAGCAAGGAGTTTGCCGAGTTGCTTAAAGCCTTGGAATTAATCGATATTGAATCCTTTGAAGAGCTAAAGGCAGCAGGAGAACGCCTGCGCGCCCACCTGGAAAACTTGGACATTCCTGTTGCCATCCAACAGGAAATCGGCCGGGCCTGGCGTATGACCGGCAGTCAATACGCTTACGCCATTCGCTCCAGCGCGACTGCGGAAGATCTGCCGGGAGCGTCGTTCGCCGGGCAGCAGGACACTTTCTTGAATATTAAAGGCGAGCATAACATCCTTGACTGCGTCCGGAAATGCTGGGCGTCCTTGTTTACCGACCGGGCTATCGCTTATCGCCGGAAGAATGGTTTCGCCCATGATAAAGTATTGCTTTCCGTTGTCGTGCAGCGGATGGTCTTTCCCGAAGTGTCAGGGATCATGTTTACGGCCGATCCGGTAGGCGGCAACCGGAAGATCGTGTCCATCGACGCGAGTTTCGGTTTGGGTGAAGCATTGGTTTCAGGCATTGTTTCCGCCGATTTATACCAAGTAAAAGCAGATAAATTGATCAATAAGCAAATTGCCGGGAAAGAGATCGCTATTTATGCCAAACCCGAGGGCGGCACGGCCAAAGTGGAAATTGCGGAAGAGAGGCAAACAACCCAGGCTTTGCCGGACGAAGACGCGGTCAGGCTGGCCCGGATGGGGCGAAGCATTGAAAAACACTTCGGCAGCCCGCAGGATATAGAGTGGTGCCTCGCTGACAACGAAATATTCATTGTGCAGAGCCGGCCTATTACAACCCTTTATCCCGTTCCCGCAGTCGCCGATGAACAGCTTCACCTTTTCGTGTCGTTCGGTCACGTGCAAATGATGACCGAGGTCATAAAGCCCCTTGGCATATCGGTGTTGAGGACTTTTCTGCCGCTGGGCAAAAGCTCGCCGCGGGCGGAGAGCGATCTTCTGGTGGAAGCGGGTGGCAGATTGTATTCCGACGTTGTCACCCGGTTGCTTGAATATCCACAGTTGAGAAAACTGCTGCCTGTAATATTGCTTAATATTGATGAATTAATCAGCCGGGCGGTACAGGACTTCATGGATAGAGAGGAATTCCAGGCAAATGAACAGCCGGGGAAAAGATTGGAATTCGCCCTGGTTATAAAGGCTTTCCCGACGGCTTTCGCTGTCCTTAAAAATATCTTGTATCGTGATAATAAACATGCCATTGCTCAGTTGAACCAGTTTATCGACAAGCAAGTCAGGGAAAACAGAAAAAGACTGCAGGGAGTGTCAGGCTCGGATAGAATTACAATGATTCAGGAAATATTGCACGGCATGTTGTCAATGATTTTTATGAGGATAGTTCAATATCTCCCCGCGGCGATAGGCACTTACAAGCTAATCGAGAGCCTGTCCAAAAAGTGGCTGGGGGACGCGGCCGAGTTGGGCAGCATCAGTAAATCCCCGCCGGGGAATGTGACAACCGAAATGGGTTTAGCGCTGGGGGATGTTGCCGACGCCGCGCGCAATCACCCGGCAGTGATTGAATACCTGGAGCACGCGGCGGATAAGACCTTTTGGGAGGATTTGAGGTCTGTTCCCGGTGGTGAAGATGTTCTGCCTGTTTTCTTGAATTACTTTGAGCGATACGGGATGCGGGGGACGGGGGAAATCGACTTGACCCGGCCGCGCTGGCGTGAGGCCCCGACCCAGCTGGTTCCCGCTATTTTGAGTCACATTGGAGGGGTCAGACCCGGGCGGCACCGCCTCGATTTCCAGGCCGGCAAGGAGGAGGCCGAAATCGGCGCCCGCAGGCTGCTGGAGCGCCTGCGTCAAAAGCCCATGGGCTCTCTTAAGGCAAGGATCATGCGGCGTTTAATCAAGGTTCACCGTTCGTTGATCGGGATGAGGGAGCATCCGAAATATTTCATCGTGCAAAATTTCGATATAATCAAACAGGCAATTTTGCAGGAGGCGGACACACTGGCCGCGGGCGGAATTCTGGAGCGTCCGGATGATATCTTTTGGTTCTCCTTGCAGGAAATCAAAGACATAATTGAAACACGGCGTGTAAACCATGATATTATCGCCATGCGCAAGGAAAAATTCCAGCGTGATCAGCAGTTGACACCGCCCCGCGCCATAACCAGCGAAGGAGAAATCATTACCGCCAAGCCTGGTGTCCACGTTCCGCCAAACGCGCTGGCCGGTAGCCCGGTGTCGGCCGGAACGGTAGAAGGCCGCGCCCGGGTCGTGTTGAAGCTGGCAGAAGCTAAAATGGATAAAGGAGATATATTGGTGGCGCCCTATACCGATCCGGCCTGGACGCCGTTATTCCCGCTTGCGGCCGGCCTGGTCACGGAAGTCGGCGGCCTGATGACCCACGGCGCGGTTGTGGCCCGGGAATACGGTATCCCCGCGGTAGTAGGGGTGGATAACGCGACTCGCAAAATCCAGGATGGCCAAAAGATACGCGTGGACGGTACGCAGGGGTTTGTCGAGATTCTTGAGTCTATTGGGGTCAGCCCTTGACATTGGACAGCTGAGGGCATTATTGTGGGAATGAGCTATCATTATTAGAAAGGCCTTTCAACTACATTTAGTCCTCATGGTTATTCTTAGGTAATTTCCCCTGAAGGTACTAGAAGCTGCGGAGATCAATTAGGTGTATTTAAGTTTGGTAGTTTCAAACTTGCTACTTAGGCGGGGGTACCTTTAGGCGGAGGGTACCCATTGTGCCGGTAACTATCAAAGGAGCCTATAATATTATGGAAGCCAACGGTGGGCTGAACGAACCGGCTAAGGGTCAGGCTTTACTTTGTGCAATTCTAGAATTGCACAAAGTAAAGCCTGACCCCCCCCATTTGCCAGGATTTTCATGTAGCATTTAGTATAACTTAATCGTTAATATTAGTAGATGGGGACACACCTCTAGACACACCTCTATATTGAGTATTCCTATATTGATGAGGAATGTACCCGATGGAATTCCCCAATTAGGAAAGGTCCCCTTATTTAAGAGGAGGTAATGAATTGTTAAAAAAAATTGCTCTCATAATTCTTTGCCTATGCCTGGTTGTTGCTGCAGCCGGGTGCACTGTGAAAAAACAAACTGAACCAAATACACCAACAGAACCGGAAGCTAATACGATAATGAATGATTACCAAGCACTTATTCAAAAGAATCCCGGCGTGGAAGAAGTTGCCGACTTTATAAACCAGAATATATCCGGCGTCTCCAAAGAAGACGCTTCAGATATGGTTGACCAGTTTGAAAAAATACAGAAAAAGAACCTCCCACAGTTTGAAAGTATGTTTAATGATGATGGCATACAAAACAAAATAAATAGTGAATATAAATCTATCACTGCTCAATCTGACATTAAGGATGCCGATCTTAAAGAACTGTTGGCTAAAACAAAAAACAGCGGCTATAAGGTGGAAACTGCTGAAGGGTCCTTCTTCCCCATTATTGATTACGGATTCTACAAAAATTTCAGCTCTTATGTAACTCCCGACATGAAGGACTATATTGATATAATGGCTGTGGAGTCCGATAAGGTTCCGGCGAAAGACGCAGCGCTTGTCATTGGTTGGGATGAAGTCTTAAAAAGGGCATTGAATCAGGAGAAGTTTATTGATAAGCATAAAGATTCCATAAAAGTTAATGATGTAAAGGAATTGTATAAAAAATACACTACCTTTGCCCTATACGGTTTAAACAACACTCCACTCTTTAGTTATGATTCAAAAACCTTGAATCCAAAAGCCAGAGAGATTTATTTCAATGCGGTGGCCGATGCTGGCGACAGTAATTCTTTGAAAATATTGGGCGGGTTTTTGGATTTGGTCAAGAATAATAATTACAAGCTGACTAGTGAAGCAGAGCAATACCGGCATAACGTTATTAAAAAATTGGGTGAAAGTTCAATGGAATCAAGCAGTTCGATTTCGGAATAAAAAAGATGATTTACTCGGCTTTTTCTCCCACCAGTTGCTTGTTCTTTTGCGCTATGGCCAGGTAGCTTTCCAGCATTTCGCCGGTGATATTCACCGGCTGGTTGTGCATTACGTTATGGAAAAGCTTGGCGGTGTTGAAAAATTCCGGGTTGCCTTCGAGCACCACCCACCTGGGAGACAATTCCACTTCTTGCATCAATGGCACCAGTGAGCGCAGGATCTCTGCTACGCTGCCGCCCACCAAGGTGGAATTGATATGCAAAATTTATAACCCTTTAAATTTTCTCCCAGTGTTTGGATATCTCCGATAACCGCGCTTCCTGCCGAATTTGCGTAATCCTGGAGTTCGTGTGTGTAATTGATGTAATTGCGTTGTCCAATGTCAAGGGCTGACCCCTTCGCAAACTGACCCCTTCGCAAACTTCGCAAACATGATGCATGAATTACAGAATGATTCTTGACATAGAAGGCAAAGATAAAGAAGATATGATTGTTGAAAGGCCTGATTGAACTTTTTGGAAAAAGAGCGGCTCAACACTTGGCAATGTTAGAATGCCGCTCAATTAGAACTATAGGCAATAATATTATTATGCAGGCCGGAAGAAATTAAAGGGGATTGGGAAAATGAAAAGTGTAATAATAATCGGCTCGGGAATCGGCGGCCTTATTGCCGGCAACCTTCTGGCAAAGAAGGGGCATAAAACAACCATATTTGAAGCCCACGGCATGCCCGGCGGCTATACCGCCGGATTCTACAGGAAGGGCTATTATTTTGAGAGCGGCACTCTTACCTTTGAAGCTTCAGCATCGGTGTTCAAGGCAATGAAGGATATCGGAGTATTTGAAAAGATAGACTTCGAAAAAATGAGAGTGCGGTTTGTTTCAGAGGATTTCGACGGAGTTCCTGAGGATTACGATAATTATAAAAAAATGATTTACACTGCTTTCCCATCCGATAAAGAAAAGCTGGATGCGGCTTTTGCAGATTTGGATAAAATAGCCGGCCTGATGGGGGACATGGATGAACCCATGCCCTTTCTTTACGGCGGGCTTAAAATGATGAAATCAATGCTTCCTTACATTCTGGGCGCCCCAAAGCTGATGAAACTGTCAAATTTGTACGGCAGCATGACGTCGTCTGAGTTCGCCGCTAGATATTTCGCAAAAGAATCAAAGCTGTACAAGCTGTTCGGCGGATTCGGCTATCCGGATATGTCGGCCATGTTCGTCGGAAGCGCTTTATTGGGGATATTCAAAGACTTGTGGACCGTGAAAGGCGGTATGCAGTCATGGGCTGACATTCTCGCGGAAAACTTCAGGAAACTGGGCGGGGATTTGAAGCTGAACTCTTATGTCGACAAGATAATCACAAAAAACGGGGCCGCGGTTGGCGTCTCATGCAAAAATACCGTTTATGACGCGGATTATGTGATTTCTGCCGGGGATTATAAGAAAACCTTCCTGAAGCTTTTAGACGACAAGAGCCTTATTCCGCGAGACCTCCAGGATAATATCGGCCGGGCTGCCGTTTCGGAGGGCTTCTTCACGGTATATTTGGGGTTGAATATGTCCAACGAAGAGCTTGGCCAATATATGAAGGTTCCTCTTGTGTTTACTTTTGACAATAAACCCGACTGCGACATATACAATTCCGAAGACGAAGATTTTTTCAGCAAGACATCCGTTTCACTTTATTCGCCGTCAATGGTAAACCCCAAGCATGCTCCCGAAGGGAAATCCTCATTGATGCTTCAGACCGCGGTACCTTACCATTGGATGAATAACTGGGGCGGCGGAGACAAAGAGGTATATGGACAATTGAAGAAAAAAGCGATGGATGCCATGATAGACAGCGCTGCCAGGCTGGTTCCCGGTCTGAAGGAATGTATCGAATATAAAGATGCCGCAACTCCGCTGACTTATGAAAGATTCACCCAAAACACGGATGGAGCGAGTTCCGCATGGAGTTGGAATCCGAACAAGAAGTTTTATAAAAACACCATGAGCGTGAATATAGAAACCCCGGTGAAAAACCTCTACATTGGCTCCTGCTGGGCAATGCAGATCGGCGGTGTGCCCGGTGCCCTTGCAGCCGCTTATCTATGTGCCAAAAAGATAAAGTAACCCGAATAAAGTAGAAATAATAACGTGAACGTGCTTAATGCTAAAATGAGCATTGCCATGATAAGTACTTTTAAATAAACCTGTCAAGCAAGATATCCTCCATATTTCTTCTTCCATCGATTACTGCAAGCACCCATACTTTATTTTCTTCAGTTTTATAAATAATTCGCCAGGGCGGGCTAATCAACTCCCTGTAGGTTAAAATACTATAATATCTTAATTCTGGAACAATCCTTCCCTGTAGGGGCATTTGCCGCAAATTATCAGCTTTTTGTTTAATGGTGAGATAAATTCTTCTTGCTCGAATCTCACTGTCGGCGGCAATGTATTTTATAATTTTTATTAAATCCTGCTGGGCGGTTTGCGTCCAAAAGACCTGATATGTCTTTTTTGTCATGGTGTTATATTGTCAAAGTCTCGATCTAAGCCCAAAAAAAATTCTTCCTGCGACGTAACTTTGCCATCGACTATATCATGTTCCCCTTGAGCCAGTATTTTTAATAAACCGAGAGCCTTTTTCATTTTTTCATAGGATTCGGGATCCAATAAAACCGCCTTAGCTTCTCCGTTTTGAGTAACATAGACAGGTCTGCGGGTCTCGTTCACTTGCGCCAGAATCTCAGCCGCGTTGGCTTTAACATAAGAAATAGGCCTAATATCTTCTTTGATATTCATCGTGTTATCACCCCGGTATAAATATGGTATCAAATTAGAACTGATTTGACAACATGCTAAATGGCTAAAATGAGTATTGTATTTACATTATTGTTGAGTGTAGCCATAAATACTAATAATTTCTAATAATTTCATGTAACATTCAATATAACTAAATCGTTATTATTGATGTAAATAACCGGCCGGGGAAGAAGGTGCAAAACTTGTGACTTCCGTTGATGCTCTAGAAAAGGCTAAAGAAGGCGACCTCAAGTCGATTGAACAGCTATGTTTAACCACGTGGGAACCTCTCTATCGTTATATCTATTATAAAGTGCAGAACCGCGAGGAGGCGGAGGATATTACCCAGGAAGCCTATGTCAAAACTTTGATGCATCTGCAAGAGCGTGAAGTTCCCCAGGAAAAATTCCTGGGTTTTATGAAGACCGTTGCCTTAAATATATTTCGTGACCGTTTGCGTCAAAAGAAACGCTGGGGGATACGGGTAAATATTGATGAAATAAATCCGGAAGAAACGGCCGATGCAGATCATCAGCAGACGGTTAACCGGCGCCTGCAGCTTGAAAATGACTTGGCAAAATTAAGCGAAGACCAGCGTGCCGTCATTGACTTAAGAATTATTCAAGGTTATTCGGTTGCTGATACCGCCAAGCGCTTAGGAAAAACAGAAGCCGCTGTCCGCACTTCTCAGTACCGGGCGTTGCAGTCTCTGGCTCAAATCGTGGACAGCGATGAATAAAAGGAGGGATGAACACATGGATAATCCCGAAAGCAGGGTTTCCGAATATATTGATACCTTGAATGCGGAACACGAGCCTGAAAAAAAACAGGGAATTGCTGATACTCCGGAAATGGAAAAGCTTTTGGCAACGATCAGGCTGGTTCGTACTTTAAGAGAGCCGGTGCTGCCCGATCCCGGATACCCGCAAAGGTTGGCCGCATCCGTTGCTGCTAAAGTACAGAAAGAAAATCTTTCAAGCATCCACCGATTGGTTGAACAAGAGCCTAAATCGGGTAAGCTGAATAATAATAAGGCTTCAAAGCGCCTGCGCAGCCGGTGGATTCTGCCGAGTGTCGCGGTTTTGGCGGCGGGTTTGCTGCTATTTGCAGCGTTGACGAGCTTGACTGGATTAGCCGGCTTTTTTAACCGTGACGTGGCTTATGCCATGGAGAAAGCGGTTGCTCAATTAGCCAATTATCATGGCGTCCTTGAGATACGCTCGAAAAACGCAGCCGGAGAGGAATGGATGAGCCGCCGGGTGGAACTTTGGTCAGACGGGGATAAGTATGCCGTACGGCAGGACGACTGCACCATGACTGTCAATAACGGCGAGCGGAAGTGGCAGGTCCGTCCGCAAAGCAAGGAAGTGGCCTTGCTGCCGCTGGTACCGGACCCATCCCGGCATGATTTTGATCTGCGGGATGAGTCAAAGCGGGCGCTGCAATATTCGCACACTGTTGTCGGAACGGAGATGATTGCGGGGCGCCAGGCGACAAAACTTGAAATTTCACCACCTGGCGGTCTGGTCTATTATTTGTGGATTGATGCTGAGACCAACCTGCCGGTTCAACTACAAACAGCGATGCAAAATGCGCTCCAGACAACATATACTTATGTTAGCTTTGAGCCGAATACTCAGATCGATCCTGGCATATTTGCCTACCAGCCGCCTGAAGGATATCAGGTGGTGGAGAAGGAGCCGGGGCAATTGGTGGCTACGGTGGAAGAAGCGGCTGCCATCAGCCAGCTGACTCCGCTGCTCCCGCAAGAAGCGCCGGGCCGCATCTTCGCTTATAAAGACCATATCGTTCTGGATTACGGTGATACCACGATTGCTGAAACTGCCGCCAAGGGGTCTTTCGAGCCGGTCCCTAATTCCGCCTTCGGCACTGCTGCCGGCGGGCCGCTGGAAGTTTGGCGGGAAAGGCTGCGG
>JGI12104J13512_1002324_pt1 | contig 12221 bp, 9 predicted proteins | sample TerdegcTABiofilm_FD_13512 | JGI IMG/M metagenome (IMG submission 13512)
CGGCACAGCAACGAAGGAGAGCCGTGACGTTCTGCATGTCGCGAGGGCTTTCGGAACGTCGTAGCTGTGCCATCGCCCGGATCAGTCGTTCCAGCTACCGTCACAAACCCGTCCCCGATCGGGACGAGCAACTGACGAGCGAAATCAAGCAGATCGCAAAAGAGCACCGGCGTTACGGATATCGCCGCGTGTGGGCTTTGCTCCGACGCAGGAAGCGGTATGTCAACCACAAACGCGTGTATCGACTGTGGAAAAGCGCCGGGTTGTGCCTGCCGTCGTGTAAACGGCGCAAACCCGCCCCGAAAAGGGGGTACACCCCCATGGCGGCGCTCTATCCGAATCATGTCTGGACCTATGATTTCATGGAAGACAGGACTGCGAACGGCCGAAAGATCCGGATACTCAACGTCGTCGACGAGTTCACGCGCGTCTGCCTCGCATGTGAAGTCGCCCGCCGGTTCGACGCAAGGGCAGTGATTGCCGTTCTCGAAAAACTTTTTGCTCGAAACGGGATGCCGGAATATCTGCGTTCCGATAACGGCTCCGAGTTCATGAACACATTGAATGAGTACTTGTACTGGTATAACGGAAAAAGAATCAAGATATCGTTGGGTGCGAAGAGTCCGCTGGAATACAGGAGGATGGATCCGGCAGCACAGCAGTCCAAATAAACGTCCGCACCCCCCTTTTTGGGCCATTTCTATTATGCAACAAACACTTTGGTGCTGATTATTTCCTCCTTCGTCCAGAAAAGAGGAGGGGCAGCAACCCGCAGAGGACTGCCCCGACTACCGAAGGAGCTGCGCCCACAGTACATCCTCCGCCGCTTCCGGGATCCGTTGTCGGTGTCGCCGAAGGAGGTGCGTCGCCCGTCAGTGCGGCAAGCGCATTGTCCACCCGGATGCGAGGGACGGTCACCCCGTTTCGGTTATCGTAAATCCCCTTACCCGTTCCCCGCAGCGCGTCAAGGATCGTATCCACGTCCGCATTCGGCGCTCTGGAGCGCAGCGCCGCAAAGGCGCCTGCCACGTGGGGAGTCGCCATGGATGTTCCGTCGAAACCCATATATTCCCAGTCGGGAGTGACGGGAACGGAGGACACGATGCCTCCGTCGTCGGCGGGGGCGACGGATCCTTCCTCGTGCCAGACTTGTCCGCCCGGAGCAAGGAGAGTCAGGTACGCGGAGGAGTTCGAATAAACGGCGATTTCGTCGTTCTTCGTTACGGCCCCCACGGAGACGGCGTTGGAAAGACATGCGGGCATGTTGATGCCCCCCGAGAAGCCTTCGTTTCCGGCGGCGACCACTGGAGCTATTCCTGCGGCCCGGAGCGCGTCGAATGCCGTTTTCATGGCGGGATTTTGAAGATCGCAGGATCCTTCGATTTCTTCGCTGCCACCGAGACTTAGGTTTACCGCAGCGATCTGGATCGTCTTCGAGAGTTCGAGCACGCGTTCGATACCCGCAATAATGTCCGAGTCAAAGGCTATCGTCGCATAAAAGATTTCTCCTGTTTCTGTATCCACAAGTTCCTGTGAGCAGAATACTTGAATGGCAACGATTCCCGCGAGGGGAGCGACACCGGAGAAGTCGATCACCCGTCCTCCGTTGCCGTTTCCAGCGGCGATGCCCGCGACGTGAGTGCCGTGATTGCATCCGATGATGCTCAGGTCGCAGTTGTTCCCGGATCCAGGGACTATCGAGGAAGATTCCCGGTTCGGGCAGACGGAATAGATGCCGTGTGCGGGGTCGTGGGTGGAGTAACATCCCTCCCCGACGATTCTTCCCTTGAGGAACGGATGGTCCAGGTCCACTCCGGTGTCGAGGATGGCCACGGCATAGCCTTCTCCCGTAGCGCCCATGGATTGCGCCGTCGTTCCTCCGATAAGAGGAACGCTTTCCTTCAGCGAAGGGAGATTGATCCGGTCGGGATAAATCCCTTTGACGAGAGAGGATGCGGCAAGGGCTTTCATTCCCGTTTCGCCGGGCGCGGACATGGCGAGAAAGGGAAACGTTTCGTAGCGGCGCACGGTCCCTTCCTCCGCATTGACCCCGAACGATTCGAGGTGCACAAGTACCTGTTCCTGTGCGACGGATATGCGGGTCTTCCGTTCCTCTGCGGAGACGAGTCCCTCTGGAACGCGCAGTTCCACGAGAATTCTCTTGCCTTCGAGCGACGCAAGCGCCTTTCGGACGACGGGGTCGTCCGCGGAGAGTCGCGGTGCAGCCGCAAAGGCGGAACTGGAGAAAACACCCGCTATCAAAAAGAGCAGAAAGAGAGATAGAGCACAACGCATCTGTGAAGTCCTCCTTGAAAGGTAAATTTTTTAAACAAAACCCTAGCATTAATTCATGACTCATCTCAAAAAAACATTCATCGCAAGTCTACCTGACGGAGGATTTTCTTTCAAGAACTCATTCTTCTCCCAGAATGGAACCACACTGACGACACGAGGCGACCCGGTAAGCCGCGATGAGATGCGCGACGGTGGTTCCCGTCAACGTTTCCCGGAGCGCAAGCACCTCCGCAGCTGTGCTTCGGGCAGTTTTTTCTCTGCCAGGGAGTGCGCCACAGTTCATCCTTCGTTATTGGCAAGGGAGAAAACTTCTTCGGAGAGGCGCCACGCAGAAAGCTTCTGGGACATTGCCATCTTGCCCGCCACAGTATGTTTTCTTCGGTTTTCATCGATAGCATTTCTGAATCTATCATGAATTCCGGCAGCAGGCCTTTTTCGAGGATCGCCCTTGTTTTTTTGCGTTGTCAGCGTCGAATCGATACGCATCTACATGGAGCACAGTGCATCCACGTCAACGTTCTTACGATTGCTGTCCGTACAGGCCACACCAAGATTCGCCTCGGCAATGTCGCCGGGCCGCAAGGATCATGCCCCTTATCTCCCGGAGAAAAGCTTGGCGGCCTCTTCAAAGGGAACCGGTGCATAGTCCCACACATCCACGCCCACGTTGATCACGGGACCGAGCTTCCGGAAGCAGGTGTGCACATGGCCACAGAACCAGCGTCCCCGAATCGCCGACAGATCCTCACCCTTGAGCAAGTCGTAGAGTTCATGATCCGCCTCGTCGGGCAGGTCGTCCAAGTACTGCCGGTAGAGCCGCATGGGTGAGTGGCAAGCCCGCACCTCTCCGCAGCGCGTAACAAGCCGCAGGTCACCTTCCCGCTCCACTACGGCGGAAAATCCTGCTTCGAGATAGGTCTTCGGAGAGAGCTTGTCGTGATTGCCCAAGAGGAGGATCTTTACCTCGCCGTGCAAACGGGGGACAAGTCGACGGAGCCTGTGAGCAAGGTTTGCGGTGTCGTTCGGCTTTCCCCAGAGAAAATCCCCAAGGAACAGAACGACTGATTCCTTTTTGGGAACCAGGGCGTTGTGCCGCTCCATGAGTGCCGTTTCCATCACCTCCGTGTCCTTGAAAGGCCGTTTCGCATAAACGATGATGTTTGCGTGTCCGAAATGATGGTCCGCCGAAAGAAACAGGGGAAACATGTCGGTTTGGAGGTCCAGGCGAAACGCCGCCCCGTCCTTCTTCGAGGAAGGATGCACCTTGAACAGCTCCTTTTTTCGTAATACTCTAGATTTACCGTACATTTCGGCACACCGAAAGAAAACGATCGACACCAGGAAAGATTTCCTGGAAAGGCTCTCTCGGGAGATATTCGCCGTCGTCGTTGTGGAGGTGCCCGAAGATCCAGAGGCGCGTTTGCATCTTTTTCGCAATTTCCTCCAGCCATTCGGCGACGGGATCCTTAAATCGTTCTCCGCAGAGAAAGGCGTACACCGATTTAGGCGCGGTGTGTGTCAGNACCAGATCCACTCGCCATTCCCTCGCTTCGAGAGCTTTTTCGCCCAGCTTCATTTCCTCCTGACTCGGAATTTCCNANTCCCACCAGGATTCCCCCAGCCTCCTGTATTTTCTGTCTATGGAAAAGGNGCCTCCGAAGCACCAGACTGAACGCCCGGCAATTTCGCAGATGCGGCCGCTCCGGAGGTGAAAAATGTTTTTGCGNACCATCCCTACATNCGCACCCCAACGGAATTTCGTATGGAGCGCATCNAGCTTGTCGAAATTCTCANGGTTGCCGTCGATGAACAGGGTATCGCGAGCCAACGCTTCGAGTTGATCGAGAGCAGACATNTCCGCGCTGTCAGGCTCGCGTTTCCAGAGCAACCCGAAATCGCCGGCGACAAGAAGGGNCGNTCGCTCGTCCCCGCCCTGCCGCTCATTCTGCGCGANCTTCGCAAGATTGCATGCGATACGCCCATATTCAAGCGTTCCGTGAACATCANCGGTGACAAACACGNCTCCTCCTCCTGTNGTACCCCTACGCTCGCACAAGATCTCGTTTCTCCTTGGGAATCCTGCCTATAAACTCTTTTGCCGCTACGGGCCTGTCATCGAGTGCATGGAGCTTTCCCATCCTTTCAAGGCCCGTGAGAAGCGCCTCGCAGGAGAGAATCCTGCAGAATCTTGGGGTGCGCACCCGTTCAAGGGTAGGATCTTCCACAACCGCAAAAACCGGCGATGCTCCCGCTCTGAGGTCGCGTCCTTGGCCGGATTCGAGCAGATGCCTGGCGAGGGCGAGAAAAAGCGATCTGCGGAAGGAGGGGTCGGCTTGGCGAAGATCCTCCTCCGCCCTTTTTCCCATCGCCTCCTCGAGCGTCTTCTGGGCTTCCATTTCCAAAAAATACGCCGCGTTTCTCCCGAACCAACCGGAACGATCAGGGGTTTACAGCGTTCCAATTCTTTCTTCAGCGTTTCAAGATACTTCGGATAGGAAAGACCACGCATGACCGCATCGGTGACAAGGATGCGCACACTGGAGCAGGCAAGAGCCGGGAAGGCATCCAAGAGCCAAAGAGACACAAGCGGGGCCGGGTCTGGAAAAAGGATGCGCAGCAGGTTCCTCTCGTCGAAAGGCGCCCCGGAGAGGCGCGCGAACCGCCTGACGTCTCCAGAGAAGGCCGTAGCCTCTCGAAGCTCCAGATACTCCACCCGAAGCGGACATTCCAACTTCTTTTCGTCGAGTGTAAAACGAAACGAGAGCTTGCAGGAAAATGAGGAAAGGACGCGAAGATGATCTCTCCCTGCGTGTGCTGTTATCGGCCCTCCCATCTCTTCTCTCCCATTCTCCGCTCCGACCCCGAACCGGCTCACTGACTCATGTTCTCGAGCTTCTGCAAGGCCTCCGTATTCTTCAGCCTCTTGTTGCGCCGGGCGATATCGACGGCCCGCTCGCCCCGGTTGTCCACGAGGGCCGCATCCGCCCCCGCCTGCAGAAGTGCGACCACCACCTCGGGATGCGATGTGAATCGCGCGGCATAGAAGAGAGCCGTCCAGCCGGTCCGGGTCCGGGCATTCACCTCCGCGCCGGCGTTGATGAGGGTCAGAAGAATTTCGGGATTGCGCGTGTGCGTCGCGGCCTTCATCAACGCCGTCTCGTTCTCTTCGCTTCGTGCTTCGATCTCCGCTCCGGCCTCCAAGAGAACGGCGACGACCCGGGGATTGCGGTTGAACGCCGCGGCCTTCATCAAAGAGGTCCAGCCTTCGTGATTTCTCGCATGGATGTTCGCCCCCGCCCCCAGAAGAGCGACGACGACCTCGGAATCGGCATTCTCTCCGGAGGCGAACATCAGCGCCGTCTCGCCGCTCTCGTCCCGGGCGTTCACGTCCGCTCCCGCCCGGATGAGGGACGAGACGATTCCTGCATCGGCTCCGTATCCGGCGGCGAGCATGAGCGGGGTGACACCGAGAACGTTCCGGATATTCACCTCCGCTCCCGCTTCGACGAGGGCAGTGGAAACTGCGGGATTGGGGTTTTTCCCCGCCGCCACCATCAGGGCGGAAAAACCCTCCGCATCACGAGCCTTCACGTCCGCTCCGGACCGGAGAAGGGCCATGACCACCTCGGGATTCGGGTTTTGTCCGGCGGCGAGGAGGAGAGCCGTCATGCCCTGCTCGGTTCGGGCATGAATGTCCGCGCCCGCTCCGGCAAGGACGGTGACGACCTCCGGATTCGGATTTCTCTCCGCCGCCGTCATCAGGGGCGTGCTGTCGTTCTCGTCGCGGAGGTTCACGTCCGCACCCTCCGCGAGGGCGACCCGCACCTCCTCGGGCGTGCCGGTTCCGCACAGCTCCAGAAACGTCGCGTCGCTCACGGCACCGAGCGCTCCCGAGACGAAAGCCAAGGACAGCATCAACATTCCCGCGAACAGCGGCACAATGTTCTTCCGCATGCTCCCTTCCCTCCTCCGAACACGTGACTGCCCGGATGAACCCGCCCCGAGCCCTTGAAGAGATTCATCCTTTGCGACACAACACCATGAACCAGACGCACCATCAAAAAACACTTCTACAAGATACCATCTTGCCTCAAAAGAGAAAATGTCGCATGGGAAAAAGGTATCGCTTCCCTGCACGAAGCAGGGGTTGACAGCTGGAGGGAGGAGGAGTTAGAGTCATCGAACTTTGAGCGTGCTCTGCGCTCAATATCACTCGTTACTCGTATAAGGAGGAATTGGCATGTCTTGTTCGGTACAGAAACACGGTGCATTTCGTCTCGCAGTGGTCTCTCTGGTGTTTTCCCTCGCACTGGCCGCCTCCGGCGCCTTCGCCCACGATTTCTGGGTGAACGCATTTGAGCCGAAGGACGGCCTCGTCAAGGCCGAAATCGGCTATGGTCACGATTTTCCGAAACCGGAACCCATTCCCGAGGACCGAACGCACCTCTTCGACGTGCTGCAGCTGGCGACACCGGAGGGAACGGTGAAACTGACCCCGGGGGGAACGAACTACGCCTACGAGGGCAAAGCGGATCTGAAAAAAGGAAGCTACCTGGTTCTCGGCTTTTACCACCCCACGTTCTGGTCCAAGGGGCCTGACGGCTGGGCACAGAAAAACCGGACCGAACGGCCTGACGCCACCTACTGCGAGGAAGTCACCATGACCGCCAAGGCAATCCTTGACGTCGCGGGGGGGCAGGAGAGCGACTTCATCTCCAAACCCACGGGACAGCGGATCGAGATCGTTCCCCAGGTGCACCCCTCGACGGTGAAGCCCGGCGGAAAATTTCCCGTGCAGGTGCTCGTGGACGGAAAACCGGCGAAAACCGTGAAGCTTGAAGCCACCTTCGCCGGTTTCTCGGACAAGGATTACAAAGCCTTTCAGGGCAGGACCGACCTGAACGGCATGATCGACATCATTCCCCTGAAGGCCGGCTACTGGTTCGCCAAAGTCGATCAGACCTTAGAGCACGAAAACAAGGCCGCCTGCGACGAGGTTGTGCTCATCGCAACCCTGACTTTCCGCATCGACGAGTAGCATAGAGGCCGCGGCACCGGACTTCCGGTACCGCGCTCGGCATCGAGACACGGGCATCGCCCGGGAGAGGGTACGTCCTGAAGCAATGAGGAGATTCTCCGGGGGCTTCTCCGGGGCATCTCCTCATTCAGCCTCCGAAAAACGGATGTCCGGGGACGACGGATCTATCCTCGCATAAAGCGGTACCACCGCACTGTGGATTCTGCGCACCTGAAGAAAAAAGGTCACAGCGGGAATGCCCGACAACGTGAGGAACGCCGGTTCTACACACCTGGAGAGAAAAGAGGTCATTTCCCACATGAGAAAGATCCTGGCACTTTTGGCGGCGGCAGCGCTCATGGCGTTCGCCGCGCCGGCGTTTGCGGCGAATCCCTTCATGGACGTTCCCATGAACCACTGGGCCTACGATGCCATCGGACAGCTCGCCGCCTCCGGCATCGTCAACGGCTATCCCGACGGCACCTACAAGGGCAATCAGCCCATGACCCGCTACGAAATGGCCACCCTCGTCGCCCGCGGTCTCGCCGTGGTGGACATGAACAAGGCGAGCAAACAGGATGTGGAGATGCTGAAGAAGCTCGTCGTGGAGTTCAAGGACGAGCTGAACGCGCTGGGCGTACAGGTCGACCGGATCGACCGGCGCGTCACCCTTCTGGAGGAAAACATCGGCGGCTGGAAGATCTACGGAGAACTCCGCTTCGACGCGAAGTTCGGAAAGAACTACCAGGGCACGGGCGGCAGCACCTATGTGGAGGGCAAGAACGAGTTCGATCTGGACCGCTATCGTCTCTTTCTGAAGAAGCAGATCGACGAAAACACGAGCTTCACCACCCGTATCGGGCGTGACGAGAACAACACCGACCGCCTCGCCTGGGAACTTTACTACGTCGAAACGGTTCTTCCCTGGGACGTGGAACTCACCGCCGGCCTCTTCGAATTCGACTGGGAGGATGACGCCGGCCTCTACGATGCCTACAACGACGACGCGTGGATCGGCGATCTCACGACCAAGGGCTTCTACGCGAAAAAGGCCCTCGGCATGGCGGACATGATCCTGACGGTGAACCGCGACGACACCGAGGACGGCGTGGACGACAGCTTCATCTACGGCGCCCGTTTCGACTTCAACCTCAACGAGACCTTCCGCTTCGCCCTCAGCGGTCTCGCCACCACCTACGACAACCTCGACGACAGCAACTGGCACGTGCTGTACGCGGACTTCACGGTCAACGTCACCCCGAACATCGCCTTCAAGGGCGCCTACTACACGGAAAAGCACGACGCGAACACGGATGCCCGGCAAGCCACAGGCGAGGACGCTCCCGACGCGTGGAAGGCCATCCTGGACGTGAAACAGGAAGCTCTGGGATTCACGGGCCTGTGGGTCGAATACGGGAAGATCGGCCGTGGATTCGAGATGAACGCCCACGCCTACGACTACGTGGGCATGAGTTCCCTGATGGACGACACCTACGGGACCAGAGTGCTCGCCAACCGGGACTACGACGAGACGACCATCCTCTATGTCCGGGCTTCCCAGAAGTGGAACGACACCTGGGGAACCTTCCAACGCTACTTTGCAGCGGACTTTGCCCGCGACGGCGTGGACGACACCACGAATGTCACCTTCGGCGTGGAATACCGGCTCTCGCCGGCAATCAGCTTCGAACTCACCTACGACAAGGTCGACTGGGGACAGGGAGGCGCGATGACCGACGACGACAGCCTGGTCCGGCTGCGGACACTGGTCACTTTCTGAAGAAGAACTCTCGCCGTTTCGATTTTTTCCGCTCGGACACAACGGGAGCGAAACCGGCTCCCTCGGAATTCCGCCGGGGTGTGCGAACACGGGCGCGCACCCCGTTTTTCGTCTCCGCTCCGGCATCACACCCTTCCTTTTTTTGTCCCTCCTTCGTATTTTTCAGTGAGATTTCAGCCCCGCCTCTTGCTCACAGGTATTCCGAGAGATACCATAGGACATCGGATTTCAAGAGAGGTTCGTCCCTTTCTATGGCTTTCTCCGAAGGAGGTCCTGTTCATGACCGCAGGTTTTCCCGCTCTCCGGATGCGGCGGCTCCGTTCCCACCCGGCACTTCGGGACATGCTCGCAGAAACCGTTCTGGAACCCCGCCATTTGGTGCTCCCCCTCTTCGTCGTTCCCGGCGAGGGCGTGGAGGAACCGATCCCGTCCATGGAGAACGTGAACCACTGGAGCGTCGACCGTCTTTCCCGCATCGTACAACCCGCTCTTGACGCGGGCGTCAAAGCCTTCATCCTCTTCGGCCTTCCGACCTACAAGGACGCTCTCGGCACCAGCGCCGCCGACGCGGACCAACCCACCCAGAGGGCCTGCTCGTTCTTGCGGGAGCGTTTTCCCCAGGCGTACTGCATCACCGACGTCTGTCTCTGCCAGTACACGGACCACGGTCATTGCGGCCACCTCACTCCCGAGGGCGAGGTGGACAACGACTCCTCCCTGGAGCAGCTCGCCCGGGCCTCGGTGAGCCACGCCCGAGCGGGGGCGCACATGGTGGCCCCCTCGGACATGATGGACGGACGGGTGGGGCGGATTCGGGCCGCCCTGGACGAGGCGGGGTTCTCCGGAACGGCCATCATGAGCTACGCGGCGAAGATGAGTTCCGCCTTCTACGGTCCCTTCCGGGACGCGGCGGAAAGCGCCCCAAAATCCGGCGACCGCAAAAGCTACCAGATGCCTCCCGGCAACGCCCGGGAAGCGCTTCGAGAAGCGCTTCTCGACGAGGACGAGGGGGCGGATCTGCTCATGGTCAAACCGGCTCTCACCTGCCTCGACATCCTGGCCCGCCTTCGGGAAAAGACGCTTCTCCCCCTGGCGTGCTACCTGGTGAGCGGCGAGTACATGATGCTCCGGAGCGCCATCGCCGGAGGGCTTCTCGACGAGGGCGCGGCACTTCTCGAAGCGCACCGGGCATGCCGCCGGGCGGGAGCGGACCTGATCATCACCTACGAGGCGCTCAACCTGGCCCGGAGACTCTAGATCGAACGGAATTTCCCGGCCCGCACCGGAAGGACGTTTCTTCCGTGAACGCACGACCCATTCTTCGAGGTATCGTCCACGGGAGAATTTCTGCGAGTTTCCGTCAGCGAGAGCCTTGGACGGACCGGTATTTTCCCGCCGTCGCGGCGGGAACTGCGGAAAAGACCGTGCGACACCGGACAGTAACGCCAAAGCGCCTCGAAAGGAGTCTTCGCCGTGGACTACTCTTTCTCGGACGTGGTGAATGTCCCGCTCTGCTCGGAAATGCTCCGGCATTTTTACACCGCCTCGGGAATTCCCTGTGCCTTTTGCAGGAAGGACGGTTCTCCCCTGGCCTCGGCGGGAGGCCAGATGCTCTGTCATCATTTCCACCGGACACATCCGGAGTATCGGAAATACTGCGAGGCGAGCTGGGAAGAAATCGGCAGAGCCATCGAGAACGGTGCCGAGGAATATCTCCACCGTTGCGAGAATGGTCTCATGGACGGCGCCGTTCCGATCCGTGTCGAGGGCGAACTCCTCGGCTACGTCGTCATCGGACAGTTTTTTCTCGTGCCTCCCGACAAGACAGCGTTTCTCGACAGAGCGCGGGCGAACCATCTCGACGAAGCGGCCTATGAGGAAGCTCTCCGAACCGTCCCCGTCATCTCCAGAGAACGGGCCGACGCGGCGTTGCGGCATTTTCGCATCCTGGCGAACCTGATCGCGGAGGCGGGCGCCCATCGGCGGCAGATGGCCTTTCTCAACGCCTCCCTCCAGAACGCGAACGCCCTCCTCGGAACCCAGATCACGGAGCGGGTAAAGGCCGAGGAGGCATTGCGACGAAGCGAAGAACGCGGACAGTTCGCCCTGGAGGGCTCCGACCTGGGCGTGTGGGACTGGAATCTTCTCACGAACGACGTGTATTTCTCCCCCCGCTGGCTCGAAATGTTGGGATACGGCCCGGGAGAAATTCGGGAACGTTTCTCCGAGTGGTACGACCGGGTCCATCCCGAGGACCGGGAACATGCCGTCAAGGAAACACAACGGCATATCCGGGGGGAGGTCCCTTTCTACGAAGCCAGACATCGGCTGCGCTGCAAGGATGGAAGCTACAAGTGGATTCTCGCGAGAGGCAAAATCATGTCACGAAACGCGGAGGGAAAACCCCTGCGCATCGTGGGGACACACAGGGACATCACCGAACAGGTCCAGGTGGAGGAGAACCTCCGTCACGCGGGCACCCACGATCCCCTCACCGGGCTTCCCAACAGAACGCTCTTCAACGACCATCTCCTTCTCGCCATGGCGCAGGCGCGCCGGAACAAGACCGTCGTCGCCGTCGTCTTCCTGGATCTGGACGATTTCAAGGAGATCAACGACACCCTCGGGCACGATGTAGGGGACCTGCTCCTCAAAGCTGTGTCGAAACGTCTCAAGAAGGAAGTCCGCGAGGTCGATACGGTGGCCCGCATGGGCGGAGACGAATTCACCCTCATCCTCCCCGAACTGCACGGCAGAAAGGACGCGGAGCAGGTCGCCGAACGAATCCGCGGAGCCATCGCCCGCCCGTATTCGCTCGGCGACAGAGTTCTGGAGGTGAGCGCCAGCCTCGGCGTCAGCCTCTACCCCCTGGACGGGAGAGATGTCCGGACCCTGATGAAGCGGGCGGACATGGCCATGTACAGGGCGAAGAACGACGGACGGAATCTCTGGCGCTTCTGGGAGGAGAACACGGAAACACCCCGAAAATGAAGACACCTGAACGCCCCGAAGGAGGCCTTTTTATGCTCTGTGGAAGTCTGCGTTTTCGAAAGATGGACGAAGCCGTTCTGCCCGGACCTGTCGTCCGGGCGCTCGCTTTTCTGGCGACAACGGATTTTTCCGGCCTGC
>JGI12104J13512_1002337_pt1 | contig 12151 bp, 12 predicted proteins | sample TerdegcTABiofilm_FD_13512 | JGI IMG/M metagenome (IMG submission 13512)
TGGATGGTTTGTGAGCCCCTTCAAAATGCGATGTTTTATAAAAACCTGGATGCTCAAACAGTGGAGTGTCAGCTCTGTCCGCGGGAATGTGGCCTGTGACGGAGGGACGTCCTTCAATAATTCACTTGACACAATAATGCCATACTCATTATCATACCTATATGCCAAGACAGGCCAGACTCGATGCCCCTGGTATCCTGCATCATATTATGATCCGGGGAAAGTTTCGGCACGGCGCCCTCTGCCATCAGCTATGCGGTAATCAGGGAAAAGAAGATAGCACAAGAGGCGGGGCTTAAGATAATGGAGGAGTTATTGAATAATCGAAGGACGCCCCTCATGATGTCCTCATGACTCATGAGAATGATAACTGCCGATCGGCAAAAATCATTGAAGGTTGTAAAATGAAGATCTTTTCATTTCGTTTTTTTGTCTTTTCTACCACAGTTATTACCTTCTGTCTGAATATGGGATGGTGCTCGAAATATGAAATGTGTCAAGCAGAAACACCCTCTCTCTCCGGGATCATCTTCTTTGCTTCACAGCCAGTAAAAACATTGAATTTAGACCATTACCATGGAGACGCTCAGGAATGTATCAGAAAATATCTCGGTTCCATAGGCTCTGATTCTTATCTCTGGCAATTTGAAGTACCTTCCAATCCTGAGAAAGTGAGTATCGTCCGTAGACGAGTGCTGTTGGAACACATGGTCACCGTAATTGGCGAAGAGGTGCGTACTGAGGCTCAAACTTTCGCTAATGCCATCCCTCTTGTAATCGAGTGGGAGGGACAAAGCGAGGGGCCAGTTCAAGAGGCAGATTTTATCGACCAGTGGCTTATAGACCATCAAGGGACAGCGCTCACGCCTTTCTTGCATCTCCTGAAGGCACACAGACTCCGGGCAGGATATGAGGCAGCGCACGCAAGGGACGAGAAAGGACTCCTGCCGATTCTGGCAAGGCGTTATCACGAGGCGCTAAACGAAATCAAATCATCCGCCAATTTTCTGATTTCATGTATTGCGGCAGATCTTGAAACTCTCGATTTCGTCTATTTAGAAGGACAAGGAAGGCCATAAAATGAAAACATTCTTACTATTGTGTTTGATAATCGGAATAGGTTGTTTTGGCCATCCCCCTGATGCGACACCATGTTCATGCGGATGGAACGGCCCTTTTTTGACTGTATCGAAGGATGCTATCCTTGTCGTTCGCGGGAGGATTATCCGCCATCATCGAGGCGAATCACCTTCCATGGATGTCCTTGTTCTGGAAACGCTCAAAGGGGGCCTGTTGGATTCTGGTATAGTTGTCCAAATGGGGGACGGGATGCACTGTCGCCCGGTTTGTAATGATTTTCCGCCGGGAAGTGAATGGATTCTCGCATTGAACGGGCCGGGGTCAAAACCGGGAGGGGGCTTAGCCCTATCAAATTGTGGAGAATACTGGCTTCGGGTTGCAAATGGTGAAGTCATAGGGAGTATCGACGGTACCCAGTCACAGGTTAAACAAATGGCTTTGAACGAATTTAAACAAAGGTTTCTGTATCCTCGTTTTGTTGAGCGCTTTTCTGGACGGGTCAGTTATGGGAAACGCTTCTTGCGACCCTTTGGGTCCCGTTTTGAATTTATTCTCGAGCCCAGGCAATACGGATGGGAAATTATGGTCAGAGAATTTGAACGTGATGAGAACCTGGCGCGGTTGACACCGCCTCTGCATTTTGTTCCGAACCCGAGAGAGATTGAGGGCTGGCAATTCCTTAAAGACCCAACCGCCTGTCTGGATAGACCTTATAAGGCAGATGGCGGGCCGGAAAATCCCCGGCAATTTATCTTTTCTCCCGATGTCGGGCTGAGTATTCATGGTCGAGATGCCAAGATGTCCGTCACTGAGGAGGATATAGAGAAGGTGAAACGTTTTGGTAAGGGCGAGATGGATATTAAAAATGTTATCCTTCAGAAAGAGGTGCAGTGCCCGCAAATAGAGAGGATGGAATTTTCAGTCCATCTGGAAGGAGGATATTGAACTGCTTTACAGGATCACAAAAAAAGAGCCTAAACTTAAAGCATATTGGCGAGGTGTTCGTGACGGCAAAGAGACAGGGTGAAAAGATAGGTTGGACTGCCGGCTGGATAGGTGGATTTATCTGGGTGGCAATATTATCTATTGTCTTTATTTATCAGAAAAAGATTGGGCAGGGTTTGTTTGGACTGTTCATTACGGTAACTGCTATTGCCACTATTTTTTCCTTTGCACCATGGCGATATCCGTCGACACCATATTGGAAGCTCATGCTCGCTCCATATGGAATGCTTTTTATAGCAATCGCCTGGGTCATATGGTCATACGGTAGCATTGAGTCTCTTGGCTTAAACTGGTGGAATTTGCTTTGGCTCATTCCAGCCCTCAGCCCCTTTGGATTTCTTAGCAATAGGAAGTGGGTGGAATCTGATGCTCAACATATAACCTCAGCGGACGAGAAAAAGTCGCGCCTGTGAGCCCTTGCTAAGTTTGTAAACTAATGCAACAGCTTTCGCACCAGAGTGGCTTTAACAATATTTTAAGCGCATGTATGTAAAATGCAGTACTGTTGGAGGTACTATGATGAATGAAGAAACCAAGAAGACTATTGGGAAGATAGGAAGGTTGCTTTCCGCCTGTTTATCTATAGGTGCTCTTGCCATGTTTTTCTACATACTTTACAAATCGGGTATATTTTCTTTAAGTATAATTGTTGGTCCGAATAAAGAGTACGAGCAGGGATGGGGATTATTTTTCTTTCTTATCTTCGGGATACCATGCCTGGTGTTATTCATGGCAGGACTTGTTCCATGGATTATATGGTTCCATAACCGTCGCAAAGTAAAGAGAGAAGCGGTTAAACCTCATCTTTAGGGCAACGTTCTATCATAATAAGGAGAATTACGAGTAAGATAATCCTGAGAAGCAGGATTTAGTTTCTGACAGGAGGACACAGTCGTAAGGAGCGACGACTTTTTAACGAACGTCAGGGAGAATTCTACATACAACATCAATGGGTAATGAGAGAGGAAGGATATTTCTTTCACGGGAAGACTTTAAACAGAGCGAAAAAGACAATAAGTCTGCGAAAAGAAATCGTTTCGGGGGACGTCCTTCAATATTTCAATTGACACAATGATGCCATCCTTGTCATCATACCTATATGCCAAGACAGGCCAGACTCGATACCCCGGGTATCCTGCATCATATTATGATCCTGGGAAAGGGTCGGTATGGCGCCTTCTGCCATCAGCTATGTGGTAATGAGGGAAAAGAAGATAGCACAAGAGGCGGGGCTTAAGATAATGGAGGAGTTATTGAATAATTGAAGGACGTCCCTCAGTCACATTGAGGGTGTTATCCCCACTTCCAGACAACGCATACCTACCATCTGGGGAAAAGGCGACGGACTCAACAGAACTTGCATGCCCCAACCGCGCAAATATCTCTGGCTTTTCAGAGGCAATGGCTGGAGGTATTGGGATAGAGAGTAAAAACACTACGGTCGTGATTAAAGAAATAAGTGTTTTATACATGGCACACCTCATACTTTCTTTTCATATTTTACTCACATCTTAATCTTACACTTGCCTTTACAGAGATGGTCTTCTCTTCTCTCTTTGGTTCTGGCGCCTCTATACCTTTTTTCATTGCTGTTATGCCTTTGTAGTAGGGATAATCTTCAAAAATCACGGGTCGCCTCATCTCATAGTCAATACTTGTTATACTACATACCTTGCTAAGTCTCTTACCAACTCTTTCAGAGAAATCCTTGACTGTATCGATTATGGAAAGTTTCAACTCATCATCCAATCTCTTTAACTCCTTCTTCGAGACTATCCAGGATGGATCAGATATAGCATAGCTGAACTGCTCGCCGTATCTGTCTTTGATTCTTTCGACTGCCTCAAAGATAATGTTCTGCTCAGATGGCTCCTTAAGCTCAAATACATACCTGATTGAACCATTATACCCAGAACACTTTCTCTTTTCTTTCTCCCACCAGCATCTCTTTTCAACATGATATCTCCCATCTTTGTAGCTGATGTTTAGACTCCTAAGCGTCTTGTCAACCTCTCCAAGTATGTTTATTACTTCCATCTCTTTTTGTGCTGAGACATTTACCTCTACATTCATGTGTAAAATATCAGGAACAATCTCTCTTGTATCTTCAAGGGTTATGGCAACCACAGTGGATCTGTCTTCTACTCCATACACCTGTGTAAGGGAGAAAATAATAGATAACATTGCAATCATACAAAGAATTGCAGTTTTTTTCATATCACCTCCTATAAACTCAAAGGATTTATTTTATCACCTCTGTCCTAAATACTGTGTCATCGCCATACCCCTCAATCGATCTTCCTTACCTCACCACGACAATAGGAAAATCAGGCACTGTATTTGGTTTTGTAGTTGTGGGGGTCTGTCTGCCCTTTGTGAGTTCCTTTACCCTCTCTGCAAGATAGAGATCGAGCATGTTGATGGTTATCTTACCTTTACCTGAGTAATCTGCTTTTCCACCTACACCCTCTATGAGTGCCTTTGTGAATGCCCCATTACCCCACTCAAGGTCTTCAAGGGAATACTGCCTGCCTGTAGATGATGCAAAGACAACCACACCATTTTCTACACTGGCAAGCTCGTTTACCACTGCTGTTATGTCTGCCGCACCACGTCTTGCACCCATCACATTCCCTGAATGGCATGTATCCACAAACATCACTACCTTCCCTGCCAGTGATACCACTGTGTTTTTTATATCAGAAAAGGCAACACCTGTCCTTTTTAGTTTTTCTACATCCACATTCACAGGCAAAAAGTAGTATATCCCTGCCTGGTCATTTATCCCATGACCTGCAAGAAATACCATCGCCACATCTTTACTTGTGGTCTCTCTCTGTAGCCACTCAAGCCCATCGAGTATCTCATCCTTTGTCGCCTTCTCATCTAAGATAACCCTTGCCATCACATCCCTGTATAGTTTATCTTTCTGTCTCTTCATCGCCTCTACAAAGTCAAGGGCATCTTTTGATGCAAAGTTGAGCTGGAGGCTTTTGTCCTGATACCTGCTCACCCCTACAGCAAGGATGTATAGCTTTGGCTTAAAGATAAACTCATCACTCCTCTCTCCCCTCCATCTCACCCTTATGGTGGATGGGTCACTGGCAGAAAACCTGTTCTCTGCTATGATAGATACCTCTGAATCCCGCTCAGGTATCGTTACAAGAATCTCCTTTATCTCATCACCCTTTCCTGTTATCTTTATCCCCCTCTCTGTTGATATGGGTCTTCCATCTATCAAGACCTTTATCCCAGTCACAGGCTCCCCTGATGGGTTCCTTATACCAAACCTGACCCTTAACTTGGTGCTATTTACCTCCACACCATCATGGGGGCTTATGATGGCTACTACAGGTGGTAGCATATCCTTGATGGATGCCTCCACCTGTTTTCTTCCAGATTCTTCATTGGCGAGCCTTATAGCCTCTCCTTCATCTATGGTCTCAAGCATCTTTGCTATGACATCAGGCCTATAGTATCTTGTCCTGAACTTAGATACAGGAAAGGCATCTGCCTCTCTATCTTTACCGTTGTTTATATGCCAGACTATGAGGTCATCTCCACCTCCTGATGTATCGTAATATCCTGATGGTGTAGAGATTATCCATCTCTTTCTGTCATTGTGAGGAAATAAGGTAAGGAGCTCTCTTCCATCACTCATCCTGTACCACCTGATTGTCCCATCACCAAAGGCTGCTACTGCTACCCTGCCATTTTGAGAGATATTCACAGCCCAGGCTGCACCAGGTGCTGGCACACACCATATCTCATTGCCAGAGCTATCAAAGAGGCGAAGAAACCACTCTGTTCCAAGGAGAAACCTCTTTCCATCAGGTGCAATGGTAACACTTCTAGATCTCTCATAAGGCTTAAGTTTAATGGGTCTTCCGTTTACCTTTGGGTTAAATGTATATTTCCAGTCGGTAATCTCTAAATCCTTTGTTGATGTAAGAGGTGGGTTAAGGGTCTCTAATGATAACTCACTTTTAAGCCCTCTTTCACGGATAGAAAACCTGGTTGGCGATTTTCCCCATACTTCATACCCAAACTGAACTACTGAGCCATCATAGGAAAGGAGAAAGTTTTCTATACTACCTCTAAAATCTGCGATAGATGGTGTCTTGTATAATACCTTTCTATCATTGGCATCGAATATGCCAAATGATGGATCAGCTGCACCAAATACAATGCCGTTATTTTTAAGGGGCAGGATATGCATTATGGTATCGTCAGAGGCAGGCAGGTCTGTGAAACTACCCTTCCCCTCATGATACCATTTGCGGATGATGAATTTATCTAATATCCTGCTATGAAATCTCCCGCCCGCATAAATGGAGCTACCGTCATAGGACCATGTGACACTAGATAAATTGCCATTGTCAATACCCTTTGTATTTGGTGAGTAGAGGTAAGAGAGGTCCCTGCCTGAGTAGACATCTACATTCGTTGAATCATAAAACCCTACCACAATCTTAGAGCCATCAGGTGAGAAGCTTATACCCAAAGGCTCTTTTCCACCTCTAGTCTTTACCTTTTTGACTAACTTAAAATTCCTATTATAAAGCCTGATATAGCCATCCCGAGATGTGGTCACGAACCTTCTATCCTTATCAAAATCAGCACCATAGACATGATCACCATAGTCCTTATCCTCTACTATAAGTTTATAATCAGTGGTTTCATAAACCCTTATGCCATTATTAACACCAAGACATGCGACGAGGTATCTACCATCCCTTGAATAGGTAAGATGAGGAATCGCTTCTGGTAGCCCACTTATCCTCTTTATAAGCCTTCCCCTTTCACGGTCAAAGATGTAGATGGAAACGAGTCCCTCCCACTCACCTCCTGTCCATCCACCTGCTACGATTTTACCTCCATCAGGTGAGATGGCTACTGCATAGATCATTCCCTCTTCAACCCCACCTATTGGAGATCTTATGGTCCTAAGGAGCCTACCCGTTGAAAGTTCCCACACCCTGATTGTCTTATCATCTGAGCCTGTTACAAGATAGCGGTTTTCTGAGTCGACTGCAATTCTTCTTATCGCTGCTGTATGCATACCTGTCTCTATCCTAAGGATAGGTTCTTTTGGTGGTTCAGAAGAAGAGGAGATGTTAGAAAGGAAAAGGATGAATAAAAGGGCGATTAATGCTGAGTATCCCTTTTTTATCATATATCACCTCGTCTTTATTGTAACTCTTTCCTCCACAAACTCAGAGGGTATGGGCTTGTCCTTTTGGGTTATTGCAACCCCCCTTGTTACTACGCCAATGCCTTTTTCTGTTGTCTTTACCCTGTAAACAGCACCTTCTGGTTCTTTATCCAGTTCACCTAACTTTGATGTGGAGGTATAGAGAATGATATGCTCCTCTCCAAAGGGTGGTATCACCTCCAGATCAAACCTATCATTACCAGAGGGTATCTCGTATATGACACCCCCATTAAAGTAGTTGTCAACTCTATAGGGATTTGGGAGAAGTTGAAGCAGCTTGCCACTTGCATCTTTATATAACACTACTGCAAAGAAAGGTTTATTGCCTTTTATGTATATCTTTATCCTCTCTCCCTTTCTGTATTCTTTTTTGTCTGTCCATACCTTAACTGTTAGAGGGCCTGAAGGATCTTCCATTGCCTTTGATTGCACAATCCTTTTCATTGCCTCTTCATCTGGGATAACCTCTGCCTTTATCTTTATCCTGTAGCAGTCTCCTACCTTTGGTGGCTCACTGTCCCATCTACCTGATTGCTCGATAATCTTTACCTTTGCGTTTGCATAGGCGTTTACAATATCTCTTTGAAGCTCAAAGTCCTTTACCTGTGTCTCTGACTGTATGTATGTGCTTACCTGCTCTACTGCCTTTTTCTTTGCATCCTGTAATGCCACCTCCTCTGTCTGCCTTTTTGTCCTGTCCTCACCCATACATGCATAGCCATCAGATTCTGTGATAGTAGACTGGGCTCCAAAGGCTGAAGAAGCGAGTAAAAAAAATATAAAAAACAAAAGTATACATCTCTCCATTTTATCCTCCATGCTCAAGGTTGCTTAATTGTATTCTAACAGGTTTTTAAAAAAGTTAAAGAGCAATTTTTGCATCACTCTATATTGTGATCCTTAAGTCTTTTTGATAATCTGTCCGAAATTTTACCATAAAAGTCTTTCTCTTTTTGGTTTCATCATTAATTTCCTGAGGATCTTTCCATCATCTGAGATTTCTGCCTCATCCTTTTTTGGATAATCAAGATATATTTTAATCTGCTCTTTTTTTGATACAGGGCCATTTTGGGGGACGTCCTTCAATATTTCAATTGACACAATGATGCCATCCTTGTCATCATACCTATATGCCAAGGCAGGCCAGAATTGATACCCCGGGTATCCTGCATCATATTATGATCCGGGGAAAGGGTCGGCATGGCGCCCTCTGCCATCAGCTATGCGGTAATGAGGGGAAAGAAGATAGCGGAAGAGGCAGGGCTTAAGATAATGGAGGAGTTATTGAATTATTGAAGGACGTCCCTCCCGTCCCTCCCCTGAATACTGAAATTATTTCCTCTTCATCATACCCTTGGGCATGGCGGGCATGGTAACCTTCTGGTATCCACCCGGAATTTCGAATAAATTATCAGGTGCAGACATCTTGATATTTTTGTATTCTACAGTGTAACTTCCATCTACCGCCGCAGTCTTTACAGGAAATTTCAGGTCTGTGGCAATCCATTGGTATATTTCGCTTGTTTTTCCCTTCTCTTTGACAGTCACCAGGTATTTTTCTGTTGGGTGTCCATCTATTTTCTCCTTACCAACGAGCTTACGACTTACCTCACCCTGCACCTTTTCCGTGGGAGCTTGAGACTGCGCTGGATCATAAGCCATCTCCATATAGGTCTTTGTATCAGGCATAACAACCCATACTACGTTTTTGTCCTGACGAACTATCGAATATCCTGGCTGGCCTCGTGACTCTGTGCGTACCTTCTTGTCTTTCATATAGATCTTGCTTGTAAATGACTGACCACCACTCTTTGAAATCATATCAGCAGAAAACTCCATAGCAGATACACATATAAATGCTGAAAAAATTATGAATACTACCATACCTGTCATTACCAATATACTTTTCATAGCTCCTCCTGATGCAATTTATCTTTATTTCTCTTTTTGCTGGAGATCTATGACCTTTGTCACATCTCCCTGCATTGAAATTCTACCGTTGAGTATGCCACCCTCGATAATGGATAGCTTGCTCGTAAAGACATCGCCGGTAATAACACCTTTTGATTGTACCTCAACCAATTCTCGGGCTCTGATATTACCTTCAATCTTGCCACTAATAATACCACCCTGTGCAACAATATCTCCTTTCACGTATGCCTTTTCATCTATAATCACCCAGTCTGCATTGATATTCCCGTCTATCATACCGATGTATATGGTTCCGCATATCCATAAGAATTATAGCAATAATAATACCGATGGATGGGATCTTCAGTTTTAATGTCTTGATATTGCTATGGGGAGTGAGCATAATCGTGATTGGAGTAAACGCCTTTTTCCAGAACCGTTTAATCTTGTGAAGCTTTATCACCACGCCTCCTTATCCAACATACAACTACCCGACCTACAATATAACTATAAGACATCTATCTCTTCTGGCGAAATACCCCCTCCATAAGCCACCTTGTACACTTTTTTAAGGATAAATTGATTGTAAAACAAGTTTTTTATATTTTTCAAGAAAAAAATTTTTGCCATATAAGCTTGAAAAGAAGAGACGTTTGAAAAATGTATCATGCTAAGGGGGCATCCAAAAAATAGCAATATTTCAGTTGAAAAAAGTTTTATATTAAAGCAAAATGGATATGAAGGAGGATAAAAGGGCTTTTTGACACCGAGGATATTCTAAATCCTGGAAAAATTTTTCTGTAATTTTATATGGGTCCAGATTTTAACCCATAGTCTTTTACAGTTTGAATTCTATGAGGACCTTTTTTATATTGAATCATATGAGATATGAGGACCTATTCTTGATAAATTTTAGGAATTTTTGTAATGTTAATACCCTTGATATTTTTAAGCGTAAAGCACAATTTGGAGTTTTTTAATCTATGTGTGAAGAAGACTTAAAAAAAGAACTAAACGAATTAAGGCAGCGCCTTCATGAATTGGAGACACGGGAGATTAATTACAGAAAGACTGAAGAAAAATACAGGAATATCTTTGAAAATGCCGCAGAGGGTATATTTCAAACTAGTCCTGAAGGGCGTTTTATAAGCGCAAACCCATCCCTTGCACGAATCCACGGCTATGAATCCCCAGAAGACCTCATGAATTCCATTACAGATATGGGACGTCAATTATACGTCCATCCAGAGGATAGAAAGAGACTGTCAAAGCTCCTTCGTGAACAGGGCTTCGTGGAACATTTTGAGGTTGAAATGTATCGTAAGGACAGAAGCCTTCACTGGATATCTATTAATGCCAAGGCTGTAAAAGACGCTGATAATAAAATACTTTATTATGAAGGCACAATGCTGGATATAACCCAAAGAAAGCTTGCGGAACAGGCTCTTAAAGAAAGCGAGGAGCGTTACAGGATTGCCATTGAACATTCTAATGATGGCGTGGCAATAATACACGGGGATATAATCCAGTATGTAAACAAAAGATATGTGGATATGTTTGAATATGACAATCAGGATGAGATAATAGGGCAGCCTGTTTTCATCATTGTTCATCCTGATGATGTGGATATGGTTAAGATGATGAATCATCGCAGGAGAAAAGGTGAAGCTATACCTGCCAGATATGAATTTAAAGGGATAACAAAGACAGGAAAGACAATCTATATAGAGGTCTCTGCTGCAAACATAACCTATAAGGGAGAGCTGGTCTATCTTGTATACCTAAGGGATGTAACAGAGCGTAAGCTTGCCCATGATGCCCTTGTAAAATCCCATAAAGAGCTTGAAGGCCTAAATATGGCAAAGACCAAGGCTATAAATCATCTATCCCATGAAATTAAAACACCCCTTTCTGTTATTCAGGGGAACATAAGAATACTTAAGCGAAGGCTTTCAAGGCATTCACTGCTGGAGGATTTTAGCGTGGTTATTGATGCCCTTGAGAGAAATCTGGAACGTCTGTTAACGATTTCAAGGGAGACTGATGCAATATTAAATGTGTCAAAGGGCATTGAGATTCATCCCCCGCAGGTAATAGATCTATTTTTATTTGTTCAGTCCTTATTGGATAAGATAAAAAGCATTGCACAGCACAGAAAAATAGAATTCCAGTTAGAAGGCGAGAACGATCTCTATGTTGCCTTGGATCCTTATGTGCTAAGGGATGTAGTGGAGGGGATAGTAAAGAATGCCATAGAGAATACCCCTGATGGTGGTCTTATAAAGATTACAGTAAACCAGGAGGGGGATAGGATATGTTTGGGTGTTCAGGACTTTGGCATAGGTATAACCAAGAAAAACCAACAGTATATATTTGATGGTCTTTTTCATACAGAAGAGACAGATATGTATAGTTCAAAAAGACCTTTTGATTTCGGTGCAGGCGGAAAGGGTCTAGAACTCTTCCGCATGAAGATCTACGGGCAGAGGCTTGGCTTTGATATCTCCTTTAAAAGCCAGAGATGTATATATATACCTAATGATCTTGACGTATGCCCTGGAGATATATCAAGGTGTAAATTTTGTAAGACAAGAGAGACCTGCCTTGAATCAGGGGGCACGTTTTTTCTCGTATCATTTCCAATACACAGAGAATCAGGAAAGGATGTGAAAAGAGACCTTTGATATTTTCACGTTAGTCCTTTGAAAAGGAATAGTGGTAAAGATAGAGCCTCAAGGCATCATCAGCCTGTTGTATAAGCCCATCGCTTAAATGTTCCTTTTGCCTTAAGTAATCAAGGAATCTCTGGGTAAGTATCTCTATGTCCTTTTCTGTCTCATGAGCTGGTCAAGTCTTTTCATACAATCCCCAACAGTTTTTAAGTGGTTCGCTGCTCCGGTTCATACTGCTTCCCTCTGCCTTGGCAACGCGCTCAAGTAA
>JGI12104J13512_1002360_pt1 | contig 12014 bp, 11 predicted proteins | sample TerdegcTABiofilm_FD_13512 | JGI IMG/M metagenome (IMG submission 13512)
CTGGCGAAGCGAGGAAGCGGAATTGGGGGCGCGGACAGGACGTTCGCGCCAGCCTTCAGCGAGCCAGGACGGCGAGTTGAAGGCGGACCAATTTCGCCCGAAGCGAGCCTTGGTGCTGTCGGTGCGGAGCATTGGAGTGAACAGGGACAACACCCTTCCCGGGTAAAATTCATGTTGACAAAACGTCTTGAAAAGAGTGATACAGCAAATGTTTAAACAAAGCAGGCTATTTAAAAAACTTGATCATACTTTACTGGCTGTCGTTGCCGTAATTATCCTTTTTGGGCTTATAATTATCTACAGCGCCACTAAGCCGTCGGAGTTGCTGCCGGCAGCAGAGGCAGCGAGCAGGGCGGAGGATCCCTTTGCTTTTGTAAAGAGACAGGTGATCTGGGTTCTGCTGGGGGCGGGTGCGATGTTCACGATGCTTTATATCCAGTATGAGGACCTCTCAAAGCACGTGAAGTTTCTTTATGGCCTGAATCTGGTTATGCTTGCAGCAGTTAATTTTGTAGGGGATTCTGCGCTGGGTGCACAGCGCTGGATTGAGATAGGTTTTTTCCGTTTTCAGCCTTCCGAATTTTCCAAGCTGATCATAATCATATGTTTTGCGGCCTTTTTGTCTTCCCGTAATAAAAAACTTAACCGCCTGCGCGATTTGGTTCCCAGCTTTGCTTTTTTCGGCCTGCCGGTGCTGCTTATCTTGAAGCAGCCTGATCTCGGCACCGCCCTGGTTTTTATGGCAATCATGTTCGGGATGCTTTTTGTGGCGGGAGCGCGTCCATGGCTGTTGGTTGGTTTGATCGGCGGTGGTATTGGGACGATCTCATTGTGGATCTGGGCGCATTTCTGGCTGGCAGCTAACCGGGGGATTCAGCTTTGGATACCTTTAAAAGACTACCAGCTAAAAAGACTGATTGTTTTCATCAACCCCTGGAAGGACTGGCACGGCGCTGGCTACAACGTAATTCAGTCGCAGATAGCTATCGGTCAGGGCGGCTTCTGGGGACGCGGGCTTTTTCACGGAAGCCAGACGCATGGGGATTTCCTGCCTATCCAGGAGACTGACTTTATCTTTTCTGTTGTAGGGGAAGAGCTTGGTTTTATCGGTGCTGTTTTGCTCCTGGTGCTCTATTTTGTCCTGATCTACCGGTGCATTCTCATAGCTATCAATGCCAAAGATAATTTCGGCACCCTCCTGGCTGCCGGCATTGTGTCTATGCTTACCTTTCATGTTTTAGTTAATGTAGGCATGAACAGCGGGATCATGCCGGTTGCCGGCATACCCCTGCCGATGTTCAGCTACGGGGGAAGCAGCATGATCACCAACCTTGCCGCGCTGGGATTGCTCCTTAATATCAATATCAGGCGGCAAAAAATACTGTTTTGACCGGGGTGGAAGCTACCCCGGTTTTTTAATCCCTCCCGCAACTAACTTGTCATATTCCCTTTTAAAGGAAAATATGCTATTAAAGACAAGCTTACAATAGTTTGGAGGGGTAATTATGAAAGGATTTGATTATAAACCCGTTGGTTCATTTAAGCAGGACGATTGGATTTCTCACTATCAAAAGCCCCACTGGAAAAAGCCGGGATACGGAAGCGGTAGAAGGCGCAACCTGTACCGTCTTGCCGTTGCATGCTTAATTTTCATTGTATTTTTGTCTCTGAAAGAGACAAAAAACCCCTGGGGTATAGAAGCCAGAGAAACTTTGAAAAATGTGCTGACTTCCGAGTGGAATTACCAGCCGGTGATGGAAAGGGTAGTTCAGTTCGGCCTCCAGATGGCGAATGTTGACTGGCCTTTTTTCAGCCCTGCCCAGCCTGTTGTTTCTCCCGGAAATAGTGCTGCCGGGATGCTGCCTATACCGGTCTCCGGTAAGGTTGTTCGTGGGTTCGGAATGGTTATTGATCCAGTTGACAATATGGAACGTTTTCATAGTGGGATTGATATTGCTGCGCCGGTGGGCAGCGTGGTCAGGGCGGTGCGGGACGGGAAGGTGAAGCGGCTGGGCGACAACCCGTTGCTGGGTAAATACATCCTGTTGGAGCATGGCCAGGGCAGTTTTACACTGTACGGCGGGCTTGCCAGGGTATCAGCCGGTGAGGGGCAGTCGGTTAAGGCCGGCCAGGCCATTGGAGAAGTCGGGACAACTGGCGACATCCCCGGCGGGGGTCTTCACTTTGAGGTGCGGGAAAACAACAAACTGGTGGATCCGCTGACAAGGTTGCCGGCCTTAAATGAAGAGTGAATCGGGGTGATATCTTGAATGTAGGCCGTATTTCCGGAGTTGATATCCACTTAAATAATTTTTTTCTAGCCCTGCTCGGGCTGTTTTTTGTGGCTGGTGTGCTGGGTAAGGGGCTAATTGCTTTTGCTGTCGTGCTTATCCACGAACTGGCACATGTTGTTGCTGCTCGCCGCCTGGGTGTGCACGTTTCGGATATAGAGCTTTTGCCTTTCGGTGGTGTCAGCCGTATGAGCGGAGAGGTTGTTTTTAACCCCTCCAAAGAAGTGTGCGTTGCTGTTGCCGGGCCGGCTGCCAACCTGTTTCTGGTTGGGACCGGCACGGCGTTAAAAAATCACGGTCTGTGGGATAACGATATGGGGCAGTTTTTTCTTCACTGCAACCTGATGATGGCTGCTTTTAACCTGTTTCCAGCGTTGCCCCTGGATGGCGGCAGGGTTCTCCGCGCGTATCTGGCCAGGCGGATTGGGTTCAAAAAAGCTACATACCAGGCAGCCTGGTGGGGGCAGTTTTGGGGAGTTGTTGTCAGTGTTGGAGGAGTGGCCGGTCTAGTGATGCACCTGTCCGGATTAGATGTAATGATTACCGGGATGTTTCTTTTCTATGCTGCCACGCGTGAAAAAAGCCTGGCGCCTTACCACTTTATCCGCCACCTTATCCAAAAAAAGGAGGAATTGGCGTCGGCCGGCGTGCTGCCGGGAGAGCCGCTGGTTTCTCTTGATACAGTCCGTTTGGGGAAGTTGATCCGCTTTTTTTTGCCGCAGCGCTTTCACCTGGTTCTTTTGTTGGACAGCAACTTGCGATACAGGGGTGTGGTCAGTGAAGCTCAGATTATCGATGCCCTACTGACGGACGGTTTGGATATTCCGGTCGGCAATCTGATTAATACCCCCCCTGGCTGAAATAAAGAGGTTTTCCGGGGATTGTGTAGAATTAACTGAGGGAAATATTTTCAGGCCGGCTTTGGGTTATACTAAAGTTATCAGGAAATTACCGGAATACCTTTTCGCCGGGTGCTGTTGCCGGCGCTACACAAGTCGTTCGCTAACGATAACGCCGTGTCTCCACCGGGTTTACTGAACAGTTACGTTTATTTTTAGGAGGATACAATATTATATGGAGTTGCTTGATCAAATTTTGCCACTGGTACAAAAGCCTGCCCGCTATACCGGAGGCGAGTGGAATGCGATCCGGAAAGACTGGGACAAGGTTGAATTGAAGGTGGCTTTTGCTTTTCCGGATGTTTACGAAGTAGGCATGTCTCACCTGGGAATGCAGATACTTTATTTTATTGTTAATAGCCGGGCTGATACTTTAATGGAAAGGGTATTTGCGCCGTGGCCTGACATGGAAGAAAAAATGCGGGAATGTAACCTCCCCCTTTTTGCTCTGGAATCCCGCCGGCCGGTCCGGGATTTTGATGTGGTTGCTTTTACCTTGCAATATGAGATGAGCTATTCTAATGTCCTGAACATGCTGGATCTGGCAGGTATTCCCTTAAAGACCAGCCTGCGCAGCAAAGAGCACCCCCTGGTGATTGCCGGGGGGCCTTGTGCCTTTAACCCTGAGCCGCTGGCTGATTTTATCGACCTGTTCATAATTGGGGAAGGCGAAGAGGCTATTGGAGATTTCCTGGACATTTTCCGGGACGGCAGGAGGCGGAACCTTGATAAAAAAGATTTTTTGCTGGAGGCCGCGCGGCTGCCCGGATTCTATGTGCCGTCCTTATACCGGGTCGAATATGGTAAAGATGGGGGGATTTTGAAAGTAGGGCCTGTGTGTGAAGGCATACCTGAAAAGATAACCAAAAGGGTCGTGCGGGACCTGGATAAGACTCCCTTCCCAACCTGTCCGGTGGTTCCTTCCACTGAAATAGTGCATGACCGGATTATGCTTGAAGTGCTGCGAGGTTGTACCAGAGGCTGCCGTTTTTGCCAGGCCGGGATGATTTACCGGCCGGTGCGGGAGAAAAAGCCTGGGACGGTGTTGCGGCAGGCAGCAGAACTGGTCCGTCATACCGGCTATGATGAGATTTCTCTGACATCCCTGAGTACTGCTGATTATACGCCGGTGCGCAGTGTGATTGCTGCACTTATTGAGGAGCATGCCGGCCGGGGGGTGGGGGTTTCCCTTCCTTCGCTGCGGGTGGATAGCTTTTCAGTGGAACTGGCGAAAGAGGTTCAAAAGGTGCGCAGATCAAGCCTTACTTTTGCACCAGAGGCCGGCACCCAGCGCCTGCGGGATGTAATCAATAAAGGAGTTACGGAAGAAGACCTGATGGCAGCCGTTGGGGCGGCTTTTCAGGAGGGGTGGCAGGCAATCAAGCTTTACTTTATGATCGGCTTACCTACAGAAACAGTTGAGGACCTGGACGGGATTGTCCACCTGGCCCGGGAGGTGCTGGCCAGGGGCAGGAAAGCAGGGGTTCCCCGCGGGCGTTTGCGGGTCACGGTCAGTGTGTCGTCTTTTGTGCCGAAGGCCCATACCCCCTTCCAGTGGGAGCCTCAGGAACTGCTGGCGGCCCTTAAGGAAAAACAGGCTTATTTAGCCGGCAGGCTTCGTGACCGGGGGCTGGTTTTCAACTATCACGATACGGGGGTAAGTTTTATGGAGGCCGTTTTTGCCAGGGGTGACCGGCGGCTGGGTGCGGTTTTAGAAAAGGCTTTTCAGTTGGGCTGCAAATTTGACGGGTGGTCGGAATACTTTCACCTTGATAGATGGCTGGAGTCCTTCCGGCAAGCGGGGCTTGACCCGGAATGGTATGCTTACCGGCGATATAATTATGACGATATATTACCGTGGGACCATATCAGCGCTGGGGTATCCAAGCGGTATCTGGTCCTGGAACACCGCCGGGCGTTGTCCGGAATAACTACAGACGACTGCCGTACAGGCTCCTGTCCCGGCTGTGGTTTGTGCCCCGTCTTGGGAGTGAAACCGGACTATGCAGGGGGTGATTATAATGCCCCGTTACCGGATACAGTACAGTAAGAAGGGCCCGGCCTGTTATATTTCTCACCTGGATTTATTGCGGTCTTTTGAGCGGGCAGGCAGGCGGGCAGGGCTGCCTTTAGCTTTTACCCAGGGCTTTAACCCCCACCCGAAGATTTCTTTTGCTGCTCCCCTGAGTGTAGGTATGTCGGGTGAGGCTGAATATGCCGATATTGAACTGACTGTGGCTATGCCGGCAGATGAAGTTTTTCACAAACTTTCTGGTTCTTTGCCGGAAGGGCTGCGGTTGCTCGAGGTTCGCCCGGTTTCGGATCACTCCCCGGCCCTGATGACTAGAGTTGACCGGGCCACTTACCGCGCCAGGGCGAAGCTCAGCCACCCTCTCGACCAGAAGAAGCTGGATGAAGCTATAGCCTCCTTTCTAGCCCGGCCGGAGATATGGGTAGAAAGAAAGAATAAGGCAGGGGGAAAAAAAATGCATAACATCCGCCCCGGTATTTTTTCAATGTCGGGTAAGTCTGAAAATGATATAATAATTATTGAAGCGGAACTAAAAGCTGGCAGTTATGGTAATGTCCGTTTTGAGGAGATGCTGGCAGCTTTTCAAGAAAACAGCCGCCTGCCTGTATGTGAAAGGTTTATGCTGAGCAGAACCGGTATATATGCGTCAAGAGGGCAAGAGAAGGAGATGCTTTGGTAATACTAATAATGACGGGCTTAATTGGTGCAGGTGGTTCCGGTGGTTGATGTCAGAGATGCCGAAGTTTAAGAGAGGAAAGGTTTATGTTGAAGGAAATTGTTATTAACGTAGGTGAAGAAGAGAACCGGGTAGCTGTTTTAGAAGATAAAATACCTGTAGAGGTGTATATTGAACGAGCAGTTAACCAGCGCCTGGTGGGCAATATTTTTAAGGGTCGGGTTGAGAATGTGCTGCCCGGGATGCAAGCTGCTTTTGTCAATATAGGGTTGGAGAAAAACGCTTTTTTATACATTGAGGATGCGCTGCCTGCCCGTTCAACAGAAGGTAACGGTCAGGGAGGATCAGCGTTAGGATTTAATATTTGTGATATTTTGAAACAGGGGCAGGAGATAATCGTACAGATTGTAAAGGAGCCGATTGGTACCAAAGGTCCGCGGGTTACCACCCATATTACCCTGCCGGGGCGTTTTCTGGTGTTGATGCCTACTGTGGATTACATCGGGATCTCCCGCCGGATCGAGTCGGAAAAAGAGCGCGAACGCTTAAAAGAACTTGCTTCCAGGGTTAAGCCTGAGGGTATGGGTTTGATTGTCCGCACAGTGGCGGAGGGTATTGAAGAAGAAGAGTTTCGTCAGGATGTCAATCTTTTAAGCAAATTGTGGCGAAAGATCCTCAGCAGGGCAGCCCGCGGACCGGTACCGAACCTGGTGCACCGGGATCTGGTACTGGTTCAGCGCATCTTGAGAGATGTTTTTACGGAGGATGTCGACCGCCTCATTGTGGATTCCCGCTATGAATATGAAAAGGTGCTTGACCTGCTGGATATCACAGATCCACATCTTAAGCAAAAAGTATTTTTGGAAGAGCGGGAGAATATTTTTGAGGAATATGGTATTGAGCAGGAAATCGAAAAGTCTCTCAAAAGAAAAGTCTGGCTGAGAAGCGGCGGCTACCTCGTTATCGATCAGGCAGAGGCATTGACTGCTGTGGATGTAAATACCGGCAAATATGTCGGGACCACCAATCTGGAGGATACTGTGCTTAAAACCAACCTTGAGGCTGCCAAAGAGATTGCCAGGCAGCTTCGCCTGCGGAACATCGGTGGGATCATAATTGTTGATTTTATTGACATGACGAAGGAGGAGCACCGCCAAGAGGTGCTGCGTGCTTTGGAAGAAGAGATAAAAAAAGATAAAACTAAAACAACCATACTGGGTATTACCCAGCTGGGGCTGGTGGAGATGACCCGCAAAAAGGTACGCCCCAGCCTGTCCGAGGTGCTTCAGAAGCCCTGTCCTTATTGTGAGGGAAAAGGAAAAGTGCTTTCGGAGGAGACCCTGGGCATTCACTTTAAAAACCAGATTTATCATATGGCCCGCCAGACTTCGGCTGATACTATCCTGGTAGAGGCCAACCCCATGGTGGCGGCAAGGTTGATCGGCAGCGGCGGCGTCAACCTGAGAGATTTGGAGAGTAAAACAAATAAAAGCCTGTATATCCGGGGTTCAGCTTCTCACCACATCGAGTCAATTACAATTAAGCCGATTTATGACAGCGAAGATATTCAGATGCATACCCTACCGGTAAAACCGGGGGATGTGCTTGAAGTAAAAGTAGAAGAGCCGCATGTTTCTAATTTAAACGATGGTATTGCCCGGGTCAACGGGTTCATCATCAACATTGAAGGGGGCGGGGTTCTGGTTGGTGAGACCATCCCGGTGGAAGTCGGCAAGGTTTACCGTACTTACGCCAAGGCCCGCCCGGTAAAGACTTGATTATGAGCGTTGCAACCTGCCGAAAGCTTTGACAACGAGGACCTTCCCCGCTGCTGAGTCCCGCTGTGGTAGATGTGGCCTTGACAAATTAACCTGATGTGTTAAAATGCAATAGCATAGGTTTTGTACTTGTGCTGATACCGCTCGGGACGGGCTTGGTAGCAGTTTGAAAACGGGGCTGGCAGCCCCTGCCTGATTTCCGGCGAGTCCTGAAATTACGGGGGTGGATTAATACTTGTACGCGATTATTGAAACTGGTGGCAAGCAATACCGGGTTCAGGAAGGCGATACTCTTTACGTGGAGAAATTGCCTGCCGAAGCCGGTGAGACGGTGGAAGTCGATAAAGTCCTGGCCGTGGTCAAAGAAGGTGAATTAAAAGTAGGCAACCCTCTAGTTGAAGGTGCCAAAGTGCTTGTTAAAGTGGTTCGGCATGGCAGGTGCAAAAAGATCATAGTTTTCAAATATAAACCCAAGAAAAATTATCGCCGGAAGCAGGGTCACAGGCAGGCTTTTACCCAGGTTACCGTAGAAAAAATTGAGGCCTAGCTTTTTTGTACCGGCAGGGTTATCGAAAAATGCGGAGGTGATATGTTTTGGCACATAAAAAAGGTGTAGGTAGTTCTCGCAACGGCCGTGATTCTCAGCCTAAAATGCTCGGTGTGAAAAGGGCGGACGGCCAGTTCGTGTTAGCTGGAAGCATTCTGGTGCGCCAGCGTGGCACCAGGATTCATCCGGGCCGTAACGTCGGCAGGGGTGGAGACGATACCCTGTTTGCTACTGTCGACGGTGTCGTCAGCTTTGAGCGGAAAGGCCGGGATAGAAAAACGGTTAATGTGAACCCGCCAGAGGCAGTGGTTGTATAGGTTGGGTAATAAGCGGTCCCGGACGGGACCGCTTATTAGTTGACGGTTGTTTTATGCTGCTGCAAGTGCAAAGAAAGGGGGGCGCGCTTGAATTTAGAGAAATTTTTAGAAATTGTCCAGGTACAGAGACACGATTTTTTAAATCATCTGCAAGTAATTTCCGGTTTGCTACAATTGAATAAGGTTGAGCGGGCGCTGGAATATGTTAGCCAGGTGAGCAGAGAAATATCTCAGTCAAGTAAAACGAGCCGGGTGAAAATTCCCGCTGTTACCCTGGCCCTGCTTACCTGCCTCAACGAAGCGGCAAAGTATCAAGTAGAAATGGAATTAACGGTTAATTCAAATTTTGCCGACTGCGGGGTTCCAGGTCATGTGGTGGGGGAAGCTATCGAGCAATCTGTTGGCTATGCTCTCGAAGCCATGGCTTCAACGGAAATTGTAAGGAATCATCTCGAAATCATCTTTAGTGAGAGTGAAAAAAAGTATACCTGTCGTTTAATTTTTCCAGAGCCGCCGCAAACAGATTTGCAGCAATTTGAAAAAAGGCTTGCTTTAGTAGGAGAAATGCTGAACCCACATGGTGCGCGGGTTAACCTGGCGATTGCAAACAATGGAATTGAAGTCTATTTAATTTTCCCTCGCAAATAATCTAAGAAATGGTTAAACTATCAGCAGGTGAGTCTGATGTTTTATGATAAAGCAAAAATATTTGTCAAGGGCGGCGACGGTGGAAATGGTTGTGTCGCCATGCGCAGGGAAAAATACGTGCCGGAAGGAGGCCCCTGGGGTGGTGACGGGGGCCGGGGCGGAGACGTAATCTTAATAGCCGATGAGGGCCTGCGTACACTGGTGGATTTTCGCTACAAGAGACATTACAAGGCGGAGCGAGGCCGGCACGGCGAGGGCAAAAACAGGCACGGTGTTTCTGGGGACGATTTGACTGTCCGTGTGCCTGTAGGCACGGTGGTCAGGGATGCCGAAACTGGTGAATTGATTGCTGATTTGGTAAAAAACGGCCAGGCGGTTGTGGTAGCCCGGGGCGGACGGGGCGGCAGGGGAAACACCCACTTTGCGACTCCTCATAACAAAGCGCCCCGCCTGGCTGAAAAGGGTGAGCCTGGTGAAGAGCGCTGGCTGGATCTGGAATTAAAACTGCTGGCTGATGTTGGGCTGGTTGGTTTTCCTAATGTGGGCAAGTCTACCTTGATTTCCCGGATATCTGCTGCTAAACCAAAGATAGCTAATTATCCATTTACAACTATTACACCCAACCTTGGTATGGTACGGTTAGAGGATGGGCGCAGCTTCGTTGTAGCCGATATACCAGGTCTAATTGAAGGTGCTCATACCGGTAGCGGCTTAGGGCATGAATTTCTGCGGCATGTAGAGCGCACCCGCCTGCTGGTTCATGTTCTGGATACTGCAGGCAGTGAGGGACGCGATCCTGTAAATGATTTCCAGGTAACCAATCGGGAGCTATCGCTGTATAATCCAGTCATCGGTAAGAAGCCCCAGGTTATTGCTGCGAACAAGATGGATTTAGACGGTGCAGTAGAGAACTTTGCCAGACTAAAAGAAGTTTATGGAGATAGGTACGAGATATTCCCAGTTTCAGCTGCCACCGGCAGCGGACTCAATGCTCTGGTTTACAGAGTGGCCGGTTTATTAGAGGAACTGCCCCTGGAATCAACGACCACTGTTGAAAAGCAGGCTGCTGTTGTTCACCGCGCGCAGCCGCGATTTACAATCAATCGCGAAGAAGGCTGCTTTGTTGTAGGAGGTAAAGAAGTCGAACGTCACGTTGCCATGACTGACCTGGACAGTGAGGAATCTGTGGAGCGCTTACAGCGGATTATTAAACGCATGGGTATCGACAGTGCATTGAAGGATGCCGGAGCCAGGGAAGGGGATACAGTTAGAATCGGCAGGTTTGAATTTGAGTATATAGAATAAGCTGATTGCTTTCTGGCAACCGGGTTCAATACTTTTATAATCAATTAAATATTTGCGGTTTGGCAATGAACAGTTGGCCATTCAGTGAGGCAATATGAGAGAACAAGCACGTAATTTTCAAATGTTTAAAAGGATCGTGGTGAAAGTCGGCACCAGTTCGGTTAATCACCCCAACGGAAAGCCCAACTTGTTTCAAATTGAGTCCCTCGTTCGTCAGCTTGCTGACCTATTTAATCAAGGAAAAGAGGTAATTCTGGTTACCTCCGGTGCGGTAGGCGCCGGCGCCGGAAAGCTTGGTTTTCAAGGCCGTCCGAAGACCATTCCGGAGAAACAGGCTGCCGCGGCTGTGGGTCAGGGCGTTCTAATGCATATTTATGAAAAATTTTTTGCCGAATATGGTGTCACTGTGGGGCAGATACTGCTGACTCGTGAAGATTTTTCCGATAGGCGGCGGTTTTTGAATGCAAGGAACGCTTTGCATACATTACTCCGGTTCGGGGTGATCCCGGTGATCAATGAAAACGATACTGTGGCCGTGGATGAAATCAAGCTGGGTGATAACGATACCCTTTCAGCTCTGGTTGCCGGCCTGGTTGATGCTGAGATACTTTTTTTACTTTCCGACGTAGATGGGCTTTATACTGCAGACCCCCGCAAAAATCCTGACGCCACCCTGATCCATGAAGTAAATGAAATAACTCCGGATATTGAAAAACTGGCCGGAGTAGCTGGAAGCATGGGGACAGGCGGGATGATCACCAAGCTGCAGGCTGCCAGGATAGCCATGCACTCCGGAGTGGTAACGGTTATTGCCAGATCTGAGAAGAAAGACGTATTGCGCCGGATTATTATGGGTGAGCCTGACGGTACGGTTTTTTGGCCGTTGGCCAACAAGCTTGAAAATAAAAAGCAATGGATTGCCTACAGCTCTACTGTGCAAGGGAAGATTTTTGTGGACAAAGGGGCTGCCAATGCGCTGTCCAAGTGGGGTAAGAGCCTTCTGCCATCTGGAGTTACAGGGGTAGAAGGCGTTTTTGAGCTGGGCAATACGGTGAGTATCATCGGTCCGGATGGGGTGGAGCTGGCCAAAGGGCTCGTCAACTACTCATCCGACGAACTGGAGAAAATAAAGGGTGCACAAACCAGGGATATTGCGCGTTTACTCGGATACAAAGACTATGATGAAGTGGTTCACCGCAATAATATGGTACTTAACATATGAGCTTTAACAATAAATGAGCTTGCTTTTCATAAATTAAAATTGTAAAATTCAAATATGAACAAAAGGACTAGCCATGTAACCAGGTTGGGGATAATGGGTGGAACTTTTGACCCGATTCATTACGGTCATCTGGTTACTGCCGAAGGTGCCAGAGACAGGCTGGGATTGGATCAGGTTATATTTATTCCTGCCGGCAGGCCGCCTCACAAGCCTGAGTGTGATATTACCGATCCGTGGGACCGTTACATAATGACCGAACTGGCAACTGCCTCTAATTTTTTTTTCCACACCTCACCAAT
>JGI12104J13512_1002373_pt1 | contig 11961 bp, 11 predicted proteins | sample TerdegcTABiofilm_FD_13512 | JGI IMG/M metagenome (IMG submission 13512)
CCCATCGAGTTTCCCGTCATCGGTATCTGCGACGGTATATCGATGAACCACAGCGGCATGAAATATCCGCTGGCGAGCAGGGAGTTGATTGCGGATTCCATTGAGGCAATGGCCGTTGCCCACAAATTTGACGGACTTGTTCTTGTAGGCAACTGTGACAAGATCGTTCCCGGCATGCTTATGGCTGCGGCCAGACTAAATATCCCATCTATCTATATCAGCGGCGGCCCGATGCTCAAAGGAAGGCACAGGGGGAAAGCCGTTGACTTGATACACGGTGCCTTCGAGGGGGTAGGAGCCCATGCAAACGGAAAGATTACCGACCAAGAACTGAAGGAGTTGGAGCTGCAGTCCTGTCCGACATGTGGAAGCTGTGCAGGTTTATTTACGGCTAACAGCATGAACTGCCTGGCAGAAGCCCTGGGCATAGCTTTGCCGGGCAACGGAACCATTCCCGCTCCCTTTGGAGCTAGAAAACAGCTGGCGAAAAGGGCCGGTATGCAGATAATGGAACTGGTGAAAAAGGATATCCGTCCCAGAGACATTATGACATTGGGAGCTTTCAAAAATGCTATTACGTTGGACATGGCCATAGGCGGCTCCACCAATACCACACTGCACTTGATGGCGGTCGCTTCGGAGGCGGAAGTTGACCTTGGCCTGGATGATTTTGACGCCATCAGCAAAAAAACTCCCAATATTACCAAGATAAGCCCGGCGGGAGTACATGCTATGGAAGATTTACACTGGGCAGGAGGCATATCCGCAGTATTAAACCAACTGCTGAGGGCAGGCCTTATCTACCCCGATGAGCTGACCGCTACATGCAAGACGCTGGGTGAGAACATATCAACGGCAGAGGTGCTTGATCCGGAAATTATACGGCCGATTGCCGACCCCTATAATAAAGAAGGCGGAATAGCCATACTGAGAGGGAACCTGGCGCCGGACGGAGCTGTAATCAAACAATCAGCCGTTGAACCTGAAATGATGCGGCATAAAGGTCCTGCCAGGGTGTTCAACTCGGAGGAAGAGGCCTTTGACGCTATCATGAATAAAGGAATAAAGCCCGGGGATGTTGCAGTGATCAGGTACGAGGGTCCCAAAGGGTGCCCGGGCATGAGAGAGATGCTGAGCCCCACTGCGGCTATAGCAGGCATGGGATTGGAAAAATCAGTAGCTTTGATAACAGACGGGCGCTTTTCAGGGGGTACCAGGGGTCCGTGTATAGGACATGTATCTCCCGAGGCCTCTGAAGGAGGGCCTATTGCCATAATAGAGGAAGGAGACATTATTGAGATAGATATCCCAAACCGTATACTACGAGTGGAGCTTTCGGATGAGGAGATAAAAAGGAGACTGGCGGCATGGGAGAAACCGCCGGTAAAAGCTCAAAAAGGCACATATCTGTCCAGATACAGCAGACTTGTAACTTCGGCCAGCACGGGAGCAGTGTTGGAAAAATAAAAAAAGGAGAAAACGGTGATATGAAAAAATCTTTGATGTATCTCTTATGTTTGATTCTGGCAGTGTCGTTGGTGGGAGGATGTGCGCAGAAGGCCGCAGAGGAAGAACCTGCAGCGGTTAGCGATGAGCCCATTAAGCTGCGTCTGGCCCATGTTGTCAACGAGAAGGACGGTTTTCATGTGGCCGCTTTGAAGTTCAAAGAACTGGTTGAACAAAAGACAGGCGGAAAAGTGCAGATAGACATTTACCCGAACGCGACCCTTGGCGATGAAAGGACACTGCTCGAAGGCATGCAGATGGGAACGGTGGACATGGGGGTGATTACCAACGGTCCTGTGGCAAACTTCTTGCCGGAAATAGCCGTATTTGAGCTGCCCTTCCTGTTCAGCAATCCGGCCGAAGCGTATTCTGTACTGGACGGCGATATCGGGCAGGAACTCCTCAACAAGCTGGAGACCGTTCAGCTCAAGGGATTGGCCTATGCTGAGAGAGGGTTTAGAAACCTGACAAACTCAAAGCGGGCGGTAAATACTCCGGATGATGTAAAGGGATTAAAGATTAGAGTAATGGAAAATCCGGTGTACATTGATACTTTCCAGGCATTGGGGGCAAACACTGTTCCCATGGCGTGGACCGAAGCGCTGACAGCGCTGCAGCAAAAGACAATAGACGGCCAGGAAAATCCCGTTAACGTAATCTATTCGTACAAGCTTTCAGAAACACAGAAATATCTTTCCATGACCAGACATACATATGCCCCTGCAATATTTGTTATGAGCCTGGATAAATTTAACCAGCTGCCGGAAGGCATCCAGACAGTATTCAAAGAGTGCGCCCAGGAGGCCGCAGAATATGAGCGTCAGGTGAATGCCGATAATGAAGCTCAGCAGCTTGATGAGATTGAGAACCAGGGCATGGAAGTAATAAGGGAGATTGACACAACGCCCTTCAAAGAAGCCGTCAAGTCTGTATACGATAAATACGGAGACAAATTTGGCAATTATCTTACCAGGATTCAGGAACAGTTGAAGTAGATATGACCGCGCCCTGGCATTGTACGATGCCAGGGCTGGTACTGCAAATAAAATTTACAAAGGAATGAGTCAAATGGCGTTGATGCTTTTATTCAGGAGAATAAGCGATGCAATCGACCAGGCCATCAGCAAGATTGTATTTATTGCTATAGCAGGGATGATATTAAGCATAACAATGCAAATAGTTTTCAGGGTATTCTTCAGCGCCCTGACATGGACGGAAGAACTATCCCGATATTTGCTTGTATGGAGTACTTTTTAGTTTTATAATAATGGGCATTTACGCGTTTGCCGGGATATTGGAGCAGCTATTTGCCAAAGGGGAGGTTGATCAGGGATGACGGCATTATTGTTTGGCTCATTCTTTATACTCCTTCTGATCGGAATACCGGTTGCCATAGTCATCGGCATATCCTCCCTTATTGTGCTCTTCAGGGAAGGGATACCACTGGTGATAATCGCCCAGAGAATGTTTGCCGGGACAGACAGCTTTCCCCTGATAGCGGTCCCGTTCTTCATTCTGGCAGGAGACCTGATGGCAAAGGGCAAGATATCTGAGAAGCTTGTCGAGTTTGCCGATGCTGTTTTTGGCTTCCTGAAGGGAGGCCTATCGATAGTTGCTGTGCTGGCAGCCATGTTTTTTGCTGCGATATCAGGATCAGGAGCTGCAACAACGGCAGCGGTCGGTACCACATTGGTACCCGAGTTGAAGAAAAAGGGATATGACGAGGCTTCGTCGGCAGCCCTTATCGCTGCCAGCGGCACAATCGGCGTGGTAATCCCTCCGTCGGTTCCCATGATCCTGTATGCAGTAATAGCCGACCAATCGGTGGCACGGTTGTTTCTCAACGGATTTATTCCCGGTGTGGTTATGGGGCTGGTTCTAATAGGTATAGGTATAAGGCAGGCGTATAAGAGGAACTATCCCAAAGGGGCGGAGTTTTCGTTAAAGAATGTGTGGAGAACCTTTAAAGATGCAATATGGGGCATCTTAACACCGGTTATAATCCTGGGCGGTATCTTTTCAGGGTATTTTACCCCTTCGGAGGCAGCGGTAATCGCGGTGAACTATTCGTTGATCTTATCGCTGTTTATATACAGGGATATGAAGCTCAGGGACGTATTTGAAATAATATGCAGGTCAGCTATGACTATGGCTGTAATAATGTTCATAATTGCCACGTCCAATATTTTCAGCTGGATATTGGCAAACTGGAACATTCCCACACTGATTGCCGGCGGCATTTTGGCGCTGTCGAGCAATCAGTACGTCATACTCCTATTGATAGCGTTTATTGTTCTGATTGCCGGTGTATTCATGGAGACCGCATCCGCGCTAATAATACTGACGCCGGTTTTCCTGCCGCTGATAGAGCGGCTGGGGGTAAACCTGATCCATTTCGGAATAGTAATAGTGGTCGGCTTGGCTATTGGCATGATAACGCCTCCGGTGGCTATAAACCTGTATGTGGCGAGTACCATCACCGGCCTTCCGATTGAACGAATAACAAAGGCAATTATCCCCTTTATGATCGGGTTAATCGTAGTGCTGCTGCTCATATTGTATGTACCCCTTTTCCTGCCGGTGATAATATGAGTTATTATAGTTCTCAACCTTTGATTGGATAATGGATGAAATACTCAGGAAGACAAACTTCGAAGTTGTGCAAAAGGATATCAGTTCTGGAACAAATATTGACTATTATTGCATTAAAAAGTAAAGGTATCCTCGTGTCAAGGGACGGTGTCCGGTGTCAAGGGGACGGAGTTGTTGACACCCGGTGTCAACAACTCCGCAAGAGTGTATAAATAATCATACTAACACTTTGTCAGGAACAGCACCATCACTATGTTTTGCAGCAAAACAGACATCCACTGATTTTTATTCAGCATTGTGTGAATTCAGTTCCCAGGTACTCGCTTACCAATTTATAGGCGCAAAATCCACCGCACATGGTACAGCATTGCTGGCTATCTTCGTTTTTGTCTTTCCGCATCTTTAAAGCCTTTTCCGGGTCCATGGCTAATTCAATCTGTTTTTTCCAATCAAGTTTTTTCCGTGCTTTAGCCATTTCCAGATCCCATTCCCTGGCTCCTTTGATACCCTTGACTAAATCAGCAGCATGAGCAGCTATCCTGGCCGCAATCACGCCCTCTTTTACATCCTCCACCGTTGGCAGCCCCAGATGTTCAGCCGGCGTTACATAACACAGGAAATCAGCGCCGGAAGAAGCTGCTATAGCCCCGCCGATGGCAGAGGTTATATGATCATAGCCCGGAGCAACATCTGTCACCAGCGGCCCTAAAACATAAAATGGGGCATTATGGCACAGTGTCTTTTCCAGTTTCATGTTTGCATCTATCTGGTCTAAGGGAATATGGCCGGGCCCTTCGACCATCGCCTGCACCCCGGCTTCCCTGGCCCGTTTTACCAACCCTCCCAGGATGATTAATTCCTTAATTTGCGGGGAATCGGTAGCATCCGCCAGGCAGCCGGGCCTCAACCCATCCCCCAGGCTTAAGGTTACGTCGTATTTTCGTGCTATCTCCAGCAGCAGGTCAAATTGCTTAAACAAGGGATTCTGTTTTTGATGATGCAGCATCCAGGCCATAATAAAAGACCCGCCCCGGGAGACAATATCCATTACTCTTCCCCTGGCTTTTAATTCCTGGATAACTTCCAGGGTTACGCCGCAGTGCACTGTGATAAAATCGGCGCCATCCCTGCAATGTTTCTCTATTCCTGCAAAGATCTCATCCTCCGTCATTTCCACCATACCCCGGCCCCTTTTTTGGGTCTCCACCAGGACTTGATAAAAAGGAACCGTACCGACCATCACAGTACTGGATTCAATAATCTTCTTTCTAACCAGGTCAATATCTCCCCCTGTGCTTAAATCCATCACCGAGTGGGCGCCTGCTTTAACGGCCACAGACAGTTTCTCCAGTTCCTTTTCTATTTCCGGGTAAGCATCAGAAGTGCCGATATTGGCGTTTACTTTAGTGGACAGGCCTTTGCCCACAGCCAGAGGGAAAATGTTTTTATGATTGATATTACAGGGCAGAACAGCCTCTCCGGCGGCGATTTTTTCCCTCAGTTCTTCAGGTTCCACTCTATCAAACCGGGCGGCCTTGACCATTTCCTTTGTAATAATCCCTTTTTGCGCGGCTTCCAATTGGGTCATTTCCTTCACACCTTTCTTTTTTAAATTCATAAATTACTATCCCCAGACTAACGAACTATCAGATTTTAAAGATTTTTTGCGGCCCTTGTAATATCATCTTTCCCTAAAATAGCTGACACAACGGCAACTCCATCAATGCCCGTTTCCATTACAGTTTTAATATTATTCTGATTTATTCCGCCGATGGCCACCACGGGAATTTTGACCTGCCCCTTAATCTTCTGCAAATCCTCCAGGGCAACGCTTCGCACATCGCTTTTGGTAGCAGTGGGAAAGATCGCACCCACTCCAAGATAATCGGCCCCATCCCTTTCAGCCAGTAAAGCTTCTTCCAAACTGGCGGCTGAGACGCCCAGTATTTTTTCAGGCCCCAGCAATCTTCTGGCCACAGCCGCCGGCAAATCATTTTGTCCCACGTGCAGCCCCGCCGCGTCCACTGCCAAAGCGATGTCCAATCGGTCATTAATGATAAGCGGCACCCTGTACCTGTCTGTTACGGCTTTAACCTCCCGGGCCAGGTGATAAAATTCCAGGGACGAAAGGGTTTTCTCCCTCAGCTGCACAACAGTTACACCGCCGGCAATAGCCTCTTCAATACTTCCCGCCAAATCCCGCCCGCCTAAGATATCCCTATCCGTTACCAAATAAAGAGAAAAATCTGGCACAGCCTTATCAAACATATAATCTGGCCCCTTCCATTAGATCGTCTGGAGTGAAATTAGCGATGGAATCGAATAACTTCACCTTGAATGTTCCTGCTTCTGTGATACCTCTCATCTCCTGTGACGCTTTTTCCCCTGACAGCCCCATGGTCACGATGCCCGCAAGTGCGCAGAGGAAATAGTCTCCGGTCACACCGCAATAGGTCCCGACCAGAGATGTGGCCATGCAGCCTGTTCCTGTTACCCTGGTTAACATTTCGTGTCCATTTTCTACTAGAATTGTTTTGCTTCCATCCGAAATTATATCCTTTTCCCCAGTAATGGCTACCGTGCAGTTATATTTTTGTGCCAGGCTCAAAGCAGCTTCCTGTCCTCCCCGGAAGTCGGCCGTGGAGTCTACCCCCCTTGTTTTGGCATATATACCTGATAATACTTTTACCTCTGACATATTGCCCCGAAGGACGGACACTTTAATCTCCTCCAGGATTTCCCGGGCAGATTTTGTTCTGAATTGGGTTGCACCTACCCCTACAGGGTCGAAAATGACGGGTATACCTAATTCATTGGCCTTTCTCCCGGCCAGAATCATGGAGGTCAGGCTTTCATTACGCAATGTTCCAATGTTCAGTACCAAAGAAGAAGCCTGGGTTACCATTTCTTCCACTTCATTCTTATCATCAGCCATCACCGGAGATCCCCCCAGGGCCAGAACAACATTAGCACAGTCGTTTGCCGTAACAAAATTTGTAATATGGTGTACCAGCGGCTTTTGCTCCTTTACAGCCGACAGGAGCCCCGCCAGTGATTTTTTATACTGCTCCATTTTTCCATCCACCTCCGTCCTGATTTGTATTCTAAGAATTCAAAAGACCTGTCTTTTTATACAGGGTATAAAAATGATTTACCGGCCCTGCACCTTTCCCTATGGCCAGGGAATGTTCTATCGCTGTTGTAATGTATTTCTTGGCTAAAGAAACGGAATCTTCCATAGGATATCCCCTGGCCAAATTTGCTGCAATAGCCGAAGATAAAGTGCATCCCGTCCCGTGGGTATTCCTGGTATCAATTCTCGGATGGGTGAAACAGATGATTTCTTTGCCGTTGAACAGGATATCAACTGCTTCTTCCCGGAGATGCCCGCCTTTGACAAGCACGTTTTGCGGTCCCATTTCATAAATCAATCGGGCCGCTTTCTCCATATGCTCCAGGGTTTTTACAGGCATGCCGGTTATGACCTCAGCTTCGGGCAAATTTGGGGTAACGACTAAGGCAAGTGGAAACAGAGTTTGTATAAGTACCTCTTTGGCTGTCGGCTGCAATAAGTCATAGCCGCTTTTTGAGACCATAACCGGGTCAACCACGATATTTTTAACCCGGTATTTTCCCAGCATCTCCGCAATAGTTATAATGGTCTCGCATTGAGACACCATGCCAATTTTTACAGCGTCCACTTCGATATCCCCAAAAATTGCCCTGATTTGTTGAGCGATAACTTCAGGCGAGATGTCCTGTACCCCAAAAACACCCTGGGTGTTTTGCGCTGTTACGGCTGTTATCACGCTCATACCGTATACCCTATGGGCGGCAAAGGTTTTTAAATCTGCTTGTATCCCAGCTCCACCGCAACTATCCGAACCGGCAATTGTTAGCACCTTCCTCATTTCTTTACCCCCAATTTTAAATTTTTAAAAACGGCATGAGCCGCTAACTGTTTAAGGATGAAATAAGCGAGAATACTCCCCCCCAAGGTACTCACCAGGAAAGGTACAACAAAAAATAACGCTGCCACATCTTTCCCAATAACAAATTTTGTTACCGGATAAGCCACAAGTCCTCCTAAAATTCCCGTGCCAAAAATTTCACCTAAGACCGCATGCAATTGATTTTCTGTCCTTTTGTAGATAATACCGGCTAAAAGGGCTCCGATCATACTACCGGGAAAGGCCAGCAGGGACCCGGTCCCCAGCATATTTCTCAGCAGGGAAATAGCAAAGGCATTCAGAACAGCATACCAGGGACCCAACAACACCGCCGATAAGACATTGATCGTATGCTGTACCGGATAACACTTAGCCACGCCCACCGGTATGTAGATGAGATGACTGGACACGGTACCAACAGCAATAAGCAGGGCCGAAAAAGCAAGTCTGTACGTTTTCATTAACTTTCAGTCCTTTCTTAAATTTATTTGAATAATTGAATAAAAAATGGAACAAAAAATTATAAAGCGCAAATCCCCAACTCAGGAATTTGCGCTCAATCACGTCAAGTAATTGTTGTTTGCATGATGTCCACCTCACTTCCCTACGCTGGTATTATCCAGATCAGGTTACAGGGTTAAAGAATTCATCGGTTCTTAATCTCAGCCGGCCTTTCCAGCTCCCCTAGTGCCATATATTCAATTTTACTATGTTGTTGAGTTTATAGTAACATAATTTTAAAGACAAAATCAACTAAAAATTAAGGTTAACAAACTCCCTATGAACCAATTTTTCTTTATAGATTTTAATCTAAAAGCCCCGAAATTATCAGCATTAACAATGTGGCATTCTGGGGTAGATATTTAAAATCAAACTTTTCATAATAGTAGTTGATTTCTTTTAACCGTACTTTGTCATGATCCAGCTGTGATAAAGTCTTATTTAGAATATATTGCTTCTCCCTGTCAACCGCATCAACCGTATCAAAATAATATAGCCTCTGTACTTCCAGCCTAAAGGGTATTTCCAATACTGCCTGTGCCAGAATACCTGGGTTATTCTCAGCATAGACTGCAGGGTAACGGAACACATCCGGGCTATTGAACAGGCCCGGTTGATTAAATAATGGGAACCGGCCCCAAGGGTTTAAAAGATCCAAATACTCTTCTAATTTATCTGGCTTTGAAACAAGTAATTTCATTTTTATCTTCTTATTTACATTTATTATTGAATAGTATACATGAATATTTATTATTAGCAAATGAATGGTGGATCGTTACTCGTTACTCTGGATTTCCTCAAATAATATAGCTACATTCATGTTATAATTTGGGCATTGTATTATTTAAGGGGTGCCATTGCGATGTCTATCTTCACTAATACGATGTAATATCTTGGGTTTGTTGGAGGAAAATATAAACAAAATGCTAATTATTAGTTATGCATTTGCATTTAAAGGGGGTTAGCTTGAAAAATACTTCGTAGCCGCTAAAAAAGGGCGCACTAAACTAAGACCTTTATAGATCCTTGAGAATTTAATATTCGTTAGTTTAGGCCACAGGAATGTCAGTAGCTTTTATTACGCCATTGGAAATGAGAAGTTTGACAGCTCTCGGAGATGATAGTGATGGCAGAAGCTCTATCAACTCCGGGAATGGTACAAAGGAGTGTAATGGCATTTTCGTAAGGAGCTACCATCTTATCAAGTTTTTCATCTAACTCTGCAATGGACTGTTGGATGAATTCAAGATGGGAGCGAACCATAACTATACGTTCCTTTTGTTCCTTAGTCATCAAAGCAGTTGTTATCAATCAGCCACTGCTTGAATTGGAGAATGGAATTGTTGAAAGTTGAGAATCGTTTTTTAGAGTAGTGAGGGGTGATCCCCTGTGAAGTGATGATTGTGGCGACGAGAAAAGTCTTATGCACATCGACACCACAACAAATAGGGTAAACAACTTTCATAGCACAACCTCCTTTGAAAATTTAGTAGATGAGGAGGAAGACATTGACTGAACCATCACACATTTAACGATTAGCTAAAACAATGATTAGCTTGCGGTCTTATAGAACCACTTATTTGTGCTTGAAAGATGATTCTTACACTGGTTAATATACTGATTTAAGCTCAGAAGAGCAGTCTGCGACTCACCTAACCGTGCTTTGTAGTGTATCTTACCCCTCAGCTTAATGATAACAAAGTGGTGAAAACCACGCACCATTTTTCATTACTATTTGTGCCGCCAGCGGTAGCGGCGGAATGGAGGTTAATATGAGAGAATACTTAGGGAAAACGGTTGATGTAATAGTTGATAGACCCCTGGGATCGCCTCATCCTGAATATGGCATTATTTATCCGGTCAATTACGGATATATCCCAGGAACTATTTCAGGGGATGGTAAGAAAATAGATGCTTATATACTGGGAGAGTATAAACCGGTTAAAGAGTTCCGAGGCAGGGTCATTGCAGCCATTGAAAGGAAGAACGACAATGAAAGTAAGCTAGTGGTCGCTAAAACCCCTAACAGTTACTTTGAAGAATAAATAAAAGCGCTTACTGAATTTCAAGAACGGTTTTTTGAAATAGAAATAATATGTCATACAGCGAAGGTGGAAAAGCCGTGTATTAGAGTTACGGTATTAGGTTTTGCAAAAAGAGGGGATGGGATTTTAGTCTTTGAGGGGTATGATGCGATAAAGGATGAGGTTTTTTATCGTTTTCCGGGCGGAGGGGTAGAGTTTAGGAGAAAAAGCCGGGTTGCGCTTCAAAGGGAGTTTAAAGAAGAAATCAATGCAAATATATTAGATATGAAATATCTTTGTACGATAGAAAACATATTCACATTTGAAGGGATAGATAAACATGAAATCCTCTTAGTCTACCAAGTCATATTGTCTGAAGAACTCTATAAGAAAGACGAGCTAATCCTGAATGAGAATGGCACCATTGGAAAAGCAATGTGGATAGATAAAAAAGAATTCATGAATGGGGTAAGAAACGAAATTATAAAATACTTATAACATTAATAAACTATGCAAAGAGTTTCCTAATAATAGCAACAAAAATAACCTCCGCTAATACTATACAGTGGAGGTGATATGACTTGGTTTATGCTTCACGGTATCTTAGAATAACAGACCCATTTATGACCGGGCCGGACGTGGAATACCTCCAGAGAAGGCTTAGGGATTTGGGATACTATGACGGGCCGATTAACTCTACCTATGATTACGATACAGAACAGGCGGTAAGGGATTTCCAGGAGGCCTTCGGCCTCCAGGTCGACGGTATAGTAGGACCGGATACCTACAATTCCATAGGCCTTGACCCCGCGGACACTTACAACGTACCTACCCAGGGCTATAGGATTACCGTTGATACCGACGCCTTTACGCTGACCCTGACCCAGAACGGCAACGTGATAAATTCGTGGCCTGTTGCTGTAGGTGCGCCGGCAACCCCAACACCCCTCGGTGACTGGAGAATAATCCAGAAGACAATGAACCCCGGCGGACCCTTCGGTACCCGATGGATGAAGATAAACGTTCCATGGGGTGGATATGGTATACACGGTACGGATAATCCAGCTTCCATAGGAACTGCCGCAAGTCACGGGTGTGTCAGGATGTACAACGAGGACGTTAACGCGTTGTATGATATAGTACCCCTCGGTACCCCTGTGAGAATAATAGGCAGGGCTTATACCGGAAGAATTTTGCGGATAGGGGTGCCCCCAGGAGATGATATAAGGGAAGTCCAAAGGATTCTGCAAATACTCGGCTACTATAGGGGTGACCTTGACGGGTACTATGGGCCCCTGACCGAGCAGGCGGTAAGGGACTTCCAGCAGGCTAACGGACTTGTAGCCGATGGGATAGTAGGACCACTCACTTATGAAGCTCTGCAGAGA
>JGI12104J13512_1002375_pt1 | contig 11937 bp, 7 predicted proteins | sample TerdegcTABiofilm_FD_13512 | JGI IMG/M metagenome (IMG submission 13512)
CCCGCTTTCCGTAAGGAAAGCGGGTTTTTGTGTCTCAAGTAGAGAATTTTTTTCTTGACATTAGTTGTGCATTAGATATAATGTTAGCAATGTTATACCCATCTCCATATCTTCGCTTGTTGCCGTCCATAGCAACAACAAGATATGCGCTTGCAACTTTGCAAGCATTCCCGTCACGCTCGGTTAGCGTGTATAGCAACTTGTCGCTCGGCGGGTTGCGAGTGTCACATGCAATGTGTGATGCGTGTCTTTGGCGGTGCTAAGTTAAACCGTCTGGGTGTCCGCAGCACTCAATAGCGTATGCAGTTAATGCGTGTTTACTCAAGATTTTCCAGCGTAAGGCTGGTCATAAAACAAACATATGCGTGGTGGTATAAATTATCAAGTAAACGAAATTTTCATCAAAAGTTGTATCTTCACCCCCGGGGTGTCGAAACATGCCGAAAAAGAAATAGCAAGAGAAAATGGAGCTCGCACTTGGGCTGACCTTGGAAAAGAGCTAAATATATACTCATACAATACAGCAGAAACATATAAGCAAGTCTGGCATGATTTCGCAACTTGGGCAAAAGAGAATGCTGGTCTTCGTGATATTGAAAAAACTTCATCTGAACATATTAGTTCATATCTCGAAAGCCGTATAGCTGATGGTGTGAAGTATACAACATTTGAGAAAGAATGTGCAGCGCTTGCGAAATTTGAAAATGCATTGAATGCATACAGCGAAAAGTTCGAGCGTGGCAATCAGTATAACTTCAGAGATGCGATTAAGGAGATCAAAGTTGAGGCAAGAGAGATTCTTGACCGTTCAATTGAGACAAGAGCGTATGATAACCCAAAAGCTCTTATAGATAATATCAAAGATGATTTCTATAAAACCATAGCGTCTATACAATATGAAGGCGGAGCTCGTATAAACGAAGTCTGGCAAATCGAAAAATCTGATTTACACGGTTTAAGAGAGGATCCGCTTACAGGCGAAACAAGGGGCTGGATAGAAGTCGAGGGCAAAGGTGGCAAGGAAAGAGAGATAGCAGTCTCACAAGAGACATATCAAAGAATAGCTGAATTTGTAGAGCGTCAAGAAAACCTGCACTTTGACAAAGATAGTTATAGAGAAGCACTCAAGGAAGCTGCCGAAATATCTGGTCAAGACTACACAGGCTCACATGGGTTAAGGTGGAATTTTGCCCAAGAGAGAATGGAAGAGCTTAGCGAAAAAACAAGCCTAACATACGAGGAAAAGCTACAACAGGTTAGCTGGGAAATGGGACATGAAAGGGCTGATATTACAGAACATTACTTGAGAAAATAAATAAAATTAAGCCTTGCATTTTGGATACCCAAAATGCAAGGTCGCAAACGCAAAGCGTTTGCGTATCACTTTAGTAAACTTTTAAAGAAATCCAAAGCTATTAACAAACTTTCTTCTCTTAAAGCTTTATAATATTCAGGCTTATGAATGGGACGGTCAACCTTTCTTTCACCCTCAAGCAAAGTAATTATGTTCAAATCAATATCAAAATATGAAAGCAAAGTGTGTGTTGATGGACTACCATATTTAATATGATTAATAGTAGAATAATCCCCACCAAGTTGGCTCTCTAATTGAAATAATACAAAGGCAAGATCAGGGTAAACTTGCTTAAAAAGAGTAAAATCAACTAAAATTCTTTTAAGCATTGCATTTTCTGTATATGCCTTACACTCCATAGCAATTTTAAATTTACCATCAACATGAACATGGACATCAGTCCTTAATGGATAATAAAAATCGTTAATATTTTCCTTAATATATTGTTTAACTTCAGGGCTTTTAATTCTTTCGATATACTCTTTTTTTATTGGAATTCTTACTGTTTCTTTGTCTAGAGATAATCTTTTAAGGTCTCTTCCTAATTCTTTCCACGCTATTTCTATCAGGCCTTTTGCAAGACTTTCAACTAGCATTCCTTTACCAGCTCTTATTACTCCCCCATAGGCTCTATCTTCCGCCTCTTTTGCTTTTGTATCAATACCCTTGACTAAAAATTCGTAAGCGTTAATGAGCGATTTAATGTCTTTTGAAATTTTTTTGTCCATAATTTAAAATAGATTTATATTTATATATGTATTTTTAAGCCTTTCTTCTGCTTTTTTGCAATATTCCTCTGAAATGTCTACGCTGATATAACTTCTTAACAATCTTTTAGCTACCGCAGCGGTTGTTCCAACACCACCAAAGGGATCAAGAATAATATCACCCTTATAACTAAATAATTTTAACACCCTTTCAACTAATGATTCTGGAAACATAGCTGGATGTTCATATTTTTTCATATTAGACTCTGGAGCAATATCCCATTTTGCAAAAACCCATTTCTTAAACTCATCGCTATTTATATCAGCCATCTTGGGATCCCCTGAATGTTTTATATCTCCCTTGCAAAAAATTTCAAGAAATTCCCAAGTATATTTTAAATAAGGATTGCTTGGACTTTTCCAACTGCCCCATGCAGTATACTTACAGTTATAATTATGTTTATCCCATAAAATTTCGCCTTTCCAAATCAATTTGTTTTTAATAAAAAAATTAGAAATTATATGATGAATTGGTATGTAATCAGAAAATAGGGGCTGGACATTAATAATAATTCTACCACCAAACTTTGTTACTCTTATACACTCTTTAAATATAGCAAAAAGTTTGTCAAAGTATTGGTTCCAATCTATTCCATCTTTGTGATTTTCGTATTCTAATCCAAAATTATAAGGTGGGGACGTAAAAATTAAATCTATACAATTTTCAGGAAGTTTTTTTAAAACTACTTCACTGTCTCCAACTATTATCTTGTTAATAAATTCATTCGGAATTTCATTATTATGTTTAGAAAAATTATTATCTTGAGCATAATAATACATTCCTCTTGTCTTTACTTTTTCTTCTCTATTTTTTACTTTTCTTTCTTTATTATAGCCAACATATAACCTCTTTCGTCCTTTCAAACCATAGCTTTTTATTTTTTCAATATTGTTAAGTATAGACATTAATAATTCAGCAGTATCTTTTTGTGATTGTTTAGCTAAATTGTGAATATGCTTTTTAAAATTAAAAAAATCTAATTCTCTTAAATAAACTACCAGTCCATTAATATCGAGATCGTAGTAAATATCTTCTTTAGGAAAAGATGAAAAGAGTTTTTTCAGGGTATCGTTATAGTAAAGTCCTTGATTTATCTTTATTGAATCTATTTGTATTGGTAAATAATTATCCATAATCTATTATACCTAATATTGGGTAAAAATCGTTTTTGAAACATTCTATATGATCCTTGCCTTGTTTTCACTTATCAGCCGTTTAAGTTTACCCTCAGGGATTACACCTTTTGGGGTTTTTATCACACCGTCTGAAAATGTATATCTTTGGTTACCGATTTCGATAATAGCACCATCTTGAATTTCAACAGAATTTATAGCTTCATCAACGCCGGGGGTTAACAATTTTACTTTTTCATTTGTTATTATGTAATAGGTATAAGCTCCAAGATCTTTGATTCTATCTTTTCTTTTAGCAATATAAAATAGGCTTTGCTCAATATGATTTTTTGTAAAACGATTAATAATATCTTTTGCAAGCAGTTCATTAACATTAAATTCATAAACAAGTCTATTATATAACTCTGAGCCTTCCACTATTGGCAGCTCCTGTTGCTCTGGACTGAATAGTTTTTTAAGAAATTGATTTTTTTCATCAGGGTAAATTAGAAATTGTATTGCTGAAACAGTTCTATTCTTTCGTCTTAATTTCATAGTAACTTTTAGGTCTGATTTTTCGTTAATTTCTTTAAGGGCTCTATTCAAAACATTTCTTTTGAAAAATTTAAACTCCATATCCCCACTATAGCCCAATAATTCTTTTAATTCTTCTAAAGGCAGCCAAGGGGTTATGCCAAACCCTTTTTGTCGTATGAAATGGTCACAACAAAATTCGTAGAGGGCTAACGTATATTTGGATTTAAACTTTTTTTGTATAATTAAGTTAATTCTTGCATAAAATTCAGGTGACTTTAACTTTTCTTTTAAAAGTCCAAAAGAATACTCAAGTTCGCTATCACCGATAGCTTTAACATAAGGCAAAAGAGAGTAAGCCTCCCATATTGTTTTATCTCTATCGCCTATATAATTCATCTCAACTACTATTTTCATTAATTCTAAAATCTCTTTCTTAAGAGTTTCAAAGTCATGATAAGAGAGCAAGCGCTTAAATTCTTTAAGTTCGATTCGATGGATGTCTTGTTCGATATTAGGATAGGCATTAAAAATCAACACATTATACGCTTTTCTTTGCAATAAACTAATAGACTGATTAACTATTTGAACAAGTCCGCTAGGCTTTTCTATTTCTAATTTTTCATCATCTTTTTTATCCATAATAGATAATTTTAAAAAAAGGTGACTTTTTTGTCAAGTAAATTTAGTCACCTTTGTCCGTATTTAGTCACCTTTTGTCCGTATTTAGTCACCAAAGTCGTCCGTATTTAGTCACCCATCGTCCGTATTTAGTCACCTAAAATAAAAATTCATTAATGATTTCGTAGGCTTACCCCCTACCGACAATATGTAACAATATATAAATACAATAAACAACAACATATGGTGTTGTTTTTTTGAAAATGTATTTACCCCCCCATCCCCCCAAAGGGGGGGGCTTAAACAATAAACAACTGCTTCTCAATTCGGAATTGATTCTTGTTCAATAAAATCTATCTTTTGGAGAAATCGTTCAATATATGTCTGCAAAATAGATGCGTCAATATCATTAATATAAACGGTATCACTAAATATTCTCATTTCTAAAAGACTTTTTGCTTTCATTATAATGTTTACATTATCGTTGATACTATATACGCTTTCTTTCAAGCGATTTGATACATATAGTTTTAGTATCACATTAAATTTAACAAGCTGATATATAGTGTTAATGACTTTATATTGCTTATATGAGAGATACTCAAACTTTTTTATTTTAGTATCTAAAGAATAGACTAAACGAAAATTACCAATAGAAATAATATATATGCTTTTAAAGCTCATATAGTCTCCTCTTGATTTCTTCGATTTTCGATTTTGGATCACGGTTTGCAAATGCAATTTGCTTTATCTTCTTCAAGAGCATGTTTTTTGCGTGCATAGCGTTCATATTTGCTTGCATTTGTTTTTTATATTGTTCAACTTTATCATCAGCACGTTTCTCTTTGTCAATCAAATCTATTTGTTGTTCAAAAAGTTCTTCGTTTTTTCTTGAAATTTCATTATTTGCATTATCAATAATCTGTTTAGCTGTGATATGTGCATCTGCAATAATCTTTGCTGCGTCTAATCTCGCTTTTTCTCTATATCTTAGCGATAGAACAAATAGCGCAGCGTTAAAAAACACAGGCAACAAAGTTAAAAGGAAATATAACCAAGAATATAATTCTATAAAATAGAGTAGAAGAACAAAAGAGATGGCACCAAGCGCTATTATAACTTTTTCAATCTTACTCATTATTGTTTATCTCCTGTTGTGGAAGCCAACAGCTTTGATACATACGTAGGATGCAACTTCAACTTGTGGTATCTTACGATGTATTCTGCAATCGCTCGGTAGCTCTGTCCTTGTTCTCGCATTATTTTAATTTCCGTCATTAGCATTTTTATTTTTTCTTTTTTGAGGTTTTTGCGCTTACGTTTTTGCAGTTTCTTTTCTTCGTAACGTATTTTGTGTCGCTCAAGTCTTTTAATTACTTTTGCTTTCAGTTTTTCGAGGTCTCTTTCATCTGTCTTTTTATGCGTCAAAGAATGTTCTTCGTCATATATCTGCTCGGCGATCTTTACGAGGGCTTCGAGTGCAAGCTCGTCTGAGTTGCGTTCTCTATTTTGTGCTTTGAGGGCATGATATAGTTTTCTCTGCTTATGAATTGCTTCAATTAAGATTTGTTCTGGCTGTCCAAAGAGCCACTTGAGTTTCTTTTTTTGTGTTTTTTCCATGCCAAAATATTAAGAAATTAAATTAAGAATGTCAATACAAAGTTTAAGAATTTTTACTAATTTTAAATAAAAAAAAGTAAACAATATCAACAAAGTAAATTACAATGGTAGAAAATAGAAAAAACCCGCTTTCCGTAAGGAAAGCGGGTTTTTGTGTCTCAAGTAGAGAATTTTTTTCTTGACATTAGTTGTGCATTAGATATAATGTTAGCAATGTTATACCCATCTCCATATCTTCGCTTGTTGCCGTCCATAGCAACAACAAGATATGCGCTTGCAACTTTGCAAGCATTCCCGTCACGCTCGGTTAGCGTGTATAGCAACTTGTCGCTCGGCGGGTTGCGAGTGTCACATGCAATGTGTGATGCGTGTCTTTGGCGGTGCTAAGTTAAACCGTCTGGGTGTCCGCAGCACTCAATAGCGTATGCAGTTAATGCGTGTTTACTCAAGATTTTCCAGCGTAAGGCTGGTCATAAAACAAACATATGCGTGGTGGTATAAATTATCAAGTAAACGAAATTTTCATCAAAAGTTGTATCTTCACCCCCGGGGTGTCGAAACATGCCGAAAAAGAAATAGCAAGAGAAAATGGAGCTCGCACTTGGGCTGACCTTGGAAAAGAGCTAAATATATACTCATACAATACAGCAGAAACATATAAGCAAGTCTGGCATGATTTCGCAACTTGGGCAAAAGAGAATGCTGGTCTTCGTGATATTGAAAAAACTTCATCTGAACATATTAGTTCATATCTCGAAAGCCGTATAGCTGATGGTGTGAAGTATACAACATTTGAGAAAGAATGTGCAGCGCTTGCGAAATTTGAAAATGCATTGAATGCATACAGCGAAAAGTTCGAGCGTGGCAATCAGTATAACTTCAGAGATGCGATTAAGGAGATCAAAGTTGAGGCAAGAGAGATTCTTGACCGTTCAATTGAGACAAGAGCGTATGATAACCCAAAAGCTCTTATAGATAATATCAAAGATGATTTCTATAAAACCATAGCGTCTATACAATATGAAGGCGGAGCTCGTATAAACGAAGTCTGGCAAATCGAAAAATCTGATTTACACGGTTTAAGAGAGGATCCGCTTACAGGCGAAACAAGGGGCTGGATAGAAGTCGAGGGCAAAGGTGGCAAGGAAAGAGAGATAGCAGTCTCACAAGAGACATATCAAAGAATAGCTGAATTTGTAGAGCGTCAAGAAAACCTGCACTTTGACAAAGATAGTTATAGAGAAGCACTCAAGGAAGCTGCCGAAATATCTGGTCAAGACTACACAGGCTCACATGGGTTAAGGTGGAATTTTGCCCAAGAGAGAATGGAAGAGCTTAGCGAAAAAACAAGCCTAACATACGAGGAAAAGCTACAACAGGTTAGCTGGGAAATGGGACATGAAAGGGCTGATATTACAGAACATTACTTGAGAAAATAAATAAAATTAAGCCTTGCATTTTGGATACCCAAAATGCAAGGTCGCAAACGCAAAGCGTTTGCGTATCACTTTAGTAAACTTTTAAAGAAATCCAAAGCTATTAACAAACTTTCTTCTCTTAAAGCTTTATAATATTCAGGCTTATGAATGGGACGGTCAACCTTTCTTTCACCCTCAAGCAAAGTAATTATGTTCAAATCAATATCAAAATATGAAAGCAAAGTGTGTGTTGATGGACTACCATATTTAATATGATTAATAGTAGAATAATCCCCACCAAGTTGGCTCTCTAATTGAAATAATACAAAGGCAAGATCAGGGTAAACTTGCTTAAAAAGAGTAAAATCAACTAAAATTCTTTTAAGCATTGCATTTTCTGTATATGCCTTACACTCCATAGCAATTTTAAATTTACCATCAACATGAACATGGACATCAGTCCTTAATGGATAATAAAAATCGTTAATATTTTCCTTAATATATTGTTTAACTTCAGGGCTTTTAATTCTTTCGATATACTCTTTTTTTATTGGAATTCTTACTGTTTCTTTGTCTAGAGATAATCTTTTAAGGTCTCTTCCTAATTCTTTCCACGCTATTTCTATCAGGCCTTTTGCAAGACTTTCAACTAGCATTCCTTTACCAGCTCTTATTACTCCCCCATAGGCTCTATCTTCCGCCTCTTTTGCTTTTGTATCAATACCCTTGACTAAAAATTCGTAAGCGTTAATGAGCGATTTAATGTCTTTTGAAATTTTTTTGTCCATAATTTAAAATAGATTTATATTTATATATGTATTTTTAAGCCTTTCTTCTGCTTTTTTGCAATATTCCTCTGAAATGTCTACGCTGATATAACTTCTTAACAATCTTTTAGCTACCGCAGCGGTTGTTCCAACACCACCAAAGGGATCAAGAATAATATCACCCTTATAACTAAATAATTTTAACACCCTTTCAACTAATGATTCTGGAAACATAGCTGGATGTTCATATTTTTTCATATTAGACTCTGGAGCAATATCCCATTTTGCAAAAACCCATTTCTTAAACTCATCGCTATTTATATCAGCCATCTTGGGATCCCCTGAATGTTTTATATCTCCCTTGCAAAAAATTTCAAGAAATTCCCAAGTATATTTTAAATAAGGATTGCTTGGACTTTTCCAACTGCCCCATGCAGTATACTTACAGTTATAATTATGTTTATCCCATAAAATTTCGCCTTTCCAAATCAATTTGTTTTTAATAAAAAAATTAGAAATTATATGATGAATTGGTATGTAATCAGAAAATAGGGGCTGGACATTAATAATAATTCTACCACCAAACTTTGTTACTCTTATACACTCTTTAAATATAGCAAAAAGTTTGTCAAAGTATTGGTTCCAATCTATTCCATCTTTGTGATTTTCGTATTCTAATCCAAAATTATAAGGTGGGGACGTAAAAATTAAATCTATACAATTTTCAGGAAGTTTTTTTAAAACTACTTCACTGTCTCCAACTATTATCTTGTTAATAAATTCATTCGGAATTTCATTATTATGTTTAGAAAAATTATTATCTTGAGCATAATAATACATTCCTCTTGTCTTTACTTTTTCTTCTCTATTTTTTACTTTTCTTTCTTTATTATAGCCAACATATAACCTCTTTCGTCCTTTCAAACCATAGCTTTTTATTTTTTCAATATTGTTAAGTATAGACATTAATAATTCAGCAGTATCTTTTTGTGATTGTTTAGCTAAATTGTGAATATGCTTTTTAAAATTAAAAAAATCTAATTCTCTTAAATAAACTACCAGTCCATTAATATCGAGATCGTAGTAAATATCTTCTTTAGGAAAAGATGAAAAGAGTTTTTTCAGGGTATCGTTATAGTAAAGTCCTTGATTTATCTTTATTGAATCTATTTGTATTGGTAAATAATTATCCATAATCTATTATACCTAATATTGGGTAAAAATCGTTTTTGAAACATTCTATATGATCCTTGCCTTGTTTTCACTTATCAGCCGTTTAAGTTTACCCTCAGGGATTACACCTTTTGGGGTTTTTATCACACCGTCTGAAAATGTATATCTTTGGTTACCGATTTCGATAATAGCACCATCTTGAATTTCAACAGAATTTATAGCTTCATCAACGCCGGGGGTTAACAATTTTACTTTTTCATTTGTTATTATGTAATAGGTATAAGCTCCAAGATCTTTGATTCTATCTTTTCTTTTAGCAATATAAAATAGGCTTTGCTCAATATGATTTTTTGTAAAACGATTAATAATATCTTTTGCAAGCAGTTCATTAACATTAAATTCATAAACAAGTCTATTATATAACTCTGAGCCTTCCACTATTGGCAGCTCCTGTTGCTCTGGACTGAATAGTTTTTTAAGAAATTGATTTTTTTCATCAGGGTAAATTAGAAATTGTATTGCTGAAACAGTTCTATTCTTTCGTCTTAATTTCATAGTAACTTTTAGGTCTGATTTTTCGTTAATTTCTTTAAGGGCTCTATTCAAAACATTTCTTTTGAAAAATTTAAACTCCATATCCCCACTATAGCCCAATAATTCTTTTAATTCTTCTAAAGGCAGCCAAGGGGTTATGCCAAACCCTTTTTGTCGTATGAAATGGTCACAACAAAATTCGTAGAGGGCTAACGTATATTTGGATTTAAACTTTTTTTGTATAATTAAGTTAATTCTTGCATAAAATTCAGGTGACTTTAACTTTTCTTTTAAAAGTCCAAAAGAATACTCAAGTTCGCTATCACCGATAGCTTTAACATAAGGCAAAAGAGAGTAAGCCTCCCATATTGTTTTATCTCTATCGCCTATATAATTCATCTCAACTACTATTTTCATTAATTCTAAAATCTCTTTCTTAAGAGTTTCAAAGTCATGATAAGAGAGCAAGCGCTTAAATTCTTTAAGTTCGATTCGATGGATGTCTTGTTCGATATTAGGATAGGCATTAAAAATCAACACATTATACGCTTTTCTTTGCAATAAACTAATAGACTGATTAACTATTTGAACAAGTCCGCTAGGCTTTTCTATTTCTAATTTTTCATCATCTTTTTTATCCATAATAGATAATTTTAAAAAAAGGTGACTTTTTTGTCAAGTAAATTTAGTCACCTTTGTCCGTATTTAGTCACCTTTTGTCCGTATTTAGTCACCAAAGTCGTCCGTATTTAGTCACCCATCGTCCGTATTTAGTCACCTAAAATAAAAATTCATTAATGATTTCGTAGGCTTACCCCCTACCGACAATATGTAACAATATATAAATACAATAAACAACAACATATGGTGTTGTTTTTTTGAAAATGTATTTACCCCCCCATCCCCCCAAAGGGGGGGGCTTAAACAATAAACAACTGCTTCTCAATTCGGAATTGATTCTTGTTCAATAAAATCTATCTTTTGGAGAAATCGTTCAATATATGTCTGCAAAATAGATGCGTCAATATCATTAATATAAACGGTATCACTAAATATTCTCATTTCTAAAAGACTTTTTGCTTTCATTATAATGTTTACATTATCGTTGATACTATATACGCTTTCTTTCAAGCGATTTGATACATATAGTTTTAGTATCACATTAAATTTAACAAGCTGATATATAGTGTTAATGACTTTATATTGCTTATATGAGAGATACTCAAACTTTTTTATTTTAGTATCTAAAGAATAGACTAAACGAAAATTACCAATAGAAATAATATATATGCTTTTAAAGCTCATATAGTCTCCTCTTGATTTCTTCGATTTTCGATTTTGGATCACGGTTTGCAAATGCAATTTGCTTTATCTTCTTCAAGAGCATGTTTTTTGCGTGCATAGCGTTCATATTTGCTTGCATTTGTTTTTTATATTGTTCAACTTTATCATCAGCACGTTTCTCTTTGTCAATCAAATCTATTTGTTGTTCAAAAAGTTCTTCGTTTTTTCTTGAAATTTCATTATTTGCATTATCAATAATCTGTTTAGCTGTGATATGTGCATCTGCAATAATCTTTGCTGCGTCTAATCTCGCTTTTTCTCTATATCTTAGCGATAGAACAAATAGCGCAGCGTTAAAAAACACAGGCAACAAAGTTAAAAGGAAATATAACCAAGAATATAATTCTATAAAATAGAGTAGAAGAACAAAAGAGATGGCACCAAGCGCTATTATAACTTTTTCAATCTTACTCATTATTGTTTATCTCCTGTTGTGGAAGCCAACAGCTTTGATACATACGTAGGATGCAACTTCAACTTGTGGTATCTTACGATGTATTCTGCAATCGCTCGGTAGCTCTGTCCTTGTTCTCGCATTATTTTAATTTCCGTCATTAGCATTTTTATTTTTTCTTTTTTGAGGTTTTTGCGCTTACGTTTTTGCAGTTTCTTTTCTTCGTAACGTATTTTGTGTCGCTCAAGTCTTTTAATTACTTTTGCTTTCAGTTTTTCGAGGTCTCTTTCATCTGTCT
>JGI12104J13512_1002376_pt1 | contig 11933 bp, 9 predicted proteins | sample TerdegcTABiofilm_FD_13512 | JGI IMG/M metagenome (IMG submission 13512)
CCGAAATCGAACCAGTACGTGTAGGGAGGCATCCCCCCCGCGACAACCGCGGCGAACGTCACCTGCTCCTCCGCTAAGGGTGTGCGGTCGATGTACAGCCTGTCGATTCTCAGGTCTGTCGAGGGTTCCGGCACACCTCCGGCAAAGGCCTTGATGCAGGCGTTCGTCCGCTCCGCTCCCTCGAAGGACGCGGTGGTGAGGTCCGAAAAGAGCACCCCGTCGGCACTCCAGTAGCTCTGACCGGCCTCTGCCGTGGCATTGTTCCGGTACCATTCGTCCCCGATGGGCATCTCCACCGCCGCAGGGTAGGGGTACTCCGGATTGCGAAGCGCCACGACGACGGCAAACGGCCCGGCGGAAACCGTCACTCCATGATCGAGTTCCACCAGGTAGTAGCCCGGGTAGGTTTTCGTGCCCCGGGCCGCTTCGTAGGGTGCAAGCCCTCCCGCAACGGGGAATCCTCCGAAGGCGGGAAGCACGTACACCGTATAGTCCGTTTCGAGGTCCGTCGTGTAAAAGCTCACCGCAGTGATTTCTTCCTCTCTCGCGGCAACAAAGACGTTGGCAAGCCACACGTCCTTCCCTCCGTCGAGACTGACGTTGGCGGTCATCCCCAGCGGATCGTACTGATGGATGGCGGTGTAGGTGTTCGGTGCCGCACGGAAGGCCGTTCCCTCCACAAGACTCATGTCATGGTAGGAGATCCAGAAGTAACCGCCGTCCCCCCAGTTGCTGGAATAGCTGTTCTTGGCGAGCCAGGCTCCGTCCCCGGGGGGCGTTTCGACAAAACGCTCCCGGGGGAAGGCATCGTCCCAGCCCACGAGCATCACCAGGTGATTGACCAGCTCCGGACCGTCGGGGGCATTGCAATAGTACGCAAAGGTCTTCGGATTGTAATAGGAGAAAAGATCCTCATAGAAACAGATGGACACCGTGCCGTCCTCGGAGAGGATCCGCTTCAGGGCGTCCCGGGAAAAGCGGGACGGATCCGCCGGAGGTACGTCGAGGGATTCCGGGTAGGGTTTCGCCGAGAGGACATGCACCCACGCGGCCTCTTTGAGGATCTTCTTGCCCGAAGGCGATACATAGTCCTCGGGAACCTTTCCCTCCACATCCGTTCCGAAGGGAAGATCCACAATGTCCACGGGACTGTCCCCACGGGCAAGGACCGCCACGCTCACCAGCGTATCCCCTCCGTGGTCGGCGAATCCTCCGGGATAATCGTAGTCCTCGGGGAGGTCGAAGGTCTCGAAGGCCGTGGCGGAAAAAGCGGCAAAGGCGAGATGCCATTCGGAAAAATCCCGGTTCTCCTCGGGAAGCAGATTGGACTCGAAGGAGCCCAGCGTGGCAAAGGCCCAGCAAAGCCCTGAAGGCGTCTGGAGCTGCACGGGATTCACTCTTCCCACCCCCCGGAGATCGAAGCGGGAAGGAAGCGCGTCCTTCGTTCCGGACATTTTTTCCCGTGTGGATGCGGCAGTGAAAAGGGCATTCCAGTTCAATGCACCGAAATCAACGGGCCCCCGAACGCTCCGGGAAGGACTCGGAAGAATCTCCGCACGACCGCCCTCCGTCCCTCCCCAAAGAGGGGCACCCCCACAGAGAAACACCAGGGCGAGAAGGGCGGCGCCAAGGCACCCTGCCTTTTTTCCTCCACGCATCATATCCTCATCTCCTCTCAGACACCTTCATTCGGCGGATGCCGAAATCGGGAGGATGCCACAGCAAACACCATCAGGGGCACCCCGGCGGGAAACACCGCTTGCGGAAGCCCCCGCTCAAGGCGTAGTATGAAGAGCAAGACTCTTGGCACAATGCCACGAGGCTTTTTAAAAGCACAAAAGCAAAACACGCTTCCAGCGGCATCGGAACGGCATCTTCCCCGCCGACAGAATTCTCCCGGGCCGCGCAGTTTTTTGTGAGGTCTCCCTTCGGGACGAATCGACCACAGCCGCCACACAGAGAAGGCGAAAGGTGGTGATGCGCGTTGAAGCTCTCGACTATGCTCGCCCTCGACCTATTTAGGGGGGTCGAAGTCGTCGCGGGAAAGGAGCACGTGGAAAACCAGGTTGCATGGATCAATCTCATGGAGATTCTCGATTCTTTCGAGCAGCTCCAACCCGGAGAATTTCTCATCTCCACCGGCTACGGTCTGAAGGACGACCCGGCCTCGGCGCGGGAAATCCTCTCCCAGCTCGTCTCTCACCGCATTGCCGGATTGGCCCTGCAGCCCGGATACTACATCGACGAAATCCCTCCGGCCTTCGTGGAGGCGGCAGAGCGCTACGGACTGCCCCTCGTTCGTCTTCCCGCGAAGCTCACCTTCGGCAAGATCACCAAGGCGCTCTTCAACGCCATCGGCGCCCTTCCCTCCGACGAGGCGGGAGAAGCCCCCCTTCTCCACAGACAGAGCGCCCGACACCTTTCAAGGATTCTCCTGGAGAACTTCATCGACGATCTTCTCGACCGGAAAGACACCGCGAGCTATTCCGACATGTGCGTCCGTGCCGAATCCCTCGGTTTCCGGCTGGACCTGCCCTACCAGGCCGGCGTGGTCCGCTTCCCTTCCGCCGAGGGATGTCCTCATGCCCTTGAAAAGCAGGCGTCACTCCTGGAATCGCTCACGGAAGACACCTCCCTCTTTCAGGCCGCCCATTGGCGCCTTCGGGACTCCTGTTTCGCCGTCCTCTTCTCCACCACCGCGAAGAACGTGAAGAAGGTTTTCGCCGAGGGGTTCTCCCGTCTGTTTCCCGGTGCAACACCGGAGTGCCGCATGGGCCTCGGCTACCCCTCGGGAAAACTCGAGGACATTCCCCGGAGCTACGAAGAAGCCCGCATCGCCGCAGACCTGGGGAAGCACCTCTGCCGCCCCGACATCGTCACGGCCTTCCGTGACGTGGAGGCGTTGCACCTTCTCCGGGCCTGCCGTAACCGGGAAGAACTGCGACGCTTCTGCGACAGAACCGTCTCCCCCCTTACGGACTACGACAGGGCCAACAGGACCCCCCTTCGGGAAACCCTGAAAATCTACCTCCGGAGCCTCAACAAGATCCGCGCCTCTCAGGAACTTTTCATCCACCGCCAGACCCTCGTCTACAGGTTGCACAAGATCGAGGAGATCACCGGAAGAGCGTTGGAGAACCCCGACGACCGTCTCATTCTGGAACTCGGACTCGCCGCGGAATCCCTTCTCGCCGCCCCGCCTCGCCAGGGCGAGGCGGCGAGACACCCGTCGGAAATCGACTGAGACTATATGGGACCGAAATTGATGGCCACGGCGACAAGCATGAAGATCACCTGGAGGACGAACATAAGCAGGAAGAGCGGCACCATGAAGCGGTACCAACGCTGAATGGGTATTCCCATGAGTCCGCATTCCGTGGCCACGGCGGTGGGCCAGATCAGATTCGAGAAACCATCACCGAACTGGAAGGCCAAGACCGCCACCTGCCGCTTGATCTCCAGCGTGTCCGCCAGGGGAACCATGATCGGCATGGACGCGGCGGCCTGACCGCTTCCGGAGGGGATGAAGAAATTCAAGAGATTCTGCACCACCAGCATTCCCACCGCGGCAAGACTGTGGGAGAGATCGGCCACCACGCCCGAGGCCCAGTAGATGACCGTATGAATGATCTTCCCCTCCGTCATGACCAATGTCAGAGATCGGGCGACCCCCACGACGAGGGCCCCCAAGGCCACCCGTCCTACCGCCTCGACGAAAAGTTCGGCGATGCGGTTCAGAGAGTAGCCGTTGATCAAACCCACCACCACCATCATGACGATGAAGAGCGCCGCCAGCTCGTCCAGGTACCATCCCCACTGGGTAGTCCCCACCACGACGAACAGAACGGTGAGAACGAGGCAGAGCGCGCTCAACTGATGCCGTCCCGTGAAGGGATGGTCGCGGATGAGCGTCTCGTTCACACCCTCGCCCATGGGGAAGTGCACACCTTTGACGACGCTCAGGTCCGGATTGCTTTTCACTCTTGCGGCATAGCGCATCACATAGAAAATGGCAAGAAGCTGAAAGGCGAGAAAGATCACGATCCGGAACTGCCATCCCGAACCAAAGGGGAGTTCGGCGATTTTCTGGGCCACTCCGATGGTGAAGGGGTTCAGCGTCGCCGCGGCAAAGCCGGTGGCGACGCCGACGACGACCACGGCGCCACCGACGAGCCCGTCATAGCCCAGGGCGAGGAAGATGCCCATGAAGGCGGGGATCAAACCGTAGACCTCCTCGAAAATACCCACGGTGGAACCGAGAACGCCGAAGAGGAACATGAAGGAGGGAATAATGAGAGCGCCCACGCCCTTGAAATGACGCAACAGAGCACCCACGGCACCGAAGAGCGTGCCTGATTCGACGAGGACATTGACGAAACCGTAGGCGAAGAAGATGAAGAAAATGATGTCCGAGGCGTCGATCATGCCCTGCTGAATGCTCATCACCATCTGAAAAAGCCCCACCGGCGAGGGATCCACGGAATGGTACGATCCGGGAACAATGAGCGTCCTCTCCGTGACGGGATCCTCGTAGGTCTCGAACTCCCCCGCGGGGATAATGTGGGTGAGCGCCGTGAGCAGCACAAGAACACCCACCAGAAGCACGTAGACATGGAGATTCTGGAAGAAGGGTTTGCGCGCTTTCCTTTCAAGGACACCCGTCGATTCCTTGCCTTTGTTGCTCATCTGCCTTCACTCTCCTTGTCTCGATAGGTACGAAAATCTGCGCGGATGCGCTCCCGCACTGTCGCATCCGTGAGAACACGATACCCACACGTCGCAAGAGCCTGGGCGGCGTCGAGAAGCGACGCGTGTGCCGCCGGCGAGGTCATGGCCTGGGCGAACTCCCGGGAGTGAATAATGAGTTGCTCCGGCACGGTGGCCATCTCGGGGTGCAGCGTAGGGCACCGGTAGCTCACGTTGCCCACGTCGCTGGAACCCGACGCTTCCTCCGGAAGCGAGCAAGGATAGCCCAACTCTTCGAGGATCTCCGTCATGAGCTCTTCCGCTGCAGGATTGCGGACCATGTCGTCCATGGCTTTTTCGTAGGTGCGCCAGGATACGGTGGTCCCCGTGGCGAGAGCGGCGCCGCGGGCGCAATTCCACACCTGTTCGAGCAGAGCGTCGAGCGCTTTTCTCCGGGGAGCGCGGAAGTAGAAGCGTGCCTCCGCGACCTCCGGAACGATGTTCGGCGCCGCTCCTCCGGAAACGACGATGCCGTGCATGCGGATTTCGGGCCGCAGATGCTGCCGGAGCATGTCCAGGGCGTGAAAGAAAAGCTGCACACCGTTGAGGGCGTTTTTTCCCTCCCAGGGGGATGCCGCAGCATGGGCGGATTTCCCCTGAAAGCGAAACTCCACCCCCTCCATGGCCAGACACTTGCAGACAACCTGCGTCCGTGCCGATTCGGCGTGGATCATCATCGCCAGGTCCACATCGTCGAAGAGTCCCGCCTCCGCCATGCCGATCTTTGCGCCGTCGGTCTCCTCCGCAGGCGTTCCCACCACCCGCACAGATCCGGGAAGCTCGGGGAAGAGAGATGCCAATGCCGCTCCGGCAAGGGCGGATGCGGCGCCGCTCCAATTGTGCCCGCAGCCGTGGCCGATCTCGGGAAGTGCATCGTACTCGACGAGAAAAACCACGCGAGGCGACGGGGCGGACCCCGCTTCGGCACAGAAGGCCGTCGCATATCCTCCGTAGGAAGAAGTTACGGTAAATCCATGTTCCCGCAGAATCCTCCCCCACAAGCGGCTCGCTTCGTGTTCCTGGTGCCCCAGTTCCGGATGCGCGGCGATCCAGTCACTTGCGGCGAGAAAAGGAGCATGTCTCGTGCGGATAAAGTCGATGAGCCTTTGCATTCGTTCTTCCATGACACAGCATTCCTCCTCTCTTTACGAATGTCTTTTTTCGTTAAAAAACTTGTGGCATTTTCTGTACGTTACACAGAAGCCGTCTTTCGGTCAATGTGCCAGGATGTCGTGATTTTCCCCCCGAAAACTCATCAGAAAGGACAAACGCATACAAAGTGCACTTTACGTCGGTCTTTGGAAGCTGGAGAGAGCTTTTTCGGCAACGCCGACTCATAGCAGCGCCTGATACGGGCACTATGCGTCGAAACCCACGAGGCGTGGTTGGAGTCCAGCCGCTACCTCAACATGGACCTGTTGAGCGAACACAAAAAGGCACTCCTGGAAAAGTGTGGCTCATCGCCGCAGACGGCCGCCGAACACCATGAAAACCTTTTTGCACAACTTGACCGCACATAACTTTTCTTCAGAGATTCCTTGACGTCACACAACACAACACAACACAACACAACACAACGCAACGCATCCAACGGGGAAGATGTGCCTGGAAAAAGCGGGAGCCCAGGAAACACGTGACGCTTTGTCATGACGGCCGGAACAGGCACGTCGAAAGAGACAGACGGATGAGAGAAAGCTCGAAGAATGAGGGGGCGGTAAATTTTGTGTGTTCAAAATGAAGCGCCCTGCGACGTCTCCTGCAAAGAGATGTCGTAGGGCGCTTTTGTTTTGAAGCCGATCTCGTCGTGGCCTTCGGACGGGTTTCACAAAACGGACGGAAACAAGGGGGCGTCTCCCAGAAAAGAGACGACACACCCCGGTTTTTCGCGATCAGGACACGACTTTCACGTAGGTGAGCAGGTCATCCCCGGAGCGGTAGAAATCGGCGATCCTCCCCACAAGGGAGAATCCACAGCGTTCATAGAAGACACGCTGCCCCGCATACTCCTCTTTGCCGGAGGTCTCCACCCGGACGATGCCTCGCCCCGTCAAAGCCCGGAGCGCATCCTCCATGGCCGCCACGAGACGACGTCCCACGCCGGTACAGTGCAAGGCGGGGTCCACGACAATCCAGTAGAGATCGTAGGCAAATGCAGTCATGGGTGTCCTTCCGTAGATCAGGAAACCGGCAGGACGATCCTGCTCGCGGAGTGTGCAGAGCCGGTAGGCCGTCTCATCCTGAGCGTCCCCGTCACCCCGAAGAGTATCCCGCAACACTTCCTCCAGGACCTCAAGTTCCTGGGGTGTAAAGGCTCCAGTCCGAGCGGCCATCTCCAGCAGAACATCGATCTCTTCGTTCACGCTCTTCCCTCCTTGGAGCACTCTTTCCGGCAAGACGGACAAGACGCGACACCACTTCCGGGTAGGAATACCCCCGAAAAGCACCCTGACGGGCAAGGCCGCTTTCCGGACTGAGATCCGGATTCGGATTCACTTCGAGCACATGGAGTTTCCCCTCCCGCTCACGGAGGTCCACCCGAAAATATCCCCGGCAGCCGAGCACTCGTCCCGCCCTTGCTGCAATGGAGCGAATGCGCTCCCGGAGCGAGGGGGGAATTCCTTCCTCGACACGGACTTCGATTGCGTATGAGGGATTCTCCGGATCCCACTTGGAGGCATAGTTAAGAAAAGGAGGCACATCCCCGTACCCTTCGTAGTCGATGACCGAAACGCCGAGCAGCTCGTAGCGGACATTGCCGAGAAATCCCACGTTGAATTCCCTTCCGGGAAGAAATTCCTCCACGAGAACTCCTCCGGGAAAAGAGGCGAGCATGCACGACAGCACGTCCACGAGCTGTTCCGGTGTTCGGACGAGGGCATCGTCACCGATTCCCACGCTGCCGTCCTCGCAGCAGGGTTTGCAAAAAAGGGGATACTTCAGAGAGGGCATGACACCGTTCCAGTCGTTTCGGACACAAAAACCGGGAGCGACGGGAAGTCCTGCCTTTCGGAGACGTTCCTTCGCCTCCGCCTTGTCAAGGCAGCGAGCAAGCGTTTCCGAGGGATTGCCCGTGAAGGCAAGTCCCAGTTCCTCAAGAACGGTGCAGAAACGAATCTCCGCAGCGGAATCGGTACTGAAGCCCTCGAAGAGATTGAAGACGCACTTCGGACGGAGCGAGAGCAGTTCCGCCCGGAGTGACGTGCACCCTTCCTCCGTGAGATGTTCCGGGGTGACATCGAAGAGCCGAACCTCGTGCCCCGCCTCCTGAAGGGCCGCCGCCACGGATTCGCGGCACCGAAGCGAATCCAGCACGTCTTCCCGCTCGGTCGCCTCCCGGCCGGTAACCACCACCACGGGACTGCCGCTCCGAGAAACACGCCTCATGACGCCACCCGGAGACGCAAAGGTTCGAGAAGACCACACCGGCGAAGCGCGGTGTCGAAAAGGCCTCGAATGATGTCGTCATAGGCGACGCCGTTCACCCGGCAGGAAATGGGGAAATCACTGTAACCGGGGCGAAGACCCGGAAGGGGGTTCACATCGATGATACGAGGCACGCCTTGCACATCGGTACGGAAGTCGATCCGCGCCAGATCACGAAGCTCCAAAACCTCGAAGGCCCGAACAGCCCTGCTTTCGAGAAAGGCTGTCACGGAAGGCTCAAGCGCGCTCCGTCCTTCGTAGACCATGTGGTCCATCCAGTCGGGATCCCGCTTGTTCTCGAGGGAATAGAGAAAATTCTCCCGATATCTGTCGGAGCGAATACGCATGAGCCCGACCGCCTCGGGGGGATTTCCCAGAAGGGAGACCGTGTATTCGTCTCCCGGAAGATATTCCTCCACGAGAGCAGCCTGGGCGTAACGCTCCCAGATGCGGGAGACGAGAAAGGGCAGTCGTTCCGCATCGGTGGTCGTGGAATCGGCGAAAACGCCCTTGGAGGACCCCTCCCAGCGGGGTTTCACGATCACCTTTCCGTGCCGTTTCAGGAGCATTTCCGCCTCCGCAAGCTCTCCTCCGGGGGAAATCATGCATCCCTCGGGAACCGGCAGATGTCCCGCCGCGAGAACGGTGCGCGTGAGATGCTTGTCGAGGGTCAGCGCCAGTGCCACGGGATCGGATCCGGTGAAGGGAATGTCAAGGCTCTCCAGAATGCAGGGAACCTGGGATTCCCTGCCGCGTCCGCCGCCTCGCCCTTCGGCGATGTTCAACACGAAATCCGGGCGGACCCGGCTGAGTGTTTCGAGGAAATGCTCGTCCTGCTCAAGGCGCAGGGGAGAAAAACCGATCTTGCGGATTTCCGTCTCCAGAGAGGAGATGGTTTCAATGGAATCGTACTCTTCGTACCGGTCATCTCCGTCTTCGGTCCATTGCCGGAGATTGTAGGTGATGCCCACGGTAAGTACAGGTTGCGGCTCTTCCGCTTTGGGAATGCCCTCGTTCATTATAGGTGTCGCCCCCTCGGGTCATTGATCGGGCTCCCGTTTTCGGGAGGATGAGAAATAACGCAACAGCAACGCTCTCCGCAAGTGAATTCTGCAGTGCATGTAACCCCTCCTCGCCCTTCCTCCTCGCCTCCATCAGTGAAGATATGCTGTCCTCGTCACCTCGCTGCCGAAACGAACAACGCCCTTCCTCGACAGTTTCGGACGTACTGCATACGGTCCATTTCTCGACTGTCGGAGAAGGGCGATTCGGCCCACTGACTCTGGCGGTCTCCCGCGCATACACCTTTGCAGGCAGACCTCGGAACATATGGGGGGAACTGTCATCGTCTCCTGGCACAAAGGGCGTGGAAACTCCCTTCTGACGCGGATTGTAGCAGAAAAGCGAAAGAACGCAACGGGGAAATCGACTGGAACGACAGGCTTTCTTCAATGGTGGAGAAAGCCTGTCGCCATCCGGAAAAACAAAGCCCCGAAAGCCTGAGGCTTCCGGGGCACGAAGGTGAAACGAAACCTTTTTTCTTTCCCTACGACGACACAACGCGGCAAAAATTCAATTCGCGGCGGAACGTTCCGAGAGGGAGGACTCCCGCGGAGTGGACACGGCGCAGAGAACACCCAGCTCGTTCCGGAGGAACACGATCTTCTGCCACAGGTCTTCCACGATACGGACATCCAGGGGGCGCTCGGAGAGCGCCACTTTAAGGGCTTGTTCGGCCTGCCGAAGTTCAAGCGCCCTCTCTCTGGCAAAACGGGCTTCGGCAGACCAGTCCGCCATAAGCGACAACGATTCGTCCGCGGTCTGCACGGAGCTGACGGCGTAAATCCCCCGGGCAAACGCAGCAGAGGTCTGAAAGAGAGGTTTCATCCTTCCCTCTCCGGCTTTTGAGGATTTTTCGCCGCCTTTTCTCTCCTCGGAGAAGTCGACGGAGAACTCCTTCCCCGCGGGAATGCCCTTGAGAACCATATCGAGACCGGCCGCAAGAAAATGGCCACCTCCGGTCAACAGAACCAACGCCATTGCGCCAAGCAGGAACGGCCGCATCATGAACGAAAACCTCCTCCGGGCGAGCGTGGGGCGCCTCGATTTGTTCCGTTCCAGTATATCCGCCGCATCGCGCTCCCGCATCCTCCGGAAGAACCAGCGCCGCCTCCGTAAAAATACGGAAGCGGCGCTGTGGGGAGAAGGAAGCGATCCTCCTCCGGAGGGTCGGGCCGAAATGGAAAGCGGCAGCGGGACACTTTCCGTCAATGCCCTCCCTCAAGCTTGCGCAACAGGCTCCTCGGCGTTTCCGGAGCGACGAAGAGGGTAAAGACTCCCGCGTTCGTGCCCACGGGAACGCGCACGATCTCCAGATCCCCACCGAATCCGACGTTTTGTTCCGTGAAGGGAGGGAGCAAGTCCATCTCCACGCCCTCGTGGGAGCAATTCACGGCAAAGAGACCGTTCACGAGATTCAGGAACTCGGCGATGGATGCCTGGGCGAACGCGTCGAAACGCTCCATTTTCTCTCCGGCGAAACGGGACGCAAGGGGAAGAAACACGTCCTCCTTTGCCGCAACAGCCGAGAAAAAGGGAACTTTCCCCTTGAACAGTTGTATGGTCACATGGGGAAAATCTCCATAGGTATCCGCCGTCTCCGGCACGAGAGAAGCTCCCGCATCGAGAAAGCGAATCACGTTCCGGAGAAAAAGAGAGATGTACTTCACGAAAAACTGCTGTTTCAGAACGTTCCGCCCCCGGAAGAGAATCCACACCAGCGCTTCCACGTCACCCCTCCGGATCGCCTCGAACTGCTTTTCGTCGATGGCATTCTTCTCCCGGTAATCCCTGAGGATGGCTTCGAAACGTCCCCAGGAAAAAAGCCCTTCTTCGACGAGACTCTGCCCGAGAAGCAGATCCTCTTTGGACTGGGTGTGCAGAAGCTCCTGGAGCTGCGCGTCCGTCAGATACCCCTTCTCCACGGCGAGATCCCCGAAACGAAGATCCCGCGTCTTCTGCAGCTCGTGAACCTCCTCGACCTGCGCAGCAGCCATGTAGCCCGCGTTGATGGCAAGGGTTCCGATCTTCACCTTGGCGGAAGCGGCCCGGTCGAGCACCCTTCGGAACTGCTCGGGTGTGACAAGACGCTCTTCGAGAAGGTACTCTCCCAGAAGTCGGCTAAGCATGGTCTCCCTCCTCCAGAATGCGGCGCACGATGTTAGCGATGCGTGCATCCGTGCTCGGCTTTTGGACGAAATCGAAGGCACCTGCATCGATGGCCCGCTTCAGATTCTGAGATGTGCCCACCGAGGACGCCATGACGACCCGCGCACTCGGATCGATCTCACGAATCTCTTCCAGCGCAACGATGCCGTCCTTGACGGGCATGACGATGTCCATGAAGACCAGATCCGGCTTGTGCTCCCGGTAGAGCTCCACCGCCGTGGCGCCGTCCTCCGCCTCGAGAATGACCATTTCTGCGAGGGCAAGCAATTGATTTCTCAGTTTCTTTCGCACCAACATCGAATCGTCGCACACGAGTACGGTGAGCTTCTCCTTCACATCCATGCACCTCCAGATCATCGCAGGCAGACAGCCCCTCGCCGAAAGCGCGGTAACAGGATCGCCGAACGGGAGAAACAACGGAGCGCCGCCGGAATGATACGGCAACTCACTGCAAAGCAACAACAATCCCCCAAGGCGATTCGGGGGAACTCCCTTGCATTCTACGCTATTCGCCGCAGGACGTCACGCCGCTTTTT
>JGI12104J13512_1002379_pt1 | contig 11922 bp, 6 predicted proteins | sample TerdegcTABiofilm_FD_13512 | JGI IMG/M metagenome (IMG submission 13512)
AAGGGGAAAACACCGGTGGAGCAGTATTGGCTTCCGAGCCTTGATTATCTCAAGACAGTGCTCAAGTTTAACTTGAGCAGCGTTATCGATATTTCGATCGTTGCTTTTGTAGTCTACAAGCTGATGCTGTTAATTAAGGGGACCAGGGCGGTCCAGTTAATCAAGGGGCTGGCCGTCCTGCTGATTGCCACCGCCCTTTCCAGTATGCTGAACCTTTATACCATGAACTGGCTTTTGCGGCAGGCTATGACCGCGCTGGTGGTGGCCTTGCCGGTGGTGTTCCAGCCTGAACTGAGAAGGGCGCTGGAAAAGATCGGAAGAGGTAAGTTTTTAACTCACACTCCCCTGACTCCACCTGCGCCGGGTGAAATCGGGCAGGTCAAGGTTGTCGCCGAGATCACCCGGTCCGCCATGCTCCTGTCTAAAAACAAAATAGGGGCGCTCATAGTCGTTGAACGTGAAACCGGCCTAGGAGAATATATTGATAACGGCTTGAAAATCGACGGGATTGTCTCAGCAGAGTTCCTGGTAAATATTTTTATACCGAAAACTCCCCTTCACGACGGAGCGGTGATTATCAGGGGCAACAGGGTGGCTGCCGCGGCCTGCTTTTTGCCTCTCAGTGAAAACCCCTATCTTACCAGCGGTTTAGGCACGAGACACCGGGCCGGGATCGGCATTAGCGAGCATTCCGACGCGGTTGCTGTAATTGTTTCTGAAGAAACCGGTACCATATCTGTGGCAGTTGAAGGTACACTGTACAGGCATCTGGATGAATCAAGCTTACAGGAAAAACTCTCATCGCATTTAAGTAGCCGGCCAGGCAGTTCCCTGTCGTCGCTCTGGCACAGGAGGTAGCGATAGCGCGTATGGATTGGCAGCGTAATTCAATAAAAATTCTTTCTGTTCTGCTTGCTTTTATTTTGTGGTTGTACGTCAGCAATGAACAGAACCCCGCCATGGAAAAAAATATCAATGTGAACCTGGAACATGTGGGGCTTGCTCAAAATTATTTAATTACCGGCGGGATACCTGAAAGTGTCAGAGTGAAAGTGCACGGGAATAAGGCCCAGTTAGCCAATCTCGCTTCGGGAGACTTCCGGGCGTTTGTCAGCATACCGGAAGGAGAGACCGGCGAAGTCAGTGTACCGGTCCAGGTGAGCGCTCCCCCGGGCATCCGGGTGGTGCAGGTCTATCCGGGAGAGGTGAGCGTGACAATCGATTTGTTAGTGGAAAAAGTGATACCGGTCACTGTAAGCCTGCGGGGGAAACCCGCTCAGGGGTATACCGCGCAAACGCCGGCATGTCAGCCCGGCACAGTGGTCGCCAGAGGGCCGGGCAAGGCGGTAAGCGAGATAAGTCAAGCCACCGCGGTTGTAGACATCCAATCGGCCACGAAAGATATTGAACTGACTATTCCGGTCAGCACAGGCAATTCAAGCATTTCCTTGAATCCTTCAATGGTGCGGGTGTCAGTTCCGATCACCAGTATTGACATGTCTAAAACCGTGCCCGTGCAGCCCCAGGTGACAGGTACCCCTGCCGCCGGTTTCACGGTAGCGCGTAATATTTCCGAGCCGGCCATGGTACAGATATCCGGGCCGGCGGACATAATCGGCACAATAACTGAAGTAAAAACCTGGCCTGTGGATATTCAAGGCATCGACAAAAACCTTGTCAAAAATGTGGACCTGATGCCGGTACCGGGCATCGCCAGTTTTCAACCCGGCCGGGTGAGAGTGCAGGTGGAAGTTAAAAAAATTGAAACGCAGCCTCAACCGCAGCCGGACGACGAAGGGGCTGTTCCGCAAAAGCCATGATCTGCCTTAACGGGTGATTAACCGAACGTTTACAGTTAACATAAAATATACTATTCAATGGGTCAGGAGTCAGAAGTCAGGAGTCAGGAGTCAGGAGTAAAGAACTATTAATTATTCGACACAAGGAAATTGACAATACCGGGGCGCATGTTATAATTAATTGTGATTTTTTACATTTGAAAGGAGACCATTCCATGGGGAAAATGTTTGGAACTGACGGGGTAAGAGGTGTGGCCAACCGCGAACTCTCCCCGGAAAAGGCTTTCAAACTTGGCCGGGCAGGGGCGTATGTTTTGGCCCGTGACAGTGCCGTCAACCGCATGGTAATTGGTAAAGATACCCGTATTTCCGGGGATATGCTCGAAGCTGCCCTGGTGGCGGGTATTTGTTCCGCCGGAGTTGATGTGGTTAAACTTGGGGTGATGCCGACGCCTGCCATAGCTTACTTGACCCGTGATTTACAAGCAGCGGGCGGGGTGGTTATCTCCGCTTCACATAACCCGGTTGATGACAACGGGATCAAGTTTTTCAGCGCCAGCGGTTACAAACTTCCCGACGAAATCGAGGCGGAAATTGAAGCCCTGGTCGAGGAGGATTGTGTCAATGTTCCTTACCCTACGGGCGGTGATGTCGGGCGGTCGTACCGGCTGGACGATGCCGCGGATCGGTACGTTAAATATGCCAAAGGTATCTTCAGTACAGACCTGAGCGGGTTTAAAATCGTGGTGGACTGTGCCAACGGGGCGGCTTATCAGGTGGCTCCGCGGGTTTTCAGCGAATTAGGCGCGGCAGTCACGCCTATTTTTAATTACCCGGACGGGATCAACATCAATGACGGGTGCGGCTCCACCCATCCGGAAGCCTTGATGGACGCCGTCGTTTCAACGGGGGCCGACCTGGGACTCGCACTCGACGGTGATGCTGACCGGGTGCTGGCTGTAGACGCTAACGGCAGGCTGGTTGACGGTGACCAAATAATGGTAATTTGTGCCCGTCATTTGAAGGAAAAAGGCTTGCTTATGGAGAATACTATTGTTGTTACAGTTATGAGCAACCTGGGGTTGCACCTGGCGCTGCGGGATTCCGGGATCCGGGTGGTGGAAACCAAGGTCGGGGACCGCTATGTCCTGGAGGAACTGCTGCGCATCGGCGCCCGCTTCGGGGGAGAGCAGTCCGGCCATATCATATCTTTGGATCATAACACAACAGGCGACGGTGTTCTAACCGCGTTGCAGCTTTTAACCGTGCTGAAAGAGAGCGGCCGGCCGCTCGAGCAACTGGCGTCCCAGATGGAGCAATATCCCCAGTTATTGGAAAATGTGCCGGTTGAAGATAAGTCACTGGTTATGAACAGCGCTGTATTGGCCGAGGCCGTTAAGAAACTTGAGCTGGAACTTGGCGGGAAAGGACGCATCCTGGTGCGCCCGTCCGGTACCGAGCCTCTGGTGCGGGTGATGGCTGAGGGAAAAGATATGAGGCAGTTGAAGGACATTGTCGGGAGGCTGGTGAACTTAATAACAAAATTAAAAGTAACTGACAATTAAAAATAATAACAAGTTGCCGGGGGTGGTTATCAGGGAAGCAAGTATATAAAGATACTCATCAATTGAATATTTAAGCGCCAGAACCCTGCTCGAAGTTCGAAAACAGCGTTCGAATTTCGAATCTGGATGAGCAAAGTTCCAGGTTTTTTCAGGGTTGACGAGGAGGGGGTTAATCGATTTTTTCGGCGGGTTCCCCCCGGTCCGGCCGGACCGTCAAAGGCATTACAAAACCACCGGGCAACCGGTGGGACAAAAAATGCCGGCGGCCGAGAGCGGCATCACCACCGATCAAGGGGATAGTATTGCCTTTTTAAAAACCGTAATCCAGTGCCGTGGCTTTGATGTGCCCGGCATTTTTATTTGTAAAGATGTCAAAAATTAGGAGGAATAAAAAATGTGTGGTATCGTCGGATATATCGGTCCGAAAGAGGCCGTTTCCATTTTAGTAGAAGGTTTGGAAAAGTTGGAGTACCGTGGCTATGATTCTGCCGGAGTGGCAATTCCCGGAGTAGACAGTATTGAAGTTTTCAAAAAAGAAGGTAAACTGAACGTATTGAAAGATAAGTTAAACGGAGCTAGTTACAGCGCCAATGTAGGCATCGGGCACACCCGCTGGGCAACCCATGGGAAGCCTTCGGATGAAAACGCCCATCCCCACACCGACTGCACCGGGAAGTTTGCTGTCGTGCACAACGGCATCATTGAGAACTACCTGAGCCTTAAAGAATGGCTTCAGTCGCAGGGCCATGTTTTTCGCTCCCAGACAGATACCGAGGTGCTTCCCCACCTGATTGAGCATTTTTATGACGGTGACCTGGTGGAAGCTGTGCTGGAAGCGGTGTCAAAGCTGGAAGGTTCTTTTGCCATGGCGGTGGTTTCATCGCATGAACCAAATAAACTGGTGGCCGTGCGACAGGACAGCCCGCTGATTATAGGACTCGGCGCCGGAGAATATTTTCTGGCCTCCGATATCCCCGCCTTCTTGAAGCATACCCGCCGTATTTATATTCTCAACGATGGGGAAATAGCCGTACTGGAGCCCGGCCGGATCAAGGTCATGGACAGGAACCGGAATCATGTGAATAAAGGTGTTTTCGAAGTAAACTGGGAAGCCGGGCAGGCCGAAAAGAGCGGTTACGACCACTTTATGCTGAAAGAGATATTTGAGCAGCCGAAGGCCATCAGAGATACTCTCCGGGGGCGTATTCCAACGGACGGTTCCAATGTTGTTCTGGAAGAGGTCAGAATAACACCGGAAGAAATCAGGGGCTTGAAAAAAATTTTTATTACAGCCTGCGGCACCGCTTACCATGCCGGGATAGTGGGCAAATACGTTATCGAAAAGTTGGCGCGTATCCCTGTGGAAGTCGATATTGCTTCAGAATTTCGCTACCGCCACCCCATCATCGAGCCGGGCACGCTGGTGATCATCATCAGCCAGTCCGGTGAAACCGCCGACACCCTGGCCGCTCTGCGGGAGGCCAGGCGGCAGGGGGCGAGGGTGGTCGCCGTAACCAACGTGGTAGGCAGTTCGGTAGCGAGGGAAGCTGACGATGTTATCTACACCTGGGCCGGTCCCGAAATCGCCGTGGCATCAACCAAGGCCTATACCACCCAATTATTGTCCATGTACCTCTTGGCCTTGCATTTTGCAACCGTGCGGGGTGAAATAGCGCCTGAGGAAGCTCAAAAGATTATTCTTGAAATGAAGACGTTGGATACCAAAGCTCAGGCCATCCTGGACAATTCAGTGGTGATGCGTGAATATGCCAGGGAGCTTGCGCGCAGCAAGTGCGTTTTCTTCTTGGGCCGTGGACTGGACTACGCCGTGGCGATGGAAGGTTCTCTGAAGTTGAAAGAAATTTCATATATCCATGCCGAGGCTTATGCCGCCGGCGAACTGAAGCATGGAACCCTGGCCCTGATCGAGGAAGACGTGCCGGTAGTGGCTCTGACCACCCAGGACGATCTTTTTGAAAAGATGGTCAGCAACATCCAGGAAGTCAACGCCCGCGGCGCGGATGTGCTGGCCCTCGCCACGGACGGCCTTAACGAAGTGAATAAGGTGGCCGGCAGGGTTGCTTACATCCCCAGGATCCACCCGGTCCTGGCCCCGGTTCTGGCCGTGATACCCCTGCAGTTGCTCGCTTATCATACCGCGGTCGAGCGGGGGTGCGACGTCGATAAGCCGAGAAATTTGGCCAAGAGTGTGACGGTGGAATAAATATACCATATAATGTAAATAGGTTGTGGGTAAAGATGATTCAAGTCTCGGTTCTCATAACAGAGGATAAATAAAAAATGGGCTGGAGGTTTATATCCAGCCTATTTTGATTTTTAAGTTTTGTTAAAGAATAGTTTAATTATCTTATGGTTCTTTGACGCTCAATTGTAGCAAAATAAATAAAGACTGACAGCACCCCAAAGAAAGATGTGTGCAAGCCAAAACGGAATTTTTGGCAGAAGATTAAGGAGTATATTCATAACGTATTTTTGGGGTTGTTCCAGCGTAGTCCGGCAATTGTACCTTCGAAAGAGATTAAGACTGGCGTTAAAGAAGGGTTTGAAACTGGTTGAGACGGCCAAAGAGGTTTTAATGTCCAAGCTTATCCTTGAAATCGACGATGCCACTCCAACCGGCGCAGGGCTTGGAGCATGTTAGCCCTTTCCACCGCCTGTTCCATTACATTAGATGCATAAACAGCAATTTTAATTTAAATTGGCAGGGATATTGTAATATCCTGGCGAAAAATTTAATTAATAGCTATCATGGAAAGGGTAGCGGGTATTTCCCAAGCTTATAGCTTTGGGATAATATATCTATAAATTGCCAATTATTCATTCGTTACGAGAGGTTTTTAAATGGACTTCGATAAGCTTTCCAATAAAATTCAGGAAGCAAAGGGCAAATATTATAAACTTATCCTTCTTATAAGCCCCTTTGCGGAGACCGATACAAAATTTTTAAAAGAAGCCAGTAAAGCTTTAAACTATCCTTACATAAATTTTAGCCTGGTCCTGGCAGGTAAATTAATGGATATTCCCGCATATAGAAGACGTTCTCAGATTGTCAACTTGTTACCTAACCTGGTGAGGGGCTATTCTGAGGATGTTCTATTTTTCGACCATATTGAGATGTTGTTTTTACCGGATATGGGGGTAGATCCCTTTAGAGCTTTGCAGCAAATGAGCCGCAATAAAATAATCGTTGTTGGTTGGACCGGAGAGTACGATGGTAAAAAATTGACTTACGCCAGCCAGGGGCATCCGGAATACAAACGGTATCAGGGCCTGACCGAAGAAGATTTTGCATTTTTAACTGTTTAAAGGAGGATGGGGAGTTTGAAGTACGGGGATTTAGTGCAATTTGAACCAATTGACACCGTGGTACAGGTCATGGAGGCCAACGACTATACCGAGGCCCAGCGGCTGGTTAAGACGTTTGTTATCTCGGATAGGATGGCTGAAAAAATCAAAGACATTGTTATCCCTCATCTACAGATTGATGAGCAGAAGGATAATAAAGCTCTCCTCATTGTCGGGAACTATGGTACCGGTAAATCTCACTTGATGTCGGTCATTTCCACGCTGGCAGAGCATGCTGAGACGCTGGAGATGGTTCAGCATGCAGATGTAAAGAAAAATTCCAGTGAGATTGCCGGCAAGTTCAAGGTTTTCCGTACGGAAATCGGCGCTTCCACCATGCCTTTACGGGAAATCATCTGCCAGGGAATAACGGATTACCTGGAAACCATCGGAGTGGAATACACCTTCCCGCCGATGGACCAGGTAACGAACAATAAAGACTGCCTGTTGGAAATGATGGTTCAGTTTGACGAGCAGTACCCGGAGCAAGGCTTCCTGGTGGTGGTGGATGAACTACTGGACTACTTGCGCACCAGAAAAGAGCAGGAAATTATCTTAGACCTCAACTTCCTGCGGGAAATCGGGGAAATCTGCAAGTCCACCCGGTTCCGGTTTATGGCCGGTGTCCAGGAGTCTCTTTTTGACAGCGATAAATTTCAATTTGTTGCCGATACCCTGCGCAGGGTGAAGGACCGTTTTGAGCAACTGCGCATCGCCCGGGAAGATGTCGCTTATGTAGTAGCCAACCGGTTATTGAAAAAGGACGACCGCCAGAAGGCCCTGATTCGCTCTTACCTGGAAAAATTCTACCCACTGTATGAAAATATGGCCGAGCGGTCGGAGCAGTTTGTTACCCTCTTCCCGGTCCATCCTGTTTACCTGGACGTTTTTGAAAAGGTCTATGTGGCGGAAAAAAGGGAAGTGTTAAAAACCATCAGCACCACCATTGGGAAGCTTATCAATAAAGAAGTGCCGGACAACGAACCGGGACTTGTCTCCTTTGATTCTTACTGGGAATTTATCTTGGAAAACCCGGCTCTAAGAAGCATGCCCGACGTCCGGATTGTCGTGGACAAAAGCCAGCGACTGGAGGGTATTATCAATACCTCCTTCACAATCCCCCTCTACAAGCCGGCAGCCTTGAAGATTATCCGGGCCTTGAGCGTGCACAGGCTGACCACCGGGGATATCAACGCGCCCATCGGACTGACTGCCGGCGCCTTGCGGGACGGTCTCTGCCTCCACCTGCCCATGCCGGAAGAAGATGCGGAATTTCTCAAAACAACGATTGAAACCGTTTTAAAGGAAATAAGGAAAACCGTCAGCGGGCAGTTCATTTCCTTTAACAAGGAAAATGAGCAGTATTACCTGGACCCCCAGCGGGACATCGACTATGATTCTGAAATAGAAAAAAGAGCCGACCTGCTCTCCGACGACACCTTAAACCGCTATTACTTTAATGTGCTGACACAGATCCTGGATCGAGGAGAATCAATGGTCACCGGCCATAAAGTCTGGGAGTATGAGATAGAGTGGAAGGAAAAAAGAACGTCCCGGGTGGGCTGGCTGTTTTTCGGAGCGCCCAATGAACGTTCTACCGCCCAGCCGCCGAGAGACTTTTACCTCTATTTCCTGAAGCCCTTTGGTGACCATGATTTTGAAGACGAGAAAAAAGAAGACGAGGTATTCTTTGCTTTAAAAAGAATGGATGACAAATTCACCATTCCCTTGAAGCTTTATGCTGCTGCGGTGGAGATGGCTCTTATCTCCCAGGGGGAAAGCAAAAAAAGTTATAATGAAAAAGCAGGTATACACCGCAAGGAAGTTGTTAAATGGGTTAACAGCAATCTATCCTCGGTTTATGAAGTAACCTACAAGGGAGTTAGCCATAAATTTGTAACCCTGATCAAAGGGGCAGGTTCCGGTAAAGATACAAAGGAACTGGTAAATACCGCGGCTTCCAACCTGCTGTCCACTTACTTCAATGAGCAGACGCCGGATTACCCGACCTTTTCATTGCAGGTTACCACCAAGAACCGGGACCAGTATGCCCAGGACGCCATCCGCTGGATAGCCACCAACATCAAGACGGATGTCGGGGCCAAGATTTTAGATTCCCTGGAGCTACTGGAAGGTAACAGCCTGCGGCCGGCCAATTCCCGCTACGCCAAATTTATCCTGGACGAATTGAAGAAAAAGGGTGCCGGCCAGGTGGTCAATAGAAATGAGTTAATCAGACCCATTGATACCATCGACTATGCCGTCAAATACCGGCTGGAGCCGGAATGGGTAGCGGTCATCCTGGCAGCCCTGGTTTATGACGGAGCCATCACTTTGGCCCTGCATGGCGGTAAATATGATGCGTCAAATCTGGAGGATTTAGCAAAAAGGCCTGTTAAAGACATTACTGATTTCAAACATATCGAGCCGCCCAAGGATTTGCCGCTATCCGAGCTAAAAGCGCTCTTTGAATTCCTGGGACTGCCTCCGGGGCAAATTGTCAATCCCGCCACCAGGGAAGATGCAGTAAACAATATGCAAAAGGAAGTTTTGGTCCTGGTTGAAGAGGCAGCTACCCTGCAGCCCCAAATTAGTAATGGCATCCAAAGCTTTGGGATCAACTTCCTGACCGAGTCGGAAAAAGAGCAGGCCCGGAGAAAGCTGGACAGCTACAAAACCTTCCTGGAGTCCTTACAGGTATATAAAACGCCGGCTAAATTAAAGAATTTTCGCTATACTGTCAAGGATCTCAAAGAACAGCAGGAAGCAAAGGCTATTGTGGCCCGGCTGAAGGAACTGCTGGACCTGAAGAAGGAAACCGACATTCTTTCGGCCTACATTAACCAGGCTGAAATGGCAATGCCCTCTGAGCATCCGTGGGCAAAGGATGTACAATCCCGGCGCCAGGAATTAACCGCGCTGGTCACCGGCAACAGGGTTGACAGCAGCATTAAGAAGGACATTTTAGCCCGGTTGAGGGGTTTGAAGGACAGCTATGTCGCAGAATATATGAAGCTGCATAAGCAGCTGAGGCTGGATGTCCACGACGACGCTAAAAAGAAAAAATTACTCCAGCATGACAATTTAAAGAAATTAAATAAGTTAAAAGAAATTGAATTAATGCCAAAGGGACGTCTACAGGAGTGGACGGAGGAACTGGGCAAGCTGAAGCCTTGTTACAGCCTGGTTAAAGAAGACCTGGACAGCACCCCCGTGTGCCCGCATTGTTCCTTTAACCCTGTAAAAGAGCTGGACGCCAAACCGGTTTACGGCAGGGTGGAACATCTGGAAGAGTCCCTTGAGCAAATGATCTCCCAGTGGACGGAAAACTTACTGGGGAACCTGGAAGACCCCATTGTTTCCAGCAATATCGCCCTTATCACCAGGGACAGCGCCAGGGCAAGGGTTCAGGAGTTTTTAAACAAGCGAGTGCTGCCCGAGGACCTGGACAGCGAATTCATCAATGCCGTGCGGGAGGTATTAAGCGGACTGGTTAAAATGAACCTGACATTGGATGAGGTAAAAACCGCCCTTCTGGCCGGCGGCAGTCCTTGTACCGTAGAAGAGCTTAAGAGCCGTTTTGTAAAATACCTTGATAGTGTGGTTAAAGGCAAAGAGATATCAAAGGTAAGAATCATTTTGGAATAACGGGGTGCTGTTAACGTGGAAAAAGTTAAATTAACCAAGGAACTGCTTGATAAGGTAAGGCATATAGAAGGTTTTCCCATCGGCCGGGATGAGGACATCATCGCCTTATCAGACCCGCCCTATTATACAGCCTGCCCCAACCCCTTTATCGAGGATTTTATCAAGGAACACGGTAAGCCTTATGACGAAGCCACCGACGATTACCACCGGGAGCCCTTCGCTGCCGATGTGGCGGAGGGAAAGAATGATCCCATCTATAACGCTCACTCTTACCATACAAAAGTGCCCCATAAGGCCATCATGCGCTATATCCTGCACTATACCGAACCGGGGGACATTGTTTTTGACGGCTTCTGCGGCACCGGTATGACCGGAGTGGCGGCCCAGATGTGCGGCAACCCCGACCCTGAATTTAAATTGCAAATTGAGCAGGAGATGGGACAGGTCAAGTGGGGGGCACGTAAGGCTATTTTGTGCGACCTGTCCCCGGCGGCTACTTTTATTGCTTATAACTACAACAATCCGGTGAATGTGGAGGAATTCGAGCGGGAAGCCAGGCGGATACTTGATGAAGTGGAAAAAGAATATGGGTGGATGTATGAAACCCAACATGTTATAAATGGCAAAGTACAGAAGGATGCAAACGGTAAACCCATTACAGGAAAGATAAACTATACTGTTTGGTCCGATGTATTTGTATGTCCGCAGTGCAGCCAGGAAGTAGTTTTCTGGCATGCGGCGGTGGATAAAGAGGACGGGAAAGTCAAGGACGAATTCCCCTGCCCTCATTGTAACGTTTTACTGAACAAGCGAAGCATGGAGCGGGCCTGGGTAGCAAAATTTGATAAAGATATAAATGAGACCATTCGCCAGGCTAAGCAAGTGCCGGTACTTGTCAATTATTCAGTAGGAAATAAACGGTATGAGAAAGAGCCGGATGCTCTTTATCAAGAACTTATCGAGAAAATCAAAAATATGGATATACCTTACTGGTATCCAACTGACAGAATGCCAGAAGGATATAATACTGAGCAGCCTAAACGCTCGCATGGTATAACTCATGTACACCATTATTATACGAAGCGGAATTTATGGGTAATATCCGCATTGAAAGATAATATAGATTCTCTATCAAATGATTTACTAAAAAAAGCATTATACTTTGTATTGACAGGTATGTTACAAATTAGTAGCAAGCAATCTAGTTTTCGTTTTGATTCAAGGAACCCTCAGAATACAGCAGGAGGAATTCTGAAAGGTACGTTATACATTCCATCCCTGCCACGGGAAGGATCTATCTTTGAAAATTTTAAACGTCGATATAATTTTGTAGAATCTATGATGAAGAATAAATCAAGGCAATTAGCTGATGCTATCATAATTGAAACCACTTCAGCAAGCCAGACATCATTAACTGATTCTTGTGTTGATTATATTTTTACAGACCCTCCTTTTGGAGGGAACCTGATGTATTCAGAGCTAAATTTTGTTTGGGAAGCATGGCTTAGGTTATTTACAAATAATAAGTCTGAGGCAATCGTAAA
>JGI12104J13512_1002380_pt1 | contig 11917 bp, 7 predicted proteins | sample TerdegcTABiofilm_FD_13512 | JGI IMG/M metagenome (IMG submission 13512)
CTTCCCGAGCACCTGACGTCGTTTGATTGTATGCCGATACGGCAGCGTGCGGTTATTGTGGCAATGTTGCTATGGCGTGTCAAGTCAAAGACTAGTGAAATTTTTTTGCTCAATTCAAGAGGTCTGGCGGATCGTTCCAAAGACGCTCTTTTTCTCCTGCCGTCCACCCCAGTGGAGCGGTGTCCGAATTCACAGGCTCGTGCGGAAACGCCACGGGCGATACCGTACGCGCAGCGGCAACAGCAGCGAAGGACTGTGTCCCGGAAGTTTTCTGTGCGGGGGCCTTTCGTCAGCCTCCCGAACCGGAATTTTCCCGGCCGATGCCTGTTCAATCACCAGTAACCGCCGTGCTGCCTTTGTCTCCATAAAGACGTCGTCCCTGTTCGTCATGGGTGACATTTTCCATCGTCCCGCTCAGGGGTGACACGCTTCCTGTCCGGCCACACAAAAATGCGTCGTGCCTTGACACGATTCCCTGAAAAAGCGTAGGATGTTCCGGACAAGTGAAACAAAAGCTTGCAGATGCACGGGAATCCGGTGAAAATCCGGAACGGCCTCGCCACTGTAACCGGGACGAACCCGCACAGGTCACTGAAGGCGACTTCGGGAAGACGCGGAAGTAGGATGAACGGGAGTCAGGAGACCGGTCTGCGGGTACAACTCAGGTCTGCGCGGGCGGACGCCGTTGGAAGAAGAGGGAGGACTCCCTCTGAAATGTTGTTGTGCAGGGCCGCCGCGAAAGGGCGGCCTTTTTTCGTCCGCCCGGGCGTCGGCTCCGGAGATCTCTGAAGACGAGTCGCTCAGGAAGGATGTTGTGTATGGACAGAGAAGAGCAGGTGCGAACTGAAACGAGTCCTCCCGTTTCCTTCGAGGAATTTCCCTCCGTCTCCTACGAGGAGTGGCGGAAGGAAGCGGAGGCGGCCCTCAAGGGTGCTCCCTTCGAAAAACGTCTCGTCACGCGGACCTACGAAGGCATTTCCCTCCAGCCGCTCTATCTGGAGGAGAACGCGCCGCTCTCCGGACAGGCGGAGACGTTCCCCGGCGCGGCGGATTATCTGCGCGGCACGGATCCCCTGGGCTACGTCCGGGGCGGATGGGCCATCGCCCAGAAGTGCGGCGACGCTCTTCCGGAACGGACCAACGCACTTCTCCGGGAGGAGCTGGCCTCGGGTGCCACGGCGGTCCACATCGCCCTCGACGGGGCGACCCTCCGCTGCCTGGACGTGTCGGACGAGGGGTGTCCCTTCGAGGACGAGGGGGGCGTCTCTCTCGCCACGCTGCGCGATATGGACGCGCTGCTGGACGGCGTGGAGCTGCGCGGACGGGAGGTGCATCTCTACAGTGGCGAGTCGACGGCGCCGATTCTGGCGCTCTTCGCCGCACGGCTTCGCGCCCGGGGCGAGGCGGCCCTGCTGGAGGAGATCTCCGGATGCATCGGAGCGGATCCGTTGGGGGCGCTGGCGCTGGACGGAACCCTTTCCTGCCCCCTCGACGCGCTCTACGACGAAATGGGGCTGGTGATCCACTGGGCGAAAATGCGCATGTCCCGCCTGCGGACCGTCATGGTCCGCGGCGACGTGTACCACGAGGGCGGCGGAAGTGCCGTCCAGGAGCTGGGCTGCGCCATGGCGACGGGCATCGCCTACGTGCGCGCCCTGCTGCGCCGCGGCTTTGACGTGAACACTGCGGCGGCGCAGATGCGTTTCTGCTTCTCCCAGGGAGCGAACTTTTTCATGGAGATCGCCAAGCTGCGGGCCGCCCGGATGCTCTGGGCGCAGATCGTCCAGGCTTTCGGAGGAAGCGGGGACGCCTGTCGGATCGACCTCTTCGCGAGCACCTCCCGCTTCACCGCAACGATCTACGATCCCTACGTGAACGTTCTGCGCGCCTCCACCCAGGCCTTCTCGGCGGTGGTGGGAGGAGTGAAGGGCATGCACGTGGGGTGGTTCGACGAGGCGGTCCGCCCTCCCGAGGGGCTGTCCCGCCGCATTGCCCGGAACATGCAGCTCCTTCTCCGGGACGAGTTTCACCTGTTGCAGCCCCTGGATCCCGCGGGGGGCTCCTGGTATGTGGAGGCGCTGACGCAGCAGCTCGCGGAGCGGGCCTGGGATTTCCTGCAGCGCATCGAGGCCGAGGGCGGCATGGTGCAGGCACTCCAGTCCGGCCTGGTGCAGCGGGAGATCGGGGACGTTTTCGCGGAGCGCCTGAAGAATCTGGACTTCCGGACGGACCGGGCCGTGGGGGTGAACATGTACGCCAATCTCTCGGAGACGCCGCTTCCTCTTCCCGAGACGGACCGGGCGGCGGTGCGGGAGAGCCGGCGGAGGGCCGTTGCGGCCTATCGGGAGCTGATGGACGACCTGTTCTGCCGGGAGCGTCTGGGGGTGCTTCTCGACCAGGTGAGCGGGCCTCCCGGCGCGTTTCTGGATGCCCTCGTCGAGGCGTTTTTCGCGGGAGCCTCGCTGAGCGAGGTGCGGGAGGTGCTGGACGACGGCTTTTCCGGGGATGTCGTGGTCTCGCCTCTCCGTCCCCACCGGTGGACCGAGAAGTACGAGGCCCTGCGGCGGCGCACCGAGGAGGCCGCGGCGCGCACCGGCAGGACGTTCCGGGTGTTTCTGGCGAACATGGGCCCTCTCGCGCAGCACAAGGCCAGGGCCGATTTCAGTGCCGCCTTCATGGAGGTGGCGGGCTTTCAGGTGCTTCGTAACGACGGGTTCGCCACGGTGGAGGAGGCCGTGCAGGCCGCGGCGGCGTCCGAGGCGGAGGCGGCGGTGCTCTGTTCCACCGACGAAACCTATCCGGAGCTGGTGCCGCCTCTGGCGGCGGGCATCAAGGCCGCCCGGCCGGACATGGCGGTGCTTTTGGCGGGAGCTCCCGCACCGGAGCACAAAGAGGACTACGTCCGGGCCGGAGTGGACGAGTTCATCCATCTCAGGGCGAACTGTTACGCCGTTCTCGACGCGCTCCTGAGAGCAAGGGGGATCTGCTGATGTACGCGAAGCCCGATTTCTGCAGCATTCCCTTCCGCAAGGACGGGCCGGAGCAATCCGCCGGCTTCGAGGCGTGGAAGGCCGAGGTCGAAAAGGCGTCGGGGGAATCCCTGGAATCCCTCGCCCTCCGCACCATGGAACAGATCGACGTGAAGCCCCTCTACACAGCGGAGGATCTCCGGGGCATGTCCCATCTCGGCTACGGAGCGGGGTTGCCGCCCTTTCTGCGCGGACCCTATCCCACCATGTACGTCACGCGTCCCTGGACAGTCCGCCAGTACGCGGGATTTTCCACTGCGGAGGAGAGCAACGCCTTCTATCGCCGCAATCTCGCGGCGGGGCAGAAGGGGCTCTCCATCGCCTTCGACCTGGCCACGCACCGGGGCTACGACTCGGACCACCCCAGAGTCGTGGGGGACGTGGGCAAGGCGGGCGTCGCGGTGGACTCCATTCTCGACATGGAGATTCTCTTCTCGGGCATTCCTCTGGGGCAGATGTCCGTGTCCATGACGATGAACGGGGCCGTTCTTCCCGTCATGGCCTTCTACATCGTGGCGGCGGAGGAGCAGGGGGTGAACAGAGCCGATCTGAGCGGCACCATCCAGAACGACATTCTCAAGGAGTTCATGGTGCGCAACACCTACATCTACCCTCCGACGGCGTCCATGCGCATCATCGGCGACATCTTCGCCTACACCTCCCGGAACATGCCCAAGTTCAACAGCATCAGCATCTCCGGCTACCACATGCAGGAGGCGGGCGCCACGGCGGACATCGAGCTCGGCTACACCCTGGCGGACGGTCTCGAGTACATCCGCACCGGGCGGGAGGCGGGGCTCGACATCGACGACTTCGCGCCCCGGCTCTCCTTCTTCTGGGCCATCGGCAAGAACTACTTCATGGAGGTGGCCAAGATGCGGGCCGCCAGGATGCTCTGGGCCAAGATCGTGCGGCAGTTCAATCCGAAAAAGGCCAAATCCATGGCGCTCCGCACCCACAGCCAAACCTCCGGATGGAGCCTCACCGCCCAGGACCCGTTCAACAACATCGCCCGAACCTGCATCGAGGCCATGGCGGCGGCGCTGGGGCACACCCAGTCGCTGCACACGAACGCCCTGGACGAGGCCATCGCGCTGCCGACGGACTTTTCCGCCCGGATCGCCCGGAACACCCAACTGTACATCCAGGACGAGACGAGCGTGTGCAAGGTCATCGATCCCTGGGGCGGATCCTACTACGTGGAGAGCCTCACGGACCAGCTCATGCGCCGCTCCTGGGCGCACATCCAGGAAGTGGAGCAGCTGGGGGGCATGGCCAAGGCCATCGACACGGGGCTTCCCAAGATGCGCATCGAGGAGGCCGCGGCCCGGCGCCAGGCCCACATCGACTCGGGCCGGGAGCGTATTCTGGGGGTCAATGCCTTCAAGCTGGCCCAGGAGGATCCCATCGATATCCTGGAGGTGGACAACTCGGCGGTCCGGGTGCCGCCCAGATCCGGCGGCTGGAAAAGCTCCGGGCCGGACGTGACCCCGAACGGGTGCGGCGGTGTCTCGATGCCGTCACCCGCTCCATGGAGACCGGCGAGGGCAATCTCCTCGAACTGGCGGTGGAGGCGGCCCGGGCCCGGGCGAGCCTTGGGGAGATCTCCGACGCCGTGGAGAAGGTCTGCGGGCGCCACAAGGCGGTGGTGCGCTCCATCTCGGGCATCTACAGCAGCGAGTTCGCCGACGAGGAGGTCATCGCGGAGGTGCGGCGGATGACCGAGGAGTTCGAGAAGCGCGAAGGGCGGCGTCCCCGGATCCTGGTGGCGAAGATGGGGCAGGACGGGCACGATCGAGGGGCCAAGGTGGTGGCCACGGCCTACGCGGACATGGGGTTCGACGTGGACGTCGGCCCTCTCTTTCAGACGCCCGAGGAGACCGCCCAGCAGGCAGTGGACAACGACGTGCACATCGTGGGCATGAGTTCTCTCGCGGCGGGACACAAGACGCTGCTTCCCCAGCTCGTGGAGGAGCTGGAAAAGCGCGGGCGCGGGGACATCATGGTTATCGTGGGCGGCGTCATTCCGCCCCAGGATTACGAATTTCTCCGGCAGCACGGCGCGGCGGCGATCTACGGTCCCGGCACGGTCATTCCCGCGGCGGCGAGGGAGATGCTGGAAATCCTCGACAGGCGTCTCGACGCGACGAGGGACTTCTGAGAATGCACGACGAAACCTACAGGCCGGACTGGGTCCCCGAGGACGCGGGCTCCCAGTTCGCCTGCCGGGTCATGCGCGGGCGCGAAGGCGTGCGGGACGGGGCCGGTCCCGCTTCTTTCCCCGCCGCACCGCCCTCGGCGAGGCGGCTTTCCCTGGATGACTACGAGGCGGGGGTCCTCGCGGGAGACCGGATGATCCTCGCCCGGGCGATTACGCTCATCGAGAGCAATGCCCCTCGCCATGCGGAGCCCGCCCAGGAGCTGGTCCGGCGTCTTCTGCCCCACACGGGGGAGACGATCCGGGTGGGCATCACGGGTGTGCCCGGAGCCGGCAAAAGCACCTTCATCGAGGCGCTGGGATGCCTGCTCTGCGACCGGGGGCACCGGGTGGCGGTGCTCGCCGTGGACCCGAGCAGCTCCGTCTCGGGGGGAAGCATCCTGGGCGACAAGACCCGCATGGAGCTGCTCTCCCGACATCCCCGGGCCTTCATCCGCCCCTCGCCTTCCGGAGGAACCCTCGGAGGTGTCACCCGGAAGAGCAGGGAAACGCTGCTTCTCTGCGAGGCCGCGGGGTACGACGTCGTTCTGGTGGAGACCGTGGGCGTCGGCCAGGGGGAGACCACGGTGCGCTCCATGGTGGACTTCTTTCTGGTNCTGGTGCTCACCGGCGCCGGCGACGAACTTCAGGGGATCAAGAAGGGCGTCATCGAGCTTGCCGACGCGATTCTGGTCAACAAGGCCGACGGGGACAACCGTCGGAACGCTCTCGTCGCCCAGGCCGACTACAATCAGGTTCTCCATTACCTGCGGCCCGGAACGGAGGGATGGACCACCCGGGCCTACACCTGCTCCGCCCTGACGGGGGAGGGAATCGCGGACATCTGGGAGGTGGTCCTCGAGTTCCGGCGGCTGGTGCGGGAATCGGGATTCTTTCAGCGGCGGCGCTATCTCCAGACCCTGGCCTGGGTGGAGAGCATGGCGGAGGAGCATCTCCGCAACCGGATGGCGCAGAATTCCGCAGTGGCCGCCTGCCGGGAGGATATTCGGCGCCGCGTTCTCACGGGGGATATTTCGCCCACCGCCGCGGCGCGGGAACTGATCGACGCGATGGAGAAGGCCTTCTTCCTTCCTGTGGACGTGCCTTCTTCCGATGGGGCGCGTTTCGTCCGGTTCTCTCCGGACTGAGGGGTCGGAGAGAACCGGAAGCGGGAGAAAACACGCCGAAGCCAAAACAGCATCCGGACCGGAACCGAGCCGGCAGCCGCAAGGGCCGCCGGTTTTTTTGTTTTTTCGGGCGCGCCTTCTTTCCCTTCGGCTGGTCCTTGTGCTACGATGGAGTGGTCATCGGGGAAAGCGGAGGCGACGGAAAAACTCTCCGCTGCCGGGACCGGGTTCCGCCCCGTGCTTCTGGAGAGGGGCGCATGTTCGGGGCCACGGATGGCTCGTTCGAGTACCGGGTTTTTGCCGGTGCGGCGGTTTTTCGGGAACTTTTTTCAGTACGGACGGGAAGGGGGGCGGATCGTGTGAAGAACGGAAATCTCCTCCTCGTGGCGTCTCCCCGGGAGGCTCCGGGTGTGGTTGCGACGCTCGAGAGAAATGGTTTTGCCGTGGCGGCCGTTCCGGATGTCCTCCGGGCAAGGCACACGCTGGAGCGCGGTCCTTCGCCGGACCTGGCCCTGCTGGATCTCGACGTGCCGGAAAACTGCACTTCCGCGGCAATGGCGGCCCTTGCCTCCCGCGTGCCTCTGGCCTTTCTCTTCGGAACGGCCCCTCCGGAGGTCGTGGCCCGGACCGAGGAGATTCCTTCTCTCGGGTACGCGCCGAAGGGCGCGGGAGAGACGCTGCTCTGTGCGGCTCTCCGGAGAATGCTCGCCTTCGCCGCCGAAGGAAAATCCCGCCGGAAGACGAAATTTTCCGGGGTTCTCCCTTTTTCCGCGTTGCCGTCCACAAAGCCGGAGACGACGGAGCCATTCCCGGCCGCGAAGGCGGCGCTGCTCGCCACGATTCTCGACGCGATGCCGAGCCCGGTGTTCTTCAAAGATCTCCAGGGTGTCTACCGGGAGTGCAACGCCGCGTTCTGCGCGTTTCTCGGACGTGCCCGGGAGGATGTCCTGGGGGCCACGACCTTCGATGTCGCTCCGGCGGAGCTCGCGGAGGTGTACCATCGGGCCGATCTGGATCTTCTCGCCCGGGGTGGGAACCAGCGCTACGAAAGTCCGGTGCCCTACCGGGACGGCTCGCGTCGTCACGTTCTCTTTTCCAAGGCGGTGGTGCGGGACGGAGAGGGGCGCCCTCTCGGCCTGGTGGGCGTCATGACGGACGTGACGGAGCGCAAGCGTGCCGAGGATGTCCTGCGCACCCGGGAGGCGTACCTTCGGGCCGTCTTCGACAACGTGCCCCACGTGCTCTGGCTCAAGGACAGGGAGGGGCGCTATCTCGCCGCGAACGAAGGGCTGGCCGGAATGTACGGTGCTGCAAGCGCCGAGGATGTTCTCGGTCGTGGAGAGCATGACTTCTGGCCTCCCGAGATTGCCGAGTGCTATCTCGCGGAGGACCGGAAGGTCATGGAGGAGCGGACGCGGCTGTTTTTCGAGCAGAAGATTCAGACGCCCGAAGGGGTGCGCCTCTTCGAGACCTTCAAGACCCCCATTCTGGACGACGAAGGAGAGCTTCTCGGCACGGCTGGGTTCTCCCTGGACGTGACGGAACGGCGCACCGAGGAAGAGCGCGTCCTGGAACGCCATGCCCAGCTCCTCGCCATCTTCGACGGGTTGGACGAGCTGGTCTTCGTGGTGGACATGACTACCAGGGAGATGCTCTTCGTGAACCGCAAGACAAGGGAACTCTTCGGCCGGGATCTCGCGGGAACGTGCTGCCACCGTTCCCTCCAGGCCCGGGAGGATGTCTGTCCCTTCTGTTTCCTGGAGCAGCTCACCGCTGAACCGGGCACGCCCCTGCGGCGCGATGTGGCGAGCCCCGTTCTGGGACGGTATTTCGCCGCCACCGTCACGTGCATTCCCTGGACGGACGGTCGTCCGGTCATGCTCGCCCTGGCGATGGACATGACGGAGCGCAAGCGCATGGAGGAGGAACTGCGGCGCTCCGGAGAGAAATTGACCGAGGCGCTGCAGGAGCGGAACGCTCTCCTGCGGGAGCTGCAACACCGCATCAAGAACAGCCTCGCCATCATCGTGTCCCTCGTGCGCCTGGAGTCGAACCGCTCCGAAGTGCCCGCCGTTCGGGAGAGCCTTGCCGTGGTGGCGGGTCGCATCGCCTCCCTGGCGGTGCTCTACGATGCGCTCTACGGGTCGGGAAGTGTTCACGAGGTGGATCTGGGGCGCTATCTCCACAGGCTTTGCACGTCCCTGCTCGAAAGTTACGGCGTCGAAAAAGGGCGGATCGGCCTGTCCGTTCCGGGGGCGGAGCGCGTGCTCTTCGACGCGAGAAGGGCCATCTCCGTGGGGCTCATGGTGAACGAGTTGGTGACCAACGCGGTGAAACACGCCTTTCCCGAGGGGCGAGGCGGCGAAGTGACCCTCCGGGTCGCCCGGGAGGACGGGGCCGTGTTCGTGGACGTTGCCGACGACGGCGTCGGTTTTGCCTGCGAGGCCGTGCCCGAGGGCGGCGGAGCCGAACCGGCGGCGGAATTTCTTGCCACATCGGGAGCGGGGGCGGGGCTGCGCCTGCTCGACCTGCTGGCGAAACAGCTCGATGCCAGGGTGGAGCGCTTCGCCGGACCCGAGGGGAAAGGCACGTGCTTCCGCATTGTCCTTCCAGAAGAAGCGCTCGCCGGGGAAGTGGCGGACGAGGAATGAGACGGAGCGGCGACCCGAAAAGGGGCGCCGCGGAGTGGCCGAAGAAACCGGACAGACCGGACACATCAGACAGACGACTGGAGGAGGCGACCTGTTCATGGAAGGCAGATTCGGGTGGAAACGGCGTATCGGTGTGGTGCTGACGGCGCTGGTGCTGTTGGGCGTTGCCGCGGGAACGCTTTGGGCGGAGGTGCCCTCCGCCTACGAGGAAGGGTGGCGCTTCGGCGTCGCCTACCGGAGCGAGGTGGCGGGCAATCTCGCCGTCATGCATGACGCTTCCGTGGCGCGCGGGATCGACCGGACCGCCGTTCTCTCCGCGGCCCGGGAGCGGGAGGCGCTGTTCCGGGAGGTGCTCCCCGCCAAGGTGGAGTGGATGCGCGGCGTGGCCGACGGCGCGGGTGTCCCCTACGAGGACGTGCTGCTCTACAACGCAGCGGACCGTCTGATGACGGGGTTCGTGGGCGAGTGCACCACCTTCGTCGCCTCCGGAAAGGCCCTCGCGGGAGGCAAGGGAACCCTCATCGCCAAGAACCGCGATCTCGGGCCGAACACCCTCAGCGAAGTGGCCATGGAGGAGGGAGGCACCTTCGCCGCCACCGACGCCTACAAGGCCGCCTACATCGACATTCCCCAGGCGGAGACCGCCTATCGGTTCGTCGGCTCCCGTTCCGCGGGGCGCTGGGGATACGGAATGGGGATCAACGAGCATCAGGTCACCGTGGCGGACAACGACGCTCCCACCCGGGACGAACTCGCCTTCGACAAGGGGCTCCACGACAACGACTACGTGCGCCTCGTCCTCGAACGGGCGAAGACCGCCCGGGAGGGCGTGGAGGTGCTCACGAAGCTGACGGAGAAGTACGGCCAGGCCTGGAACTCCATCATCTTCGAGATCGGAGATCCGAACGAGCTGTGGATCGTGGAAGTCTCGGGAAAGCGCTGGGTGGCCAAGCAGTACAGGGACACCTTCACGGCCCGGTCCAACCAGTTCCAGATCACCGACGACTACGACCTCGCCGCGGAGGATCTGCTCTCCTTCGCCCAGTCCAAGGGATGGATCGGCAAGGATGTGACGGGCAAGATCAACTTCCGGGCAGCCGTCTACGGCACCACCGAACTGTACCCCGAGAACAACGAGAACCTCGAGGATCGCCCCTGCCGCGGAGACCCTGTACAACACGGAAATGCGGTACCGCCGGGCCATGGAACTGCTCCAGGGCATCTCCGGCCGCATTTCCCCCGCAGCCATGCTCCCCCTGGTGCGGGACCACTACGACACCTACCCCCTCCCCAGCGGCAAGGTGCTCGAGCTGAAGCAGGTGCCCTACTACAGCACCCCCCTCGCGCAGGACGAGCGCCAGGAGTGGATGACCGCCTTTCCCGAGGGGGACACCGTGGAAGTCTCCGTCTTCCCCAGGGCGATCTGCCACCACGCTTTCGAGGGCATCACCGCCGCCACGGCCATCCTCTCGGCCCGGCCGGACGTGCCGAACGAGCTGGGGCTGATGCTCCACGCCTACATGCAACCCTGCAACAGCCTCTTCATCCCCTTCTACACGGGGGCTTCCTCCATTGATGGGCGGTACAGCACCCCCGAGGCGGGATCGCGCTTCTTCCAGATCTCGAAGATGGCCTTCGGCGCCTACGAGCTCTACCGCGCCCCGCTCCGCATCGTCTTCGACCCCTACGAGGCGAGTCTCTTCAAGGACATGGAGACCATGGAAAAAGAGTACCTGCGCCTCAAAAAAGACGGTGCCGACGAGGAAGCCCAGGCGCTGCTCGACGAATTTCTCTACGCCCGGTGGGACAGCGCTCTCGCCGCCGCCGACGAGGGGCTGACCCGGATGCTCGAGGCCGCCGCGGCCTCTTCCGCCTGGTCCCGCTGACGCCCGTGCCCGCCCGGGATCTTTGTGCGCCGGGCGGGCGTTTTTTCGTCGCCCTGCTCCCGGGCCGGTCCAGTTTCGTGGCCTGTCGCTCCTGCGGGGCCGAGCCGAGCTGCGCCTACGTGGAGCGCCACGGCGAACGCGTCCAGCGTCATCTGCAGAAATGATCCGGGGGAGAAATGCTCTGAAGAAACAGCCCGGATAACTCCGCCAAAAAACAGCGACGCGGAGAAGAAACGCGGAAAGCCGCGAACGTCGTTCCGGGGGAGGCCGCCTTCGCGAGGCAGAACGCGAAGGCGGCCTTTTTCGCCCTTTCTTTGCGGCGCGCATTTCTGCGCGCCGGTTGCCTCGCGTGTGCTCAGGCCGAAACGGGGCTGCAGATCTCCACGAGAAAACCGTTGTTGTCCCGCACGTAGCTCACGGTCTGTCCCCAGGGTTTCGTCACCGGCGCCAGAACGGAGACTGCCCCCGCCGCCAGCGCCCTTTCGTAGTCCTTGTCCACGGATTCGGTGAGGAAGGCTACCTCCGCTGCGGGAGGTGTTTCCCCGGGCCGGGTGGGGCGCACCGCCAGGTCCATGGTGTGGATGAGTTCCTCCGCGCAGAAGGCCAGGGAGGTCGCCCCCGTCTCCATTTCCGCGAACTGCCCGCTCTCGTGGATGTACCTTCGGGAGAGCCCGAAGGCCTTCTCGTAGAACGCCACCGTCTCCGCCACATGGGGAACATACAGAATCACGTATCCGAGTCGCATCGCTCGTCCTCCTTCGTCCTTGCCTCCCGATTCCGTTCGGTTGTTTTCTTCTCCGCTTTCGTACCGCTCCAAGGGTATACTATATCTTCTAACGTCTGCGGTGTCGTAGGTGGAGCTCGTTCCTCCGTCGTCTTTCCGATTGGGGTTGGGAGTTTCTGCAGGTGATGGAGGCTGGAATTTGGCCAGGAAGAAAGGTGGAAGCGGCACCATGGCCCTTTCCGTGGAAGAGACACTTTCGCTCAGTGCACTGTCGGGTATCGGCGTGCTGGCTGGTGCCAGAGG
>JGI12104J13512_1002393_pt1 | contig 11868 bp, 10 predicted proteins | sample TerdegcTABiofilm_FD_13512 | JGI IMG/M metagenome (IMG submission 13512)
CCTTAACTGGGTGATTATGGCGTATAATCTCATGAGCCTCTTCAGGCAGGCTGTCTTGAAAACAAAGACAGACCATCGCTTAAAAACGCTCAGATACAGACTCTTTGGTATCGGATCGTATATGACACAGCATGGCAACCGGAGAATCCTCAAGCTTGCCCTTGCCATGAAAAGAAGAAGCTGGTTCATGGGTCTCCGGGAGAGAACAAACCTCTTTCACTGGCCTGTTATATTATCTGTAGAAAAATCCTCATGACAAATTTGGGATAAATGGAAATTTGATTCCGCCTTGATTTGTTAGTTTCATGAACAACGTATCTTATTGAATCGTAATGCAGAACAACCCTCTATTCGTATTTTCCTCAAAACTCCTGCTTGAAGGTCGTCGATATGCCACTCGCTTCATCAAAATTGTCAGCTGAGAAGCTGTTTTATTTGGGAGGGAATGTTTTCAACAGTGGCCATACCATTCATAAAAGCTATCTTTCAATGACTCCGCCGCCGAGCACAACGTCGTCAGCGTAGAAGACGACGGACTGCCCCGGGGTGATCGATTCCTGCGGCACTGCAAATTGCACCCGTGCCTTGTTTTCTGCCAAGGGGGACACAATACACTCTGCTGGGGCAGCAGTAGAGCGGATCTTCGCCCGAAGCTGAACTGAGGAATATTCCTCCAGGGGTACTATCCAGTGCAGATCAGTGGCCACAAGAGAACTGCTCATGAGATATCTTTTGGGGCCGGCAATAATCTCATTCCTTTCGGTTTCAATACGAATCACATAAAAGGGCTCTTTCATGCCTGCCAGGTTGAGCATCCTGCGTTGCCCCACTGTATAGAACTCTATCCCTCTATGTGTGCCGATGATGTTGCCATCAAGGTCTCGTATATTCCCTGGCCGAGCAGGTTTCTCCAAGAGCGTCCCGTAATTATCCCATTCTATAAAATCCTGACTTTCGGGCTTATCCATATAGTATCCAAACCCTGAGTCCAGGGCCATCATCTTCACTTCATCCTTCCGATAAGCGCCCAGAGGGAAAACGATCTTCTGCAGCTGCTCCTGCGTAAGCCGGTGGAGGAAATATGACTGGTCTTTTGCCTCGTCAACTCCCCGCATGAGAAGATACCTCATCAGTCTCTCATCGTACGTGACACGTGCGTAGTGCCCTGTAGCGAAGAATTCGAATGTGATCCCGCTTGACTGGGCCCTGTCAAGGAGCGTGCCGAACTTTATCCGCGAGTTACACATAACGCATGGGTTGGGTGTCCTCCCATTGGCATATTCTCTTCGAAAATAGTCAATGACTGTTTGCTGGTATTCTTCACGCAGATCCAGGACTACATGTTTGATCCCGAGCATATCGGCAGCTTGTTTGGCGTCGGCTATATCTGAGGCTTCATTTGGCCCATAGCACCCGCTCCTGCTCGTCTCACACCGGATTGAATCATCCCAAATTTTCATCGTTAGGCCAACTACGGTAAAGCCCTTCTCCTTCAACACGTATGCAGCTATTGTTGAATCGATGCCGCCGCTCATTCCTACTGCAACAATTTTGTTACCTGATGTGTTCATCATCTTTCGTTATCCAATAAACCCAGAGATTTATTCCTTCCAAGAATGTAAACACATATCCATAAATTTCATATGGTGTCAAGATCTGAAAAAAACAGGTGATGACAACGAAATATTATCCTACCCCTTGCAGGAATGCCGGGTTTCATAGTATAAATTGTCGGAAAAGTTATTCATTCGGACTGGTTTACCTGCGTGCAAACAATTAGAAAAGGAGTGCGTTATGTGGGAATACACAGATAAAGTTAAGGATCATTTTCTTAACCCCCGCAATGTAGGCGAGGTAGAAAATCCTGATGGTGTTGCAGAAGTTGGATCTATCGCCTGCGGGGACGCCCTGAAATTTACTTTCAAGCTTGATGAAAACAAACGGATCAAAGAGGCAAAGTTTAAGACCTTCGGCTGTGCAAGCGCTATCGCATCCGCTTCTGCACTTACTGAACTCGTAAAAGGAATGACCCTGGAAGAAGCGATCAAGGTGACAAACAAGGATATCTCCGATTACCTTGGTGGATTACCTGAGGAAAAGATGCACTGTTCTGTTTTGGGACAGCAGGCTTTAGAACAGGCTATCGCAAACTGCAAGGGGGCTCCGGCCAAGGAACCTGGGGAAGAGATTGTGTGTGAATGTTTTGGTGTGACAGACCGGGAGATTGAAAGGGCAATCCGTGAAAACCACCTGACCGCCGTTGAAGAGGTAACCAACTATACCAAGGCGGGAGGTGGATGTACAAATTGTCATGAAAAGATCAAGGCAATCATTGATAGAGTATATGCCGCTGGAGAACCTGAACCGCCGAAAGAAACAAAACCTAAGCTCTCAAACATACAAAAAATACGGATGATCGAGGAGGCTATAGATAAAGAAATACGGCCTTCTCTGAAACAAGATGGAGGCAATATCGACCTCATTGATGTCATCGGCAACAGGGTCATCGTAGCGACTCGAGGAGCATGCGCCGTTTGTAAAGCTTCACAGCTAACGCTTAAAGGATTTGTGGAATATAAATTGAGGGAGCTCGTNTCACCGGACCTTGTTGTAGAGGAGGAACCAAAATGAAAACCATTTATCTCGACAACAATGCGACTACACAGGTTGCCCCTGAAGTAATGGAAGCAATGCTCCCTTATTTTCACGAACTTTATGGAAATCCGTCGAGCATGCACTCCTTTGGAGGACAGGTAGCAAAAACAATTCGTGAGGCGCGGGAAAGAGTCGCAGCTCTTATTGGCGCAGACCCCGAAGAGATCATATTTACGAGCTGCGGTACGGAAAGCGACAACACTGCCATTCTCTCAGCCCTGTCAGTATATCCCGAAAAAAGACATATCGTGACCAGTCGTGTAGAGCACCCCGCTGTCAAGGTATTGTGCGAGTATTTGAAAGAGAGAGGTTGTATCGTTACCGAACTACCTGTCGACAGCGAGGGAAGGATCGACATGGAACTTTACGAACGATCTCTTTCGAAAGATACAGCCATAGTAAGCCTCATGTGGGCAAACAACGAAACAGGAGTAATTTTCCCTGTTGAAAAAGCGGCACAGATTGCCCGCGATAAAGGTATTCTCTTTCATACCGATGCGGTTCAGGCTGTTGGAAAAATCCCCATCAACATGAGGAAAAATAGCATCGACATGCTTTCTCTCTCAGGGCACAAACTTCATGCACCAAAGGGGGTTGGTGTGTTATATGTTAGGAAAGGAACACGTTTCTCACCTTTTATAATTGGGGGTCACCAGGAGAAAGGCCGCCGTGGTGGCACAGAAAATACTGCAAGCATCATTGCCCTTGGAAAGGCCTGTGAATTGGCGGCACATAACATGGACGAAGAGAACACACGGGTGAAATATCTCCGGGATAAACTTGAAAATGGGCTTCTGAAGAGTATACCCAATTGTAAAGTAAATGGAGACAGGATAAATCGCCTTCCGAATACAACGAATATCAGCTTTGAATTTATAGAGGGAGAAGGCATTCTTCTCCTCATGGATCAATTTAATATCTGTGCATCATCAGGGTCTGCTTGCACATCAGGATCCCTTCAACCGTCCCACGTTCTCCGAGCCATGGGCGTTCCTTTCACCATGGCCCACGGTTCTGTACGATTCAGCCTGAGTGTGTATAACACAGAGGAAGAGATTGACTTCGTCATCGCGAAACTCCCGCCAATAATTGCACGACTAAGAGAAATGTCGCCCTACTGGAAGGCTGAGGGCTCGGTCTGTGGGATACGGGACACAGATACGCAGTGAGAAAAGATTTTAGAGGGAAGATGGAAGAAGGGAGGGGTTAAGTGCTGAAGATGAGCGGCTGCTGACGGTTCGGCATAATATAATTTAAGGATAGGATAACAAAATGACTGAGAGTGAATTCTCAAAAAGAACCATTGAAATACTCAGAGAGGTAAGAAGGCGCCAGCCGTTGGTTCATCACATAACCAACTTTGTTGTTATGAACAGCACAGCGAATATAACTCTTGCTATCGGAGCCTCCCCCATAATGGCCCATGCCCATGAGGAAATGGAGGCCATGTCTTCATTTACCAGCGTCCTTAATCTGAATATTGGAACTCTCGATCCCTACTGGATCGATTCCATGATTATGGCGGGAAAGGCAGCGGGACAGCGAGGCATCCCTATTGTGCTCGACCCTGTGGGTTCGGGCGCTACACCACTGAGGACTGGAGCAACCAAGAAGATTCTTGCCGAGGTGCCAGTCACAGTCATTCGCGGGAATGCATCAGAAGTGATGTCGCTGTTCGACAAAACAGGAGAAATCAAAATCCGTGGCGTAGACTCCCTGGAGGCCGTTGATGACGTTCGTCATGGAGCTCATTTAATGGCAGCTCAATTAAAGAAGGTAATTGCCATAACCGGGGAAATCGATTTTGTCACCAACGGCCATTCATCGGTTGAAATACATAACGGACATCCCCTGTTCGGACGCGTTACGGGAACTGGATGTGGCGCAACCACTGCTATCTCTTGCTTCTGTGCTGTTGAACCTGATCCATTTGTTGCAACCGCTACCGCACTTGGGTATTATGGTCTTGCCGGAGAAGAAGCAGCCTCGATGTCAAATGGCCCGGGCAGTTTCCAGGTAGCACTTTACGATGCGCTGTATACCCTTTCGGAAGAAACTATGATGGAAAAACTACATATACGTTCCGTTTACTAATATGTATTCCAAAACCACAGCATGAGAAAACCGTTATTCCTAGATTATCGCCTATATTTCGTCACCGATCCCCGTCTCCACAAAGGATACTCTATTCTTGAGCAGGTAGAACTTGCCCTCAGGGGAGGAATAAAGATCATCCAGATTCGGGAAAAGAATCTTCCATTAACGGACTATGCAAAACTCGCTTTAGAGGCCTTGAAATTAACACGATTGTATGATGCATTTTTGATTATCAATGATGCTGTTGAAGTTGTAAAAGCTACAGGTGCTGACGGACTCCACCTTGGCCAGGAGGACATGCCCCTAACAGAAGCACGGGCAGTTTGTGGTCGAGATGTGATTATTGGTATATCTGTTAAAACGGTTCAAGAGGCGAAGAAGGCCGAAAGGGATGGAGCCGATTACCTTGCGGTCAATGGAGTGTTCCCGACACAAACCAAAGAGGATTTGGGATATTGTCCAGGACTCGAGGGCGTTGCTGCAATATGCAGGAATACCCATTTACCTGTTATTGGTATAGGCGGCATCAATCTCGGAAATTGCCGCTCTGTTATTGAAGCGGGCGCACACGGCATTGCGGTAGTAACGGCAATTACCATGTCTGACAATATCCCCGAAACGTGTCGGTCTTTCTTTGAAATTATGGGCACGGCTGAACCAAATTTCCGTGGTCAAAAGTGAGTTAGAAAATATTAAGAAAAAAGAAACGCAGACGAGCGAACTCGTTCACGCGTGGACGCTATAACGAGGGATGTGATTTTAGAAAAAAGGGGGACATATACATATGGCAAAAATAAATCTGAAACGATATGGCTTGTATCTTATCCGGTGGCAACTCTCCACACCGATCCTTGCGGGTGTACTTTATGTTCTGTCTTCCATGGACAAAATCAGCGCCACAGTAATTGCTAATCTTATCGGTGGGCTTATATTTTACTGGGTAGATATGTTTATTTTCACATCAGAACGCCTTTCAGTACAATGGGAAATTAAAGATATCGTTGTATGTGTTGACTGTGGCAAAGAAGCACGGGGCTACCGAATCATAAAGGCAAAGGAGTATGATAAAACAAAGGACGCCCATCCGGAGTTCCGCTGTGAAGAGTGCTCCAAGAAAAAGACAGAGGAACTGAGGCAAAGAGGGGTCAAGATTTGAGGAGCACATTCATAGGGTTTGTTGGTTTTCTTTGAAACCAGTCGTTTAAATTTGATCTTGAGTTGATTTTCATTTTATTTTCGGATATAAAATTGTATACTTAACTCCAATTAGAAAAGACGTGAGACAATATATGCTTAGAGTGCTGAAATGAAATTGTTTTTTAGCACCAGGTGGTGCTAATCATTTTGCCTCCATGCGTCCAACAATCGGGCGAACTTTTCTGTAATCCATTAAGGCTTCTCCATTCTCCTCTCCAGAAATCTCCCATACAAACCGGCGTATGGTCGGCGTTTCTAAATAGATCAGATTGATAGTTTCATTTATTTACTTGCGAAAGGAATCTATCAATCTCAAATGGAGGGCGCATGGACGTAAAACTCACCCAACATACCCGTTTCGGGGGATGTGCTGCTAAAATAGGTCCTGGGGATCTCTCAAATATACTCTGTGGGATTGATGTTCCAGAGAACAGCAATGTGATCGTCGGACTTAGAGGATTTGAAGACGCAGGAGTGTACAGGCTCAGGGAGGACCTCGCCATCGTACAAACCCTTGATTTTTTCACCCCCGTGGTCAATGACCCTTATTGGTTTGGTCAGATCGCCGCGGCCAATGCAATGAGCGATATCTATGCAATGGGCGCAAGACCAATAACCGCGCTCAACATCGTCTGTTTCTCACCGAAGGATTTAGGCGTCAGTGTACTACGCGAGATTCTTCGGGGAGGGATTGACAAGGTGAGGGAGGCAGGCGCAAGCCTTCTCGGCGGGCATAGCGTCGACGACGTTGAGATCAAGTATGGCCTATCGGTAACAGGACTTGTCCATCCGGAAAAAATTGTCAAGAATGAGGGTGCCGAGCCGGGCGATTTTCTTATCCTCACCAAACCCCTCGGTACAGGGATCCTGATTACCGCCATGAAGGGTAATTCAGTCTCAAAAGACGCAGAACAGCGGTTGATCACGGGTATGGCAACCCTCAACGATAGAGCATCGGTGGTTATGCTTTCGGCTGGTGCTCACGCAGCAACGGATGTCACCGGCTTTGGTCTCGTGGGCCATCTCAAGGAGATGATAAAGGAGAATCTGGGAGTAGAAATTTACGCAAACAGCCTTCCAACCTTTCCGGAATCACAACGATTGTTTGGTGACGGGTTTCTCCCGAACGGTTTTTACCGAAACAGAGACTTCTATGCCCCCTTCGTGGAGGCCAACGGAAAAAACTTTCTGTACGACCTCATCTACGATCCCCAGTCTTCTGGCGGTTTGCTCATTGCCCTGTCAGAAAATAGCACGTATCGTTTCAAGAAGGCGGCCGCCCAGGTTTCTCTGGATTACTGGGTGATAGGTCGCTTTCTTCAGAAACCGAAGGGCAAAATTATCGTGAAATAGAAAAGTTCTTTCTTGGTGAAACGCACCTATCCGAAGGATGTCAGACAAGAAGCGGGGTAAGGAGAAAGAAAATGAAACCTTTTGAACCTGAAATTATTGCTTTCTGTTGTGAGTACTGCGGCTATGCTGCCGCTGACCTTGCGGGTTCGATGCGGCTTTCGTATCCAACAAATGTAAAGATTGTTAAGGTTCCCTGTACGGGCAGATTCGACGTCATTCATGCCTTGAAAGCATTTGAGGCCGGCGCAGACGGAGTCTTTGTTTTTGGCTGCCTTGAAGGCAACTGTCATTTCGAAGTCGGCAATCTAAGGGCAAAGAAACGTGTAATATACCTTAAACAACTCCTTGACGAATGCGGAATTGGCAGCGAACGGGTTGACATGTACAACATGTCCTCTGCTATGGGTATTCAATTTGCTGAAGCCGCGCATAGGGTTACGGCAAAGATTAGATCTCTGGGCCCCATTTTTTCAAAAAGCAAAGGGTAGCTCCTGTATCCAGAGGACATCGGGAAGTGAAAGCACATATTTCGTTTTCACCGTATAACCTGATTCAGATCATCTAAAAGCTTTTCGATATTCAGCCCAAACTTTATAGCTGTATCCCGTAAAGACTCAAAGAGCGCCTGACAACAGAGGCAAACACCCGCCTGTTGGTCATACTTTCTGATTATGGATTCTGTCTGGGGATATTTATCTACAATCTCAAGAATTGTCATCTCCGGCGTAATCAATCTATTATCCATGCTGTTAGAGTGTTTCAATTTTGTACCTTCCTTTCTTCTTTTAAGAAACAGTTCAGGATATTCAGGTCCTAATCAGGTATTTTTTCAACATTGTCCCCGTAATTTTAAATAGCTTCAACAAATCCAAACCCAAAAAAATCATCGAACGTCTCCACAAAATTATGGGAGTGATCCGCCATATACAATTCTCCACACTGTATTTTCTAATTTATGTGTTAACCTCCTTGAACAGTCAATGTTTAATTAAAATTCATGTTTTATGCCATATCGCCTTTGCCTTTCCTGATGATCGTTCTTTCACTTTCAGGTAGTGGCGGTGGAACAGGTTTCCCTACGATCTTTGCGACTGCATGAAATTTGGATGGACACACCTCAAAGCATGTCCCGCATCGTATACATTTCTCCTGATCAATAATGTGGATCTGTCCCTTGGAGCTTATTATAGCATCAACCGGGCATCTCCTGGCGCATGTCATGCACGCCTGACACTTCTCCGGATCAATATAATACGATGGCGCTTCGCGGATTAACCTTTCCACCTCTTCACTGGTGTAAAGCCTGGCATACGCTTCCTGATCGGGATTGTGCATCGCCAGTTCTTTCATTTTGGTCAGTTTGAAATAAGGAATTAATTTTTCAATCTTCTTGAGTCTAGAATTTAGTTCATCAGGATCTATCCCCTCGCTTTTTCCAAGAGGTCCCAGTTCTTCTATCTCTTTGCTAAACTCATTCATAATGTTGGCAAAGCGAATTCCTTCCCCGGCAGACACCCATTCAAGCCTCAGCCTCTTTGAGTTTACACCTGCATGTTCTAACAGCTTCTTGCATAGGTTTACCATGCTTAATGCGTCATAATTTCCTTCCGGATTATAATGGCAGTCATTAATGTGGCATCCGCCTACAAATATTCCGTCTGCACCATTTGAAAAAGCATATAAAATATGTTTCAGGTCAACCCTTCCTGAACACATTACTCTTATCAATCTTATATAGGTGGGATATTGAAAACGGGAAACCCCACATAAATCAGCACCTCCATAGCAACACCAGTTACAGATAATACCTATCATCTTTGGCTTAAACTTACCATCTAAACTCATTTTATTTACCTCCCAAATTTTGATTTTACGTACTGCTTTTTTGTTCAGAGCATGCCGTCAGTTTTTTGTTATATTTCCATTTTTATAGAGACCGGCAAAAATCTGACTAAAAAGTTCTTCATCAGTATAATGTTTTAACTGTATGGCCCCGGTGGGGCATTTTGAGTTACAGAGACCGCAACCCTTGCACAGTACTGGTACTACTGAGGCCTTTTTCCCCTGTTTTGTGTCGTGTAGTTCAATTGCATTATATGTACAGGCCGGAGCGCATGCCCCACATCCCATGCACATTTTTTCATTTACAGTACAGACAGATCCCGACGCTACAACCGTATCATTTGCCAGAAGGGTTAAGGCCCGCCCTGCAGCCCCATAAGCTTGAGCGATTGTCTCGGATATAAGCTTGGGATAATGTGCTATCCCACACAGATAGACACCTTCAGCAGCAAAATCGACGGGGCGTAATTTAACATGTGCCTCCTGACAGAAACCATCTGGTCCCAGTGCTACCTTGAAGAGTTTTGATACCTCCTGACTTCCCGCAGAAGGAACAATGGCGGCTGCTAGGGCAATGATATCAGCGTCTAATTCAATCTTCTTCCCAAGGATGTAATCCGTGGCAATAACTTTTAGAACATCCCGGCCATCTTCGCTCTTGCCGCGCTCTACCAGTGGCTTGTCATCCGGCTCATAGCGAATGAATCGCACCCCCTTCCCTGCCGCTTCACGGTAATAATCCTCCTTAAAACCATAGGTCCTCATATCTCTGAAAAGGATATAAATATCCATATTAGGTTTTTTATCTTTCAGCTTCAGCGCGTTCTTTATAGACTCGCTACAACATATCTTACTACAGTAATTTCTTTCTTCGTTCCTGCTGCCAATGCACTGGATCATTACGAGGCTTTGGGCATTCATGACCCTTTCATCTTTGTTTCGGATCTTCTCTTCTAACTCCAAGTGGGTGACAACCCTCTCATCTTCTCCATAGAAGTATTCAGTGGGTTGATACACATCGGCTCCTATAGCAATGACCACGGCTCCGTGTTTAATCTCGGTAATCCCTCTGTCGGATTTGACCGTGGTCAGAAAATTCCCCACATAGCCTGTCGCCTCTAAAATGGTGGCTTTCGTGTATATGTGTATGGACGGATGTTGATAAACCTTTTGTATAAGATTACCGAGATATACCTGAACGTCAAGCCCCTCAAGGGTATAATGAAGCTTTCGGGCTATTCCTCCCAATTCTTTTTCTTTTTCAACCAAATGAACCTCGTGGCCTTGTCTGGCAATTGAGAGAGCGCTGGTCATCCCGGCTATGCCTCCGCCAACCACCAGGGCAACTTTATCGACTGGTAGATCAAATTCTTGTAAAGGCTCTAGATGGCACGCACGGGCTACAGACATGCGTATCAGGTCCTTCGCTTTTTCAGTGGCAGCCTCCTTTTCTTTTGAATGGACCCAGGAACAATGTTCTCTGATGTTCGCCATTTCGTAATAGTATTGGTTAATTCCTGCTTCACGGAGGGTATCCCGGAACAGGGGTTCGTGTGTTCTTGGAGTGCATGCTGCGACAATTACCCGATTGAGCCCTCTTTCCTCGATATCTTTTGCCAGCATTGCAGCGGCTTCAGTAGAGCATATGAAGAGGTTTTCCTCTGCGTGTGCAACATTCGGTAATGTTTTTGCATATTCAACTGTTTCACGCACGTTGACGATTCGTCCGATATTCGCACCACAATGACACACGTAAACCCCGATCCTGGGCTCCTCTCCAGCCACATCCCTCTCGGGAGGGTAGACCCTCTCCTTGGAAAGGTTGCCCCGCCGATAGGAAAGTATTTCACCACACAGGGAACCGGCTCCACTAGCCGTGAAAACGGACTCGGGAATATCCATTGGCCCCTGGAAGGCTCCGCTCACAAAAATACCCGGACGAGTAGTTTCCAGTGGATTAATGGGATTGGTTTTACAGAATCCATGAGCATTGAGCTCAATCCCAAATGATTCAGCGATTTTTTTAAAACCGACAGGTGGAACCAAACCGACCGACAATACCACCATATCAAATTCCTCCTCTTTTACCCCATCATTTGGCGTCGAATATCGTATGGTTATGTTTTTGGTTACCGGGTCCTCTTTGACTATAGACACATAGCTTCGTATGAATCGAATTCCGGGAAGGCTCTCTGTTCTTTGATAGAATCGTTCAAAATCCTTGCCGTACGACCGAATATCGTTATGGAATATAGTACATTTCGTATCTCCATCATGATCTTTCGTCAAAATTACCTGTTTCTGGGTATAGGTGCAGCATACTGCAGAACAGTAACTGTGACCTCCCTCAAAGACCTGTCTCGAACCAACGCATTGAACCCAGGCGACATTATGGGGGTGCTTTTTGTCGGAAGCACGCAAAATCTCACCTTCGTATGGCCCTGTGGCGCACAATAATCTTTCATAGTCAAAGGCTGTAACCACATTCGCAAACTCCCCATAGCGATATTCCTCCCTCAGACTTGGATCAAAAGGCTCAATCCCCGGAGACACAATGATTGCGCCTACTTTTATCTCCATGGATTCAGGCGTTTGGTTAAAGTCTATGGCCTTTGTTTTACAGACTGCTTCACAAACACGGCATTTTCCTTCTTTCAGATAAAAACAGCTATCATCTATATAGGTGACAAGAGGGATGGCCTGGGCGAAATATATATGAATCGC
>JGI12104J13512_1002396_pt1 | contig 11863 bp, 7 predicted proteins | sample TerdegcTABiofilm_FD_13512 | JGI IMG/M metagenome (IMG submission 13512)
GACTACGGCAGCACCTGGCTGGTGCTCTTCCTGGCCGTCATGCTGGCGGCGCAGGTCAGCCTCCTGTGGGGGTTGGCGGCCGCCACGGCGGCGGGCTGGTCATTCCTGACGGTACAGCGCCTGCGCCGGGAGAGGGCCAGGGCTGATCAGGCCAAATGCCTGGTGGATGAGCAGTTGCTGCAATCGCAGAAACTGGCCGCCCTGGGGAAATTGTCCGCCGGTCTGGCCCATGAGATCAACAACCCCTTGGCCATTATCCGCCAGGAAGCGGAGTGGCTGCTCTTCTTGTGTCGGCAGTCCGACCCTCTGGACATGACGGAAGCCATCAGTGGTCTGCGGCAGATTCTCAAACAGGTGGATCGCAGCCGGGAGATCACGACCAACCTTCTGAATTTTGCCCGGCGGCAGCAGCCGGTGATCCAGGCGGTGGACTTGAACCGCCTGGTGGCAGATATGGTCCGTCTGGTGGCCAAAGAAGTGGAGCAGCGCCGGATTAGCGTCATCACCCAGGCGCCCCCGGATTTGCCCGTCATCAAGAGTGACGGACCGCTGCTGCGTCAGGTTATCCTGAATCTGTTGAATAACGCCATCCAGGCCATCGAACAGGACGGGACTATCACCGTTGTGGTCCAGCGGGCCGAGCCCGACGCCGTTCTTATCCAGATCAAGGATACCGGCTGCGGCATCTCCAAGGAGCACCTCCCCCATATCTTCGACCCGTTTTTTACCACGAAGCCCCAGGGGAAGGGCACCGGTCTGGGGCTGTCCATCTGCCATGGCATCATCGAACGTTTAGGAGGAACCATCTCGGTGGCCAGCGAGGCCGGGAAAGGCTCCACCTTCACCGTGAAACTGCCCATCAGCCTGACGCCCAAGGAGATCTAATTATGCCCACTGGACCGACAGTCCTGTTGGTGGATGACGAAGAGCGTTTCCGCCAGAACCTCAAGAAGATGCTCACTGCCCACGGCCTGGCCGTCACCGCCGTCGGCAGCGGCGAGGAAGCTTTGGCCGAATTGGCCCGCCAGCCCTATGATGTCATGCTTCTGGACATGCGGATGCCGGGGCTCAGCGGCCTGGAGACCTTGGCAGCCATCAAGCAGGATTATCCCGAAACCGAGGTCATCGTCCTCACCGGCCACGCCTCCGTGGACACCGCCGCAGAGATCATCCGGCTGGGGGGTTTTGAATTCCTCCTGAAACCCTGCCCCCTGGAGGAGATCATCGCCAAGATCGAATCGGCTTATGAACGCAGCCTGGCCCGGAAAAGGTAGCCAGCCGGTCTGCTCCCACCGCCACAGGGGAAATCCCTGTCCAAACATCTCAAGTGGCTACAACCATCTTTTTTCTTGAGGTTACCCGGTAGTTTGTTCTACAGTAGGATAGGAGAAGGAGGAGGACGGTTATGCGCGTGGGCAAGATTATGATCAGGGACCCCATCACGGTGCCGCCGGAGACCACCGTACTTGAAGCCATCAAGATCATGCAGGAGATGGACATCCGCCATCTGCCGGTGGTGCGGGCCGGACAGTTCGCCGGCTGGCTCTCCGCCCGGGACCTCTATGGCGTCATGTTGGCCGCCATGCTGGAAGAAATCACCGTGGGAGAAATCATGAATCCGGAGCCCATCTCGGTGCATCCGGATACTGGCCTGGAAGAGGCGGCCAAGCTCATGAAACAGCACAAGATCGGCGGTGTACCGGTCCTGGTGGGCCGCAAATTGGTAGGGGTCCTGACGGTCATCGACTTATTGGCGGCTTTTCTCTATATGCTGGAGGCCCTGACCAGCAGCTCCCGCCTGGACCTGGCCCTGCGAGATGAAGCGGCCTACGAGGAGGCCTGCCGCCTCATTCGAGAAGCCGGCGGCGAGATCATTAACGTGGGCCTGGGCCCACCCCGCCCGAACGGTGAGCGCATCTATGCCTTCCGGTTGGCCCGGACAGACCTGGGGCCTATTGTGGCTACTTTAAAGGCCCATGGCATCACTGTGGTAGATTTAGTGGAGTGAGAAGGCAGAGGGCAGTAGGCAGTAGGCAGAAAAAAGATAAAAAAGAAAAATGGTGACGGTTTGGGGGGGAAAAATTATCAGGATTTGATCGTCTGGCAAAAGGCTATGGATCTAGTGGAAGCAGTATACCAAAAAACAAAAGATTTCCCTAAGGAGGAAATATATGCTCTGACCAGTCAACTGCGACGTGCCGCCGTGGCAATTCCTTCAAACATTGCAGAGGGGCAGGGGCGGGCATCAAAGAAAGAGTTTGCCAATTTTTTATCTATAGCTCACGGTTCAGTCCGGGAAGTGGAAACGCAGATTCTCATCGCCCAGAGATTGGGGTATCTTTCCGGAGCAGAGGCAACGAATCTACTTGATTTAGCAGGCGAGTTGGGGAGGATGCTGCAGGGTCTGATGAATGCCTTGCGTAGAAAAAGTTAACTGCCCTCTGCCTACTGCCTACTGCCTACTGCCTCTCATCGGGGGGTAATAATGGTATCGTGGCACCAGTTGACGTCGTCTTTGTTGGGGTAGTCCAGGGTGTAATGCAGGCCCCGGCTCTCTTTGCGCTGCAGGGCGCAGGTGATGATGAGATCGGCCACGGTGGCGATGTTGCGGAGCTCCACCAGATCGCTGGTGATGAGAAAATTCCAGTAATATTCGTTGATTTCCTGCTGAATTAGGTCGATGCGGTTGCGGGCCCGCTGCAGCCGCTTGTCGGAGCGGACGATCCCCACATAATTCCACATAAACCGCCGGATCTCATCCCAGTTCTGGGTGACCACGACGTTTTCATCGCTGTCCACCGCGCCCGACGGATCCCAGGGCGGCACTTCCGATAACTTTTTCTTGGGGATGTGCGGCAGCATCTCCACGGCATGCCGGGCCGCCTCGTGGGCAAAGACCAGGGCTTCCAGGAGGGAGTTGCTGGCCAGCCGGTTGGCCCCGTGCAGGCCGGTCATGGCCACCTCCCCCACGGCATAGAGGTTCTGGATGGTGGTCCGGCCCAGGAGATCGGTGACCACGCCGCCGCAGGTGTAGTGGGCCGCAGGAACCACCGGGATGGGCTGGCTGGTGATATCGATGCCCAATTCCAGGCAGCGTTGATAGATGCCCGGGAAGCGGGCCTTGACAAAGTCCTTGGGCTTGTGGCTGATGTCCAGAAAGACGCAGTCATCGCCGCTCTTTTTCAGCTCGGTGTCGATGGCTCGGGCAACGATGTCCCGGCAGGCCAGGTCCTTCATGGGGTGGTATTTGGCCATGAAGGGGTTGCCCCCCTTATCAATGAGAATGCCGCCTTCGCCCCGCACCGCCTCGGAGATGAGAAAATTCTTGGCCTGGGGGTGGTAGAGGCAGGTGGGATGGAACTGGATAAACTCCATATTGCCGATGCTGGCCCCGGCCCGATAGGCGATGGCCACGCCGTCGCCGGTGGCAATATCCGGATTGCTGGTATACAGATAGACCTTGCCGGCGCCGCCGGTGGCCAACAGGATGATGGGGGCCACAAAGGTATTGACGTGACCGCTCTTGGTGTCCAGGACGTAGGCGCCCAGGACATATTCCTCGGCATTGGTGACCACCGCCCCCCGACGCACCAGCTTGTAGCGGGTGATGAGATCAACCGCGATATGGTGTTCAAAGACCGCGATGTTGGGCTGCTCCAGGACCCGGGCCACCAAGATGCTCTCCACCTCCTGGCCGGTCATGTCGTGGGCATGAATGATACGCCGGCAGGAATGACCGCCCTCCCGGGTGAGGTGATAACCCACCTGATTGTCGCCGGCCCGGTCAAAATGGGCCCCCAGGTTGATGAGCTCCCGGATACGCTCCGGCCCCTGGCGCACCACCAACTCCACCGTATCCCGGTGGCAGAGGCCGTCGCCGGCCGCCAGGGTATCCTGGATATGGAGATCAAAACTGTCATCGGGGCTCAGGACCGCGGCAATGCCGCCCTGGGCCTGGCGGGTGCTGGTCTCCATGATCTCTTTTTTGGTGATCACATTGACGGAGCCGTAAGGGGCCACCTTCAGGGCATAACTGAGTCCTGCCAGCCCGGTGCCGATGACGAGGAAATCCGAGACGTATTCCATAACATGCCACCTGAAGTGAAGTTATAGTCAATTGTATGTCAAACCCGGCGGTTCGGCAAGTGGCAGGACGAACGGCGGCCAGGAAAGCTCCAGGCCGAGTAGGGATGATGACCGATAAATGCAGAAAACCTGCGGGCTCGGCGAATTTGGGAATGATTTCCAGTAGGAAGACGTTTATTAGGAAAATCTTGCCGTCTGAGGGAAAAAAAGCTTGCCAAAGCCAGAGTGAGGCTTTATAGTAAAGGGGTTTTGGCGAGGGGCGACGCCCCCAAAAAAGTTCTTGACAAGTGAAGCGTGGCATATTAACATAAATATTTGTGCGCTGTAGCGAGCCCCGGTCAAGCGGAAGAAAAAAGGCCGAGGCAAGCAAAAAAAATCTTGACAGCCACACCAAAGTTTGGTAAGTTGCATAATTACCCTCACGGCGCAACGCCGGTCTGCATGGGAAGAAAAAAAGCAGGCAGGGGTTGACAGGGGAGGGAGAAGCTGTTAAATTATAAGTTAGCCAATTTTGCTCTTTGAAAACTAAATAGCGAGCCTAATGAGCAGTGGGAACCCAGTTTAACTGGAGAGTTTGATCCTGGCTCAGAATGAACGCTGGCGGCGTGCCTAACACATGCAAGTCGAACGAGAAAGCCTGGCTTGCCAGGCGAGTACAGTGGCGCACGGGTGAGTAACGCGTGGGTAATCTACCTTCGTCCGGGGGATAACCTACCGAAAGGTGGGCTAATACCGCATAACGTGGTCGAACCTTGGTTTGATCACCAAAGATGGCCTCTCCCTGGAAGCTGTCGGGTGGAGATGAGCCCGCGTCCCATTAGCTAGTTGGTGGGGTAACAGCCCACCAAGGCGACGATGGGTAGCTGGTCTGAGAGGATGGCCAGCCACACTGGAACTGGAACACGGTCCAGACTCCTACGGGAGGCAGCAGTGAGGAATCTTGCGCAATGGGGGCAACCCTGACGCAGCAACGCCGCGTGGGTGAAGAAGGTCTTCGGATTGTAAAGCCCTGTTGAGCGGGAAGAATAGCCTTGGGGGGAATATCCCCAAGGTATGACGGTACCGCTTGAGGAAGCACCGGCTAACTCCGTGCCAGCAGCCGCGGTAATACGGAGGGTGCAAGCGTTATTCGGAATTATTGGGCGTAAAGGGCGTGTAGGCGGCCAGATAAGTCAGAGGTGAAAGCCCGGGGCTCAACCCCGGAAGTGCCTTTGAAACTATTTGGCTTGAGTGCGGGAGAGGAAAGCGGAATTCCCAGTGTAGAGGTGAAATTCGTAGATATTGGGAGGAACACCGGTGGCGAAGGCGGCTTTCTGGACCGACACTGACGCTGAGGCGCGAAAGCGTGGGGAGCAAACAGGATTAGATACCCTGGTAGTCCACGCCGTAAACGATGGGCACTAGGTGTAGGAGGTTTTTAACCCTCCTGTGCCGTAGCTAACGCATTAAGTGCCCCGCCTGGGGAGTACGGCCGCAAGGTTAAAACTCAAAGGAATTGACGGGGGCCCGCACAAGCGGTGGAGCATGTGGTTTAATTCGACGCAACGCGAAGAACCTTACCTGGGCTTGACATCTGGGGAACCCCCTGGAAACAGGGGGGTGCGGAGCAATCCGAGCCCCAAGACAGGTGCTGCATGGCTGTCGTCAGCTCGTGTCGTGAGATGTTGGGTTAAGTCCCGCAACGAGCGCAACCCTTGTCTTTAGTTGCCAGCATTCAGTTGGGCACTCTAAAGAGACTGCCGGTGTTAAACCGGAGGAAGGTGGGGATGACGTCAAGTCCTCATGGCCTTTATGCCCAGGGCTACACACGTGCTACAATGGGTGGTACAAAGGGTCGCGAGCCCGCGAGGGTAAGCTAATCCCAAAAAGCCATCCTCAGTTCGGATCGGAGTCTGCAACTCGACTCCGTGAAGTTGGAATCGCTAGTAATCGTGGATCAGCATGCCACGGTGAATACGTTCCCGGGCCTTGTACACACCGCCCGTCACACCACGAAAGCCTGTTGTACCAGAAGTCGCTGGCCTAACCCTTCGGGGGGGGAGGCGCCTAAGGTATGGCCGGTAATTGGGGTGAAGTCGTAACAAGGTAGCCGTAGGGGAACCTGCGGCTGGATCACCTCCTTTCTAAGGTGTCTTTGACACAACCATTTATCCCGCTGGGGGTTCGCTATTTAGTTTTGAGAGAGCAAGGTCAAGACAGGCCGCTGCCAAGGAGAGGGTTCCCGCTTCAGTCTACGGTCCCAGTGATTCGAGGCTGATTTTCTATCTTAGCAGGTGGGAAGACTGAAAAAGGGCCTATAGCTCAGTTCCGGTCAGAGCGCACGCCTGATAAGCGTGAGGTCGTTGGTTCGATTCCAACTAGGCCCACCAGCAACCTTCGGGGGTGTAGCTCAGATGGGAGAGCGCCTGCTTTGCACGCAGGAGGTCATCGGTTCGAATCCGTTCACCTCCACCAGGTCTTGACGATCTCAATCGGTTTAACAGTTTGAGCCTTGGGGCTCGAAGCTCTTTGAAAAGTGAAGATCTCAGAAGGTAGCCAAGGGAAAAAACCTTGTTGCAAAGGCTTATGGTCAAGCAACGAAGGGCGTACGGTGGATGCCTTGGCGTTGGCAGGCGATGAAGGACGTGGTCAGCTGCGATAAGCTTCGGGGAGCCGCTAGCAGGCTTTGATCCGGAGATGTCCGAATGGGGCAACCCATCCAGGGTAATGCCTGGATATCCGTCACTGAATCCATAGGTGGCGGAGGCGAACGAGGGGAACTGAAACATCTTAGTACCCTCAGGAAAAGAAATCAATTGAGATTCCCTCAGTAGCGGCGAGCGAACGGGGAAGAGCCCAAACCGATGGCGTGTTCAAGCCGGCAAGCGTTGCGCCAACGGGGTTGTGGGGCTGCATTGGAGACAGTTGCCGCTGTCTCGGGAAGTTACCAAACCTGTCGTTAGTCGAAGCGTCTGGAAAGGCGCACCAGAGACGGTGATAGTCCGGTAGGCGAAAACGTCAGGTCTTCCTGGATGCAGTTCCCGAGTACCACGGGGCACGTGGAACCCTGTGGGAAGCCGGGAGGACCATCTTCCAAGGCTAAATACTTGCCAACGACCGATAGCGAACCAGTACCGTGAGGGAAAGGTGAAAAGTACGGGGTGACCCGAGTGAAATAGTACCTGAAACCGTGCGCTTACAAGCTGTGGAAGGGCGATGCTTGGACTTCGGTCCAGCCGCCTGACTGCGTGCCTTTTGCATAATGAGTCAGCGACTTACTCTTGGTGGCGAGGTTAAGCCGGAAGGTGGAGCCGAAGCGAAAGCGAGTCTGAAGAGGGCGTATTAGTCGCCAGGAGTAGACCCGAAGCCGGGTGATCTATCCATGGCCAGGGTAAAGTCCGGGTAACACCGGATGGAGGCCCGAACCAGTTAACGTTGAAAAGTTATTGGATGAGCTGTGGATAGGAGTGAAAGGCTAATCAAACCCGGTAATAGCTGGTTCTCCCCGAAATATATTGAGGTATAGCCTCGCATGATGAGGAGCGGAGGTAGAGCACTGAATGGGCTAGGGGTCTCACAAGATTACCAAACCCAACCAAACTCCGAATGCCGCTCGCTTTAGTGCGGGAGTCAGTCTACGGGTGATAAGATCCGTGGGCGAGAGGGAAAGATCCCAGATCGCCGGCTAAGGTCCCCAAATCTGTGCTAAGTGGGAAAGGATGTGGAAACGCCCAGACAGCCAGGAGGTTGGCTTAGAAGCAGCCATCCTTTAAAGAAAGCGTAATAGCTCACTGGTCGAGTGGGTCCGCGCCGAAAATTCAACGGGGCTCAAGCACAGTACCGAAGCCGCGGGATCAGTGCCTGGCACTGATCGGTAGGGGAGCATTGTCGTAACCGTCGAAGGCATACCGTAAGGAGTGCTGGAGGACCGACAAGAGATTATGCTGACATGAGTAGCGATAAAGGGGGTGGGAAACCCCCTCGCCGTAAGCCTAAGGTTTCCTGGGTAAAGTTAATCTTCCCAGGGTTAGTCGATCCCTAAGCCGAGGCCGAAAGGCGTAGGTGATGGAAAGCAGGTTGATATTCCTGCACCACCTGGTGCGCTGTGACCGATGGAGGGACGCAGGAGGGTAGGCCATCCGGGCGTTGGTTGTCCCGGTTCAAGCTGGTAGGCGGAAGATCCAGGCAAATCCGGATCTTCTTAACGCCGAGAGGTGATGAGGAGGGCCTTGTGCCCACAAACTGGTTGAGCCCATACTGCCAAGAAAAGCTTCTAGGTAGTTCACCAGGTGATCGTACTGCAAACCGACACAGGTAGGCAAGGAGAGTATCCTAAGGCGCTTGAGAGAACCCTGGTTAAGGAACTCGGCAAAATGACACCGTAACTTCGGGAGAAGGTGTGCCCTCGGTAGGTGAAGGACCTCGCGTCCGGAGCCCAGGAGGGTTGCAGAGAAATGGGGGTGGCGACTGTTTACTAAAAACACAGGACTCTGCCAAGCCGCAAGGCGATGTATAGGGTCTGACGCCTGCCCGGTGCCGGAACGTTAAGGGGAGGAGTCATCTGGGCAACTGGAGAAGCTCTGAACCGAAGCGCCGGTAAACGGCGGCCGTAACTATAACGGTCCTAAGGTAGCGAAATTCCTTGTCGGGTAAGTTCCGACCTGCACGAATGGCGTAACGATTGCCCCACTGTCTCAACCAGGGACTCAGCGAAATTGTATTCGCGGTGAAGATGCCGCGTTCCCGCAACTAGACGGAAAGACCCCGTGCACCTTTACTACAGCTTGGCATTGAATTTTGGGCTAACTTGTGTAGGATAGGTGGGAGGCTGGGAAGTCCGGACGCCAGTTCGGATGGAGCCAACCTTGAAATACCACCCTGGTTAGTCTAGAGTTCTAACTCCGGCCCGTCATCCGGGTCGAGGACACTGCCTGGTGGGTAGTTTGACTGGGGCGGTCGCCTCCCAAAAGGTAACGGAGGCGCGCGAAGGTTCCCTCAGGCTGATTGGAAACCAGCCGTAGAGTGTAAAGGCAGAAGGGAGCTTGACTGCGAGACCCACACGTCGAGCAGGTACGAAAGTAGGCCTTAGTGATCCGGCGGTTCTGTATGGAAAGGCCGTCGCTCAACGGATAAAAGGTACGCCGGGGATAACAGGCTGATCTCCCCCAAGAGTTCACATCGACGGGGAGGTTTGGCACCTCGATGTCGGCTCATCGCATCCTGGGGCTGAAGCAGGTCCCAAGGGTTTGGCTGTTCGCCAATTAAAGCGGTACGTGAGCTGGGTTTAAAACGTCGTGAGACAGTTTGGTCCCTATCTGTTGCGGGCGTTGGAGATTTGCGAGGAGCTGTCCCTAGTACGAGAGGACCGGGATGGACGAACCTCTGGTGTTCCAGTTGTGCCGCCAGGCGCAGCGCTGGGTAGCTAGGTTCGGACCGGATAACCGCTGAAAGCATCTAAGCGGGAAGCCGACCTCAAGATGAGATCTCCCGGACGTAAGTCCCTAAAGGCCCCTCGGAGAACACGAGGTTGATAGGCCAGGTGTGTAAGCACAGCAATGTGTTCAGCTAACTGGTACTAATAGGCCGTGCGGCTTGACCATATTTTCCCTTTGTAACAACTTCTTCCCACTACCTTCTGAACTTCACTTTTCAAATCCTTTTGACAAGTCAACAAGTTTTCGGTGGCCATACCACGGGGGTCACACCCGATCCCATCCCGAACTCGGAAGTTAAGCCCCGTCGGGCCGATGATACTACGCGGGCAGCCGTGTGGGAAAGTAGGACGCCGCCGAATTTAATTACCCGCCCGGTCTCGCAAGAGACCGGGTTTTTTTATCATTTGACGATTATTGTACAAATATTTATATTTTGACAAGGGACAAAACGAACATAAAGGGGAAGTGCTCCAGGAAGCGGTTGAATGCCAGTGGGGCCATAAAAGCTGTTCATAATCGCTACCATGAATATCACCAAACCTTGATCAAATGGGTTTGTTATAAATATGCTCCCAATATTTTTAATATATAACTAAAGATTATAAGATTAAAATAATTTTTTGTTGTTATGGTTTAAGTATGCTATGTTTTGGTTTAATAAAAATAAAAATATCAAAAAATATAAAAACTATAGAAAAGCTGGCAAAGTATTAAATGATAAAATCATTGACCGGTATATTAATCGCGAAATGATCTTATTATCAGGTAAACATCTCGGCTTAATCAACAAAGATGGTTTAATATTCGACAACGAATTAGAAACTATTGTTTTGATGGATTTTTCAATAAATGAGTGCCGCATAAACCGTAAAACTGCCGTTGAATTGTACAAAGATAATGTTATAATTGATAACGATATTGAATATGACATATTAAATGGTTTAATAAAATCCTATACTTCTTTATTTAAGATTGCTGATATTAAACGAAGTGAAAAGAAATTGATTCTTGCCGACCTTCTCAAAAATAATGATAATCAAATAGAAATAACAGATATTGGCATGAGTCAAACTGCGGCTCCCGGTCTGTTGATATTTTTGAGATTGATACCCCTTGCTGATATTAATATCGGCGGAGGATTTGGATTTCCCTTTGGAGAGGAGTTAGAGGAATTATTATTAAAAGAATATAAAAAAATTGCTAAACGGGTAAAATCATCAGATGAATCAATAAAAAGATACGTGGCCTTTTTTAAGCTGTTTAAAAGATATGGTATGGAAATGGGATTTTTATGAGCATCTTTCCCCTACAAAAAATCAATGGCCACTTATTTATTGAACTTGATGGCCAACTCTGGTTACTCGATACCGGAGCGCCGTTAAGTTTCGGATCAGTCCTGGACTTTTCCCTTGAAGGTGAAAGATTTGAACTGAAGAGTACTTATCTTGGCCTTACTCCAGAGACTTTATCCAGTTTCGTTGGAGTAGAGACAACCGGCCTGCTTGGGACTGATATCTTGAACAGTTTTGATATTATTTTAAACGGGCTCGAGAATTCTATAATAATATCCCTTTCGCCATTGGATCACCAGGGCCAAGTCGTCAAATTGGATCAATTCCTGGGTATCCCAATATTATCAGCAACTATCAATGGAAATGAATACCGAATGTTTTTCGATACCGGTGCCCAGATATCTTATTTTCAGGACGACGCATTGACAACCTTTCCTCCCGCTGGACAAATGACCGATTATTATCCTGGCTACGGTCAGTTTCAAACCGACACCCATAATGTGGAATTTCAAATTGCGGGAAGCTCTTTTATTTTACGATGTGGGAGTTTACCAGATTTGCTGGGGCTGACCCTGATGATGGCCGATACTCAAGGAATTATTGGCAATCAAATTATTCAAGACCATATAGTTGGATATTTCCCAAGGCGCCAAGAGTTGGGACTTTGAGTTGGCAGAGCTCCTTAAACTGAGCGGCAGTCAGATTTTTCAAATAGGATATCGGGCACGATAATGGCCTTCAGTCGGATGTAAACTTTGGATTCCGGGATAGCCCTTAAGGCAGCCTCAGCCTTTTCGGCCAATGTTACATCCGGCAGCGCTCTCGATGGAGCCATGACAATCCCCCCTTCATTGGTTTGGTTTGGAGGGATTATTCCTTCTCTTTGGGAAGTTCTCTACCCAGGTCTATTTGAAGTGGTATTTTTTTAATTTATATCTCAGCATACGCTCGCTGAGGCCCAGGAGGCGGGCGGCCTGGCTCTGGTTGCCTGCGGCTCGGGCCAAGGCCTCCTGCAGCATCCGGCGCTCCAGACCCTCCAGGGCCTCCTGGAGGTTGGCCGGTGGGCCCGCC
>JGI12104J13512_1002400_pt1 | contig 11851 bp, 7 predicted proteins | sample TerdegcTABiofilm_FD_13512 | JGI IMG/M metagenome (IMG submission 13512)
GACCATAAATTCAAATTCTAAGGACACTTACTTAAAACTTTACCTATATTTACTTATCAAAGAACAATACAGCTAAAAAAACACCTGCCAAAAATACTGCCCAAAAATACTGGTGGAGGTGAACGGATTCGAACCGATGACCTCCTGCGTGCAAAGCAGGCGCTCTCCCAGCTGAGCTACACCCCCACTTAAGGGGCAAACTCCTTATCCCCAACAAGGGACTATCTCAAGGGCTATTCTGGTGGGCCTAGATGGACTCGAACCATCGACCTCACGCTTATCAGGCGTGCGCTCTAACCACCTGAGCTATAGGCCCTAATGGAAAGCTCATAAGTCCTTTCTAGTGCACACCAAAAACTTAATCCCTCAAAACTGAGTAGATGAACAACAGCTTTCTCCTTAGAAAGGAGGTGATCCAGCCGCAGGTTCCCCTACGGCTACCTTGTTACGACTTCACCCCAATCACTGACCATACCTTGGGCGCCTGCCTCCCTCGCGGGTTGGCTCAACGACTTCTGGTATAACCAACTTTCGTGGTGTGACGGGCGGTGTGTACAAGGCCCGGGAACGTATTCACCGCGGCATGCTGATCCGCGATTACTAGCGATTCCAACTTCATGGAGTCGAGTTGCAGACTCCAATCCGAACTGAGATCGGCTTTCTGAGATTGGCTCACCCTCACGGGCTCGCTACCCTCTGTACCGACCATTGTAGTACGTGTGTAGCCCTGGACATAAGGGCCATGAGGACTTGACGTCATCCCCACCTTCCTCCGGTTTAACACCGGCAGTCCCTCTAGAGTGCCCAACTAAATGCTGGCAACTAAAGGCGAGGGTTGCGCTCGTTGCGGGACTTAACCCAACATCTCACGACACGAGCTGACGACAGCCATGCAGCACCTGTCTCCAAGCTCCCCTTGCGGGGCACTCCCATGTCTCCACAGGATCCTTGGGATGTCAAACCCAGGTAAGGTTCTTCGCGTTGCGTCGAATTAAACCACATACTCCACCGCTTGTGCGGGCCCCCGTCAATTCCTTTGAGTTTCAACCTTGCGGCCATACTCCCCAGGCGGGACACTTAATGCGTTAGCGACGGCACAGACGGATTCAATACCACCTGCACCTAGTGTCCATCGTTTAGGGCGTGGACTACCAGGGTATCTAATCCTGTTTGCTCCCCACGCTTTCGGGCCTCAGCGTCAGTATTCGTCCAGAAAGTCGCCTTCGCCACCGGTATTCCTCCTGATATCTACGGATTTCACTCCTACACCAGGAATTCCACTTTCCCTTCCGAAACTCTAGCCTGACAGTCTCAAATGCACTTCCACAGTTAAGCCGTGGACTTTCACATTTGACTTAACAAACCGCCTACGCCCCCTTTACGCCCAGTAATTCCGAACAACGCTTGCACCCTCCGTATTACCGCGGCTGCTGGCACGGAGTTAGCCGGTGCTTCCTCGATGGGTACCGTCACTGCCTTCTTCCCCATCAACAGAGCTTTACAACCCGAAGGCCTTCATCACTCACGCGGCGTTGCTGGATCAGGGTTGCCCCCATTGTCCAATATTCCTCACTGCTGCCTCCCGTAGGAGTCTGGACCGTGTTCCAGTTCCAGTGTGGCTGGCCATCCTCTCAGACCAGCTACCCATCGTCGCCTTGGTAGGCCTTTACCCCACCAACTAGCTAATGGGACGCAGGCTCATCCATGGGCTGACTCATCATCACTTTAGTCCCTCGACTACATCGAGTATTAGCTCACCTTTCGGTAAGTTATCCCCGTCCCATGGGTAGATCACCTACGCGTTACTCACCCGTGCGCCACTCTACTCAGGGCCGAAACCCCTTTCTCGTGCGACTTGCATGTGTTAGGCACGCCGCCAGCGTTAGTTCTGAGCCAGGATCAAACCCTCCAGTTAAATAAACCGGATGCTCAAAAAACACTAAGCAATTTCTATAATAGCTGCTATCCTCTACTCAGTTTTCAAAGATCAAAGAGATACGTTCGAAGAGCTTTAAATATAATCTAACGAATTTTATCTGTCAACCCTTTGTCAGGCATTTGTTACACCGCTGCAATAAAGCCCGCAAAAACAAAAATTTTTTGCAACATTTATGCTGCAAAAATGCCGCCTCACAGGCAGGCTCAATTAAATAACAAATCGCTCCGCAATAGTCAAGGGATTAAATTGAACCTCACAAAAAAATAGGCCGAAGAGCAATTACACAGGTCATTCCAGCCAGTGCGGCACAAAACGCCCTTCCCTTCCGGTAGTCACATCACTCATCTCCTGGACACAGATGCCAGCCGGTTCATCGCCAACCATCCAGACCTGTACTACAAAAAAATCTCCATCGCTCACGCGAGGCAGGACGATGTGTGATCGGTACACATAGCCGCTCATTCCATACAGGCCGTCATCGCTGATATCCCTATGATAGACCTGCACGCCTGGCGTAGGCGCAGCAGTCGGGAAAAACGGAATTCGATCATACGGACCTTCTATATCGCCTGGGGCAAAAGAGGCGGGCACGAGCCCCGCGTGTCCCTCAAAAAGCTCCCACAATACGGCCAGCATTCCACTATGCCCCATAACAAACCGCCAGGGCGGTTCCACCAGGCAACAATCAGGCCCCAATAAAGACGCCAGAGATGCCTCACTACAGTCATGTAACAGCCTTAACCAACCGCAGGTCTCAACCACCGCCTCTAAAACCTGGCCGTCGCCGTTCATCAAGGCCCCCTCTGTAATGTCCCATGTCAATTCATCGCAATGGGCGCTGCATACGGACAGCCCTGCATTAACAGCAGTCTTCATTAAAAAAGATGAATATGCACCTCTATCTTGCTCGCAACTCAAAAAACATACAGAATACAGGCCATCTCCTGCCATCATCTCCCAACTTTCCTGCAATTTCTGCTGAATCTCGTTGAATTGCGTCTTTTGTGGACAGACAGCCTTCAACCAGCGCCGCTGCCAAAAAGCAGCTTCCAGAAGACCTGAAGGCATATCCGTGGAATAGTTAAACAATATCGGTGGTTTGTCCGGCTGACAACAGAGATCCAGTCTTCCGAGAAGGCCGGGCGAACCGTTCTCCCAGGAGGATAAAATAGGTTTATGCAAAATATGCGGGATATCTAAGGCCGGCAACATGTCCTCGGACAACACGTACTGCACGGCATCCATATACATGGAGTGCAGTTCCGATGCAGTATTTAAAATGGTATTCAGCTCCTGTTCATTCAATATATAAAACAGGCCTGAATTCCAAAGACCGGCCATGTCAACAGGCGCATGAAACCCGTTTTCAGCCACATCCAATGAGGCGATCACCTCATTGAAGGGCCGAGACGGCAAAGGCAGTCTTTCCCTTTTCATCTCAGGCCTATCTGTTGCAAACACATTTCAGCCATTCTTTCCGCGGCAAACACCAAAGATTCTATATCCAAAAAACGCATGGCATTGGCATCGAAAAGTACCTTGGCCTGTGCTGTAAAACCATCCTCCTGTGAACTGTTCCAGAAATGGACTTGCACAGGCACCTTGGGAAGTATGGACACCTGCGCACACAGATCCGCATGGCATTCCTGAAGCATCACGCCCGACATACCGGCTAAAATCGCCATAAGCTCATGCAACCGGCCATCAAAGGCATCCGCCAGCTTTTCTTCCGTATATCTGCGCAGCGTAACCACCTTTGATATGGAATTAGGAAACGCCTCAAGCCCGACCCAATCCCCTGACAATGCCTCATCAGAGGCAAAAAACACATAATTATAGAGCAATATCTGGTCCCTTGGGTCCAATTCCATATCGTTTTCAGGGACGATGCGCTCTTTAGAGAGCAACACCGTTTTGCCCAAATAAGACAACCTCAATGCAGCGTCATTCCCTGAATAAACCACCTCTGCCCCCAGGGCAGCGGCCCTATCCTCCAGTCTGACTTCACGAATCTTGGCCTGCAATTCCCTGAGAAGGGCCGTATCCGCATTCAGGGATGCAGAAGGGCCCGGGCTTCCGGCTGCGCTGTCAGGGGTTACGATATGCGGACATGCCGAGATATCGAGCTTGCCTGACATCACCGCCACAGCAAAGGCCATGCAGCTTATCTGACCACAGGCCTTACAATTGGTCTTTGGTGTGGCTTTTACTATCTCCAAAACAGATTTCATATGTTATAATGCTCCAACTCGCATGTTTTTTACAACCTTTTACCACATACACCTCAAACTGTAAAAGCTGTTTACAGGCATATAATTGACTCATGATACCTGGTACCCACTGCAAAATCACCCCTGACGGCTCTAATCGACGCTTTTACAGGCAAATGCGCCGCGGCGAATTCGCCATCGTCATGGAACCTGGTGAATCACCCGGCGGCATTGCCGAGGCTGAAAGCTATGCGCAGATCGGCAGACATCTGCATCAAAAGGGCGTTTCAGTACCAGAGATATATGAATTCGACTCAAAGACTGGCATAATCACCATGGAAGACCTTGGTGACATCCATCTACAGACTATAGCGCTGCAAGGCCTGAGGGCTGGCGATGTGCAAACGATTCAGACCCTCTACGAAAAGACCATAGACCTGATGATAACCATGCAATTTGAAGGCATAAAAGGCTTTAAAAGCACCTGGTGTTTCGACACGCCCACATATGACCCAGACTTCGCCTTTCAAAGGGAGGCCCTGTACTTCATCAATGAATTCGCTTGCGATTATGCAGGAATCGACCAAAAACAACAGGGTGAACTGACCGGTGAACTATACAGGCTCTGTATGTCCTTGANCAATTTTTCAGGGCCTGTGTGCCTGTTGCACAGGGATTTTCAGTCCAGAAACATACTTTGGCACAAAGACGCCCCCTGGNTAATTGATTTTCAAGGCGCCCGGCAGGGACCACCCTTTTATGACCTTGCATCGCTGCTTCTGGACCCTTATGTACAGCTTCCAGACGCACTCATCAATAACTTCCTTGAATTCTATACAGAGTCCATAAACGCAAAAACATATAGGCGATTGACTTATGGGGAAATCCACAAAGCCTTCAAAACATACGGCACAATACGGCTTATTCAGGCCATTGCCGCCTACAGCCTTCTCTGGCGCAAAAAGGGCAAGACCCATTTCAGAAGATACCTCGAACCGGCCATTGAGCGGTTGCTCCGACTCATAGAATGTGAGGCGAGTGCATTTGCCGCCCTAAAAACAGTCCTGCAACATGGTCTCGACAAAGTCAAAACACAAAGCCCATGAAACCAAGATACCTGCTGTTTTTACTACCCATATTGCTCATCGCCCTCGTATTCTGGGCCATCACCCGTTTCCCTGACGAAAACAGCATCGGGCGATATGCCCTTAAATACCTGAGTGACGAATTACAGGCCAAAGTTACGGTACAGACCCTGGCCCTGAGATGGCGGCCTATCCCCACCCTTATCGCAACCGATCTCGACATCTCACATGCAAATTACACACTCAAGAGCGACGAGCTCTCCATATCTATTTCCATTACCGATGCACTCAAAAACGGCATAAGCGGTGTCAGCCTGCATACATTAAGGCTCAAGAGGCCTCGACTTCATCTGATTTCCTCAAGCGCACAATCAGAGTTGCACATCCCCTCTATCGGGCTTCTGGAGATAGTGGACGGCGAACTTACAATCTCCGCTGATTATTCAGGCGAAAAAATGATGCAAAAAGACCTTCTTCTTTCCCATATAGATGCACAAGCCGCCCTGTCATCAGATCATATCCTATTGAAAACACTGCAATGTCAGAGTGTTTTCACTCAGTCTGTAAAACTTGAAGGGGAAATAGACCTAAGTAAAGACTTTATGCATCTGAAGGGATCCGCCAAGCAGATTCTGCCTCATGCCATGCCATTCAACGCCGTAGCCGGGCTCGATTCACTCAAGCAGGCCGTACTGGACCTTGATTTTGAAGCAGAAGGCCCTCTTGCAATAAAGGGAGAAAGTGCCCTGAATGTGACCATAAACGGCGCCATTCCCGAATTGATTCTACAGAAAGGCGGCAGATCCTATGAATTTGCTGTCTCAAACCTCGCCCTGCACCTGCAAATCTTCGAAAACGGCTATTCCATGAATATCCCAGACATAACGGCCACAAAACCGCAACTGGAACTCAAGGGCATTGTAAAAAAACAGGCCGATTCATGGGACATCGACCTTTCTGCCTCTGACATAGACCTTGGGGCTGTTAGGGAACGGGTTTCAGGCCTACTGGGCCAGGAAGAGGCTGCAAAAAACACCTGCGAGATCGTGCTGGGAGGCAGGGCAAGGGCAGCTACCTTCGCCTTTCACGGCACTACCGAAGAGATGAAAGACCTAAACAATCTTCTCATCACTGCGGATGTGGAAAAGGCGCCTATCTTCATTCCAGAGGCAAACCTGAAACTGGATGAGGCCAGCGGCCCCATCAGGATAGAACGAGGCGCCCTGTCAGGCTATGGCCTAAGCGCAAGGATGGGAAACAGCACCGCATTTGACAGCAGCCTGTATCTTCAGATCACCACCGAGGACGATACCTTTCACCTCAAACTCAATCTAAATGCAGACCTGGCGGAACTGCCGCCCATACTCAACAAGTTTGCAAAGACCAAGGGATTTCGTGAGGAATTGGGGCACATAACCAGCGCCCGTGGCCGTGCACGAGGGGAGCTGGAACTGGGGCCACGACTCAATGACATGAATGTGTGGGTAAGGGTACAGGAGGTGCAAGGCGCGCTCAAGTATGACCGCATTTCTTGGCCCATTGAAATCAATCGCGGAAGGCTGGAAGTAGTAATGGAGCCATTTCTGGTCAAATGGGGCGATATGGCTGCAAAGATAGGGCCCCATGCCGTGGAAAGGCTCTCAGGTCAAGTAACCCATAAAAACGACTATATCCTCACCATAGATGGCGGCGTAGCCAGGTGTGACACCACATCTCTACAAGAGGAACTGTCTCGATATGAAGATATAAGGCCGCAGCTGGAGGCCTTGTTGAAAGAGATAAACGGCACATTGTCCGTCAACTCAATTAAGGTTACAGGCCCGTTTTTTAGGCCCACTGCCTGGCAATATCAATTAAAGGCCACATGGGAAAAAGGCCGCATCATAACCCCTCTCGTTGCACCCAAGGAGCTGCTGGTGCGCAATGCCACACTGGAATTCACTGACCAGACCCTGCAGATTCCATTTGCCACACTTCAAATAGATGACACGGCCTTTCAAATAAAGGCCGGGCTCTTTCACGAACACCTACGCAACTGGCGAGGCGATGCGGCCATCACAGGCATGGTGAACAGCAACCTGCAGGCCTGGCTTGCGAAAAAGGGCTGGGCTGCCCCCGAGGCATTTACACCCAAACTGCCGTACCTGGTTCAAGACCTGCACATTCAATGGGGAGACGGCCCGATTAAGCTCACGGGCAGCGTGATTCCGGAGCAATCATCACCCTCTGCAGAAAACATCATAAATCTGGACATCACTCTGCAAGACCACAAACCCATCAAAAATCTCATAGAGATTCGACATGCCACTGGCAGTTGTATATTGTCGGTGCTCTGGAACAGCGAAAAAAATACCCTGAAGGCCCTCAAGTGGAAGGGCATATTGAATCAGGAGGTATTAGACGCCCTCCTTGAAAAAAATGACCTGCTTTCAGGCAGTATTGCCGGTGACTTCAGCGTAAGCCATGCCCCAAATGCCGCAGCTGACTGGCAATTTTTCGGAAAAATCGATGTGCAGGAACTGGTATGGCACTGGGGCCTGCCACGCCCAATTTTGATTCAAAGGCTCATAGCAGAGGCGCCTACGGCATTTCAACACATGAATGTACTGGAGATAAAACAGGCCGATGTAAAAATAGACCATGAAACAATCAGCCTAAACGGCCGTATTTACAATGAGGAGAACCAACTGAAATTTGACCTGGCCGCCTCCTCGAACTTCGTCTCATGGGCCACCCTCAAGACCCTTTTACCCAAAGAAGAGCCCAATGGCCAGGCCCCTTCCAAAAAACGAAACATCACAGGCACCCTGCGATTTGAGGCAAATAGCTTCCTCTACATAAAAGAACAGGGCTTTTGCCCTGAAAACAACTGCTCCAGCACCAAATTCCTCTGGTCACCCATGCGAGGCAGCCTGGAATTTTTGCCGGAAAAGACGCGCCTCACTCTCACAGACAGTGAACTCTGCGGCATAGCCTCTCGCGGCACATGGGAAGGCAGCGGTTTAAAGGGAGGGCATGGCTCTTTTGAACTCACCACCGACTCATTACAGCCGGTTATGGCCCAAAACCTCATGCAGTGTTTGGGCTATCCACAACACCTCTTGGAGGGCCCTCTGAACATTCATATTCAAGTGGAGGGCAACCCCGAATTCTTTGAAAAGGGCATGGTCAAAATCACCTCCAGCAACGGAAAGATATATAAACTCACATTCTTGGCCAAGGTCTTTGGGCTGTTGAATCTGACTGATATCTTCAAAAACGCCCTGCCTGACCTGACCAGCACTGGTTTTTCCTACTCCAGCCTCGAGTTCATGGGCAACATAGAAAATGATCGTGTCCTTTTGGAAAAAAATGTCATAAAGGGCACAGGGGTAAACATCTTTACCAGAGGCTCCATCGCCCTAAAGGACATGAATGGTGACTTGGTCATGATCATAGCGCCATTTAAGACCATTGACGCCATTTTAACCAAAATCCCCTACATCGGCAGGGTATTAGGCGGCAAAACCGGCTCCATAGTGGGCATACCTGTGGCCGTCAAGGGGCCGCTCAAGGACCCGCAGGTCAATATACTGCCTGCTTCAGCCATCGGCACAGGCATACTGGAATTAGTAACCGATACCATTAAACTACCATTCAGGATCATCGAACCCATATTGCCGACCAACCATTCAAATGACTCAAAAACCAATTCAAACTCCACTCAAAAACAGTAAAAAAGGCTTTTTGCACATCTACACAGGCGAAGGCAAGGGCAAGACCACTGCTGCCTTAGGGCTGGCCCTTCGGGCCATGGGAGCGGGCTGGCGAGTCTTCTTTGCGCAATTCTTAAAGCAAGGGGCATTCAGTGAGATAAAGGCGCTGAAACATTTTGAAGGCCAGTGCACTGTCCGCCAGTATGGCACAGGCCGTTTTATTCGAGGCAAACCCACAGCAAGCGACATAAAACAGGCCCAAGAAGGCCTTAAGGAGATATTAAAAACCGCCCAGACGCAGGCCTATGACCTTTACATATTAGACGAAATTAATGTGGCCATTCACTTCGGGCTTCTGACCCTAAATGATATCCTGCTTTTTTTGGAACAAATGCCCACGAATGTGGAGATCGTCATGACAGGCCGATGGGCGCAAAAAGAACTCATGGAACGGGCAGATGTGGTGACAGAAATGAAGTGTCTCGCCCACTACTACGAACAAGGTGTAACAGCCAGAGAAGGTATCGAAAAATGAAAAAGACAAAAAAACAATGGACTTCAACCCTTGGCCCCGCCATTTTGGAGGTCATGAGACAGGCGGGCAGACCGCTGCTCTTGCGAGAGATTCTAAAGGCCTTAAATGCAACAGGCCAAAAGACAGCCAAGCCAGACCTGCTAAATGCCATGGAAGGGCTTGTAAAGGCGGGCAAGGTGGTGGAGCTCAAGGGCAATCGCTATGGGCTTACGGACATGCTAAGATTGGTGACCGGCAGGCTCTCAGTCCACCCTGATGGTTTTGGCTTCGTAACCCCAGATGATGCCGTGGCTAAATCCAGGACCATGGACATATTTATACCGTTTAAGGCCATCAAAGGCGCTATTCATGGTGACCGAGTGGCTGTCCGCATTGAGGGAGAACGGGGTCGGCGCATCGAAGGCACCGTCATTCGAATCCTTGAAAGAAGCATTGAAAAGACCATCGGCATCTTTCATAAAAAGAAAGGGGTCTCGGTGGTGACACCGGAAGATGAACGATTAAACTTCGACATACTGGTGGCATCCAAGGATACCATGAAGGCCAAGGACGGCCAGGTGGTGGTAGTGGAACTTTTAAGCCCAACCGAACATTTAGAGGTAGAAGGCCGCAACCTGCCCGGCCGTGTCATAGAGATCTTGGGCGATCCAGACGATATGGATGTCCAGGTACAGATTGTCATTCAAAAACACCAGTTACCACACACATTTTCTGATGAGGCACTAAAAGAGGCTGACATATTGCCTGATACCGTACAACCAAAGGAGTGTGCCGAAAGACAAGACCTGCGTCAGCTACCCATCATCACCATCGACGGCGAAACAGCGAGGGATTTCGACGATGCCGTACATGTGGCAAAGACCCGCACCGGCTATCGGCTTATTGTCGCCATCGCCGATGTCGCCCATTATATCAAAAAGGGCTCAGATATGGACAAAGAGGCCATAGAACGGGGAACCAGCGTCTATTTTCCCAACAAGGTCGTACCCATGCTGCCGGAAAAGCTCTCAAACCATATGTGTAGTCTGATGCCCCATACAGATAGGCTGGCACTGGTGGCAGAGATCACCTTCGACAAGCAGGGCAACCGCAAAAAGACCTCCTTTTATGAGGCAGTCATTCACAGCCACAGACGCTGTACCTACACAGAGGTAGCCAAACTCCTTTCCAATCCAAAAAATGAGGCCACAGACCCTGACCCCCTATTTTTAAGGCATCTAAATATCATGGCGGAACTGGCACAAAGGCTTCATGCACTGCGCAGGCAGAGGGGCAGCATAGATTTCGACCTCCCTGAACCAGTGGTGGTGTTGGGTATAACAGGAGAACTGGCTGAAATCGTAAAAAGGGAACGCAATCAGGCCCACGAGATCATAGAGGAATTCATGATAGCAGCCAATGAGGCAGTGGCTGATTTCTTCTCAACAAAAGAGATCCCAACCCTTTACCGGGTACATGACAAGCCCGATGCACAAAAGATGGAAAGGCTTCTGTATATGCTGCAAGAACTGGGAATCCATATGGAAAAACCTGAGGAGATCACACCTGACTGGTGTCAGTCCATACTACAAAAGGTCAAGGGGGCCAACCAAGAATATCTGATAAACACCATGCTTTTAAGAAGCATGCGCCAGGCCGTGTATCAGCCGGAAAACATAGGGCATTTCGGGCTGGCATCCACCGATTATCTACACTTCACATCCCCCATCAGACGCTATCCAGACCTGATAGTCCATCGCATTCTAAAGGCCAATCTCAAACGACGCAAACGAATAGAGGTCTATTCCAAGGAAGAACTGGTAACCTTGGGCAATCATACTACCAGCAGGGAACGGGTGGCCATGGAGGCGGAACGGGAGATGCTGGAACGGTTGAAGGTGAGATTTATGGCAGACAAGCTCGGAGAGGTATTTGATGGCATCATATCTGCCATAACATCCTTTGGTTTCTTTGTGGAATTAAAGGCAATGTTTATCGAAGGTGTTGTGCGCTTGGTGGACCTGACGGACGACTATTACCTATTTGACGAGGCGAGGCAAAAACTCATCGGTGAACGCACTCGTCGCGTCTTTCAAATAGGCCAGGAGGTCAGGGTCAGGCTAAAAGAGGTCAATATCGCCAGAAGGCGCATAAATTTTGAACTGGTGAATATGACACCAGCTATCACAAAAAAAAGGTAATGATACATATTCAATGGTGTCATTGCGAGCCACTGAAGGCAGCGAAGCAATCTGTCACTCACTTGTGGCACATCCCATCGATAAACGAGATAAAAAAACAAAAAAGACATTGGGAGCAGAATGAGCACAAGATGTGGCACATCCCATCGATAAACGAGATAAAAAAACAAAAAAGACATGGGGAGGGCCAGGATGTAATGATAAGCT
>JGI12104J13512_1002405_pt1 | contig 11832 bp, 8 predicted proteins | sample TerdegcTABiofilm_FD_13512 | JGI IMG/M metagenome (IMG submission 13512)
TACCGATCTGGTGGGCTCGGCGCATCACGCCTTCGCTGCCGCGGGCCTGCGCCCCCCGGCACCGGTCACTCACCTGGGGCCACTAGCGTAATCCACTTCTCACCCATCCTGTAAACCCTGTAGTGCCAAACTCTTTTTAGTACTACTTAACCTATTGTTATCGCAAAACTATTTTTATCTTGCTGTCGAATTTCAGTATGAGCAATTTCAATGCGAGTATTTCTTTTGTACTCCCGCCGGGAAGCCAATCCATCAGGGAAATTTGAGGAAACAGGTCTGGGAACCGGCTTTAAGAAAAGCGGGCCTGGCCTACCGGGAGATGAAACAAACCCGACATACCTTTGCCACTCTGGCCCTGAGTTCCGGAGCCAATCCTCTGTGGATAGCCAAGTTTCTGGGGCATCGGAATACCGAGATGATATTTAAAGTTTATGGAAAATATATTGATAAAGCAAATAATCAGAGAGATTATGGTCCTCTCAATGAAATTTTCCAGGTAGGTCTCGGTAATGAGGATGAATCATAGGGAAAATCAAATTATGGCAAAATTATGGCAAAAATGACAAAGGGGCTGGCTGATATTCAGCTAACCCCTTGATATTCTTGGCGCGCCTGGCAGGGCTCGAACCTGCGGCCTACGGATTAGAAGTCCGTTGCTCTATCCCACTGAGCTACAGGCGCATGGCATAATGGGGAGGGGCCCCTGGTGATGGGCCATGTTTAACTTTTTTATTTTATACCAACCGAGGGCGAGGAGCGAGATATTTTTTCCTAGGCATTGATCAATCGGGGCCGGGCGGCGGCACTTGCCGGCAACAGTGATGGCGGGGGTTGGGCTCAGTTGGGCGTCGGGCTCTCAATAAACGTTCGCCAACGGGTTGGAGTGGTATCTGGCAGAGATTTAAGGGCGGATCAGGACGGGGGGCATTTGCCGCATGGCGCCAAGCGGCGGCGTTTTAGCCGTAACAACAGTAATTAAAGCCCGGAGGCCGGCAACGATCTACGGATAGTATCGGCCGGCTGCCGGAAAGCACGACTGGGCCGGGCTAAAACCATCAGCGTGGCGGTCCGGGAACGGGGGGAGAAGGGGAAGATACTTCAGGAAACCTTTTAGTGCGTCACATCCTCGGGCAGGGTAGGCTGAACCCTGCCTTTTTTTGTGTGTGGGTTATAATGGGAACGGACACTGCTGCCATTTCTCAAAGGGGCTGGGCGTTGGACAGGGTCAGGCCGCCGCCGGCCTCGCCGGGCCGCCCCACCTGGGGTTCCTCTCCTTAAATCGAGCGGCTCCGAGGCAGGGGAAAAACCAACTTGGCCTGACGGCTCCTCAGGGCCGCCGGGTAGCCAGAGGAGCGGGGCCGGTCAACAGAGGGTGTCTGTCGCCAAAAATCATTTTTCGGCATGCAAGAGGGACGTTTATGATTAAATTCGCTGCCGACTTCTCTCAAAGCAGGTATCTTCTCACGAGTTGAAGAGTTGTTGCTCTTCCGATGGAGCCAACCGGGAATACTGTGAAAAAGTATGGGGGCAGCTCCGTCTGAGTATACCTGACAATTGGCCAGACATTTCCGGTAATCTTTAACTCTCGGTTGTGAGGATCAGCCTATGAAAATTCTCATCACCCCTCGGCTGGAACGCTGCATCGGCTGTCATTCCTGCTCCTTGGCATGTGCCCGCTTGGTGCACCACCGCTTGTCCTGGGATATGGCGGGGATTCGCATCGCTTCTTCCGGAGGTCTGTCCACCGGTTTTGAGGCCCGCATCTGCCTGGCCTGCGATCCGGCCCCCTGCGCTGCGGCCTGTCCTACGGGGGCCTATTCTCAGCGCCGGGGCGGTGGCGTCGTGGTGCGGAAAAACCTCTGTATCCGCTGCGGTGAGTGTGCTCAGGCCTGCCCGGTGGACGCCATTTATCTGGACATTACCGGGGAACCCTTTGTCTGTCTCCACTGCGGCCAGTGCGTGCCGTACTGCCCTCATGATTGCCTGGAGATGAAAGATTTAGGGGGCGCTCCGGCCCAGCAGGACGAAGCCCAGGAGGTGACTGCATGATTCGGGATTATTTTCGCGTGCTGGTAGTGGATTTGGCCTTGGGCAAGGGCAAGGTAACGAAAGTGCCCGGTCGGGATGAGGTGGCCGGCGGCAGCGGTTTGGGAGCCCTGCTGTTCAACAGGTATGGCAAGACCGACAGGCCCTGGGATGACCCGGAGCAGCCCCTGATATTCGCCATCGGCCCACTCACGGGTTATTTTCCCCTCATGAGCAAAACGGTGGCGGCTTTCAAGTCCCCATACCACGACCAATATGCCGAAAGCCACGCAGGAGGACGCTCGGCGTTGGCGATCAGATTCGCTGATTATGACGCCTTGGTGCTCACCGGCCGGGCGACCCGACCCTCCGCCCTGGTGGTGGGGTCCCGGCACCTGGAGTTGAAAGATGTTCATTATCTCTGGGGTCTGGACATCCAGGAGAGCGGCAAACTTCTGCGCCGGATGTTCAAAGGCTCGGGACACCGCAGCATCCTGCGCATCGGCCCGGCGGGGGAACAGAAGAGCGCCATGGCGGGGATCAACGTGGATACCTATCGCCATTTCGGTCGGCTGGGGGGCGGCGGCGTCATGGGAGCCAAAAACCTCAAGGCTATAGTCATCATCGGCGACGGCAGTTTTCCCCTTATGGAGGGGAAGGATTATCCCAGGCTCTTCGAATCGGTCCATCGGAAGCTCACCGCCACCGACATGATGCAGAAGTACCACAACCTGGGGACCCCGGCGAATGTGGCAATCTTGAATGAACTGCAAGCCCTCCCCTGGCGCAACCTGCAGGCGACTACCGATCCCGAGGTCCACGGCATCAGCGGCGAGCGTTTTGCGGAAACGGCCCTGCTCAGAAACGCCGCCTGTGCCGGCTGTCCGGTGGGTTGTATTCACATCGGCTTCTCCCGGGAAAGGTTTCAGACCGATTACCGCTATTTCTACCGCCAAGTTTCGTATGATCACGAACCCATCTTCGCCACCGGTTCCATGTTGGGGGTGACCGACTGCTTTGCGATCCTTGATCTCCTTGATGTTATTGAACAGATGGGTCTGGATGTGATGAGCGCCGGGGTGGCCCTGGCCTGGGCCACGGAGGCCCTGGAAAAAGGCGTGATTAGCGCAGCAGAGACTCTCCTTCCCCTGAGGTTCGGCGACCACAATACCTACGAACAGGCAGTGCGCTACCTGGCTTATGGTGTTAATGAGTTCTACCGCCTGTTGGCCCAGGGCACCCTCAAGGCCGCAGCCCATTATGGCGGGGCGGATTTTGCCTGTGTTCTGGGACAGGAGATGGCCGGATACGCCACCGGGGAGGTCTTTTTTACCTCCCAGGCCTTGGGCTTGCGGCACTCCCACCTGGACTCGGCGGGGTATGCCTATGACCAGAAATACCCGGAGAAAGATGTGACGAAGGCCGTGGACTTTCTGATGGCGGAGGAGGCGAGCCGTTCCTTCCTCACTTCCATGGTGGCCTGCCTCTTCGCCCGGGGGGTGTATTCTGAGGAGCTGCTGGCCGACTGTTTGCGGGTAGTAGGCTACGGCGCCCTGGCTGACAATATTGACGCAGTTTCCCGAACCATCCAGAAACTGCGCTGGCAGACCCGGTTGGCAACCGGCTTTGATCCCCATCGCGTGGCCATCCCCAAGCGTTTTACGGAGATTACTACCTGGAAGGGGAAGCTGGATGCGGAGTTTCTCTCCACCCTGCAAAATACCTATGCCCGGCGCATCCTGGAACTTACCGGGGAAGCCAAGGGTTGATTTTCCGTGATCAGGAGAGGGAGCCTGCCTCGGGCTGCGGTCACCCTGCTGTTGAACCTGCCTCGGGCCTGCAGAAGCGCCGCTGCGAACAGCTCCGCTGTGCCCAGGGCAGAAAAAGACTGCATATACCTCAGCGTTGCCATGGGCATCGGCGGTTCCATCAAGTCGTGGCCTTGAGCGTTCACCGGGTCTACCACTTACCGAGAGATTCGCCCGGCAGCCGACCTGAGGCGTACTTGCGTCAGCTAGGGTATTTCAGTTACATTACTCTCACCTCCACTGGATATGACGATATTTCCCCAATACACCCGGTGGCATGCTTGCTGGCCATGCTCGGGGCCCTCGTGGGGCAGCTCTATCTGACCATCACCTTGGCCCGTCTGGTATCTTGATGTAAGAAGGATCGAAATGGAAGACCCGGATGCTACCAAAGTCAAAAGAGACGAGGGCAAAGCCTATGAAACTGCATCATCCAGGTTGGAATCCATGGCCGGCGCCACTGCTGCTCCTTGCCGTCGGCCTCCTGTTCTGTCTGGCGGTCGGCTGCGGCCAGGAAAAAACTGCCGGTCCGCCGCCTCCTCCCGTAGTTGAAGTTACGCCTGTAAGCCTTCAGGACGTCCCCATTGTGCGGGAATGGGTCGGCTCCACCGACGGCTACGTCAATGCCAAAATCAATGCCCAGGTTCAGGGTTATCTCATCCGGCAAAATTATCAGGAAGGCTCGATGGTGAAAAAAGGCCAGGTCCTCTTTGAGATCGACCCCCGGCCTTTCCAGGCAATCCTGGAACAGGCCAAAGGAGAACTGGCCATCGCCGAAGGGCAGTTCTACACCGCCAGGGCCAATCTGGAAAAGATCCGGCCTCTGGCGGCCGTCAATGCGGTCAGCAAAAAGGACCTGGATGATGCCATCGGCCGCGAGGCCTCGGCCCGGGCGGCGGTCCAAGCCGCCAAGGCGGCGGTGCAGAAAGCCCAAATCGATCTGAGCTTTACCAAGATCACCTCGCCCATTGACGGCATCGCCGGCATCGCCAAGGCGCAGCTCGGCGATCTGGTGGGCAAGCCCGGGGGGCCGGAGCTGACCACCGTCTCCACGGTTGACCCCATTAAAGTCTATATTCCCATCAGTGAGCAGGAGTATCTCCGGTTTAGCCGGGAAACCCAGCCCCGGGACCAAGCTGGCCGCCCAGATCTCACTTTGGAGCTGATCCTGGCCGATGGCAGCGTCTTCCCCCAGAAAGGCCGGGTCTCTTTTGCCGACCGGGAGGTGGATACCGGCACCGGTACCATCAAAGTGGCCACGCTCTTTCCCAACCCCGGCAACCTGCTGCGCCCCGGCCAGTTCGCCAAGGTGCGGGCTGTGCTGGCAACCCAGAAAGGCGCCTTGCTGATCCCCCAACGGGCCGTCAACGAAATCCAGGGCCGTTACCAGGTGGGCGTGGTGGGGCCGGACAACAGAGCGGAGCTGCGCTGGGTCAAGGTGGGTGAACGCACCGGCTCCCTCTGGGTGGTGGAGGAAGGTCTCCGGCCCGGAGAGCAGGTGATTGTCGAGGGCCTGCAAAAGGTCAGGGCCGGACTGATGGTCTCTCCCAAACCGTTTCAGGAAACGTCGGCCTCCCCCCAGACCGTTCCCGCCGGCACGCAGGAAAGGTAGGGGGCCATGGCGCGTTTTTTCATCAACCGGCCCATCGTGGCCATCGTCATCGCCATCGTTATGGTGATCGTGGGGGTGGTGGCCCTCCTGGGTCTGCCCATCTCCCAGTATCCCGACATCGTGCCGCCGGAGATAGTTATCAACACCACCTATGTGGGCGCCGACGCCCTGACGGTGGAGCAGTCCGTGGCCACGCCCATCGAGCAGGAGATGAGCGGCGTCGACAACATGAATTACATGTACTCCCTCAACGCCAACAACGGTGAGTTGAGGATGTACGTCAACTTTGACGTCAAAACCGATCCCAACATCGACCAGGTGCTGACCCAGATGCGGGAGAGCCAGGCCGAGGCCAAGCTCCCGGCCGACGTCCGTAATTACGGCGTCACCGTCAAGAAGTCCACTGCGGCGCCCCTGATACTGGTCAACCTCATCTCCCCCCAGGGCACCTACGACGCCACCTTCCTGGCTAACTATTCATATATCAATTTAAACGACCAGCTCACCCGGGTGCCCGGCATCGCCAGCGTCAGCGTCTTCGGGGCCGGTCAATATGCCATGCGCTTCTGGGTCAGGCCCGACCGGTTGGCCAAGCTCAACATCACCATCCCGGAGATCATTGACGCCATCCAGAAGCAGAACACCGTCAACCCCTCAGGCCAGGTGGGCGCGGAGCCGGCGCCTCCCGGCCAGGAATACACCTACGCCATCCGTTCCCAGGGCCGGCTGGAAAGTCCCGAGGAATTTGAACAGATCGTGCTCCGGGCCAATCCCGATGGGTCCCTCGTCCGCCTGAGAGACGTGGCCCGCATCGAATTGGGTTCCCAGAACTACTCCCTCCAGGGCCGCCTGAACGGCAAGGCCGCGGCAGTCTTGGCCCTCTATCAGCTGCCGGGCACCAACGCCATTCAGGCGGTGGACGGGGTGAAGGCCCTCATGGAGCAGGCCAAGAAATCCTTCCCGCCGGATCTGGACTACGTCATCGCCTTGGACACCACCCAGGCGGTGCGGGAGGGTTTGAAAGAGATTGTCCATACCCTCTTTGAAGCCCTCATCCTCGTCATTATCGTCGTCTTCATCTTCCTCCAGGGCTGGCGGGCCACCCTGATCCCGGCCCTGGCCGTGCCCGTCTCCCTCATCGGCACCTTTGCCATGTTCCCGCTCATCGGCTTCAACATCAACACCATCGCCCTGATGGGGCTGGTGCTGGCCATCGGGTTGGTGGTGGACGATGCCATTGTCGTGGTGGAGGCCGTGGAGCACCACATTGAGCAGGGCCTCTATCCCAAAGATGCCACCCTCAAGGCCATGGAAGAAGTCTCCGGTCCGGTGGTGGCCATTGCCCTGGTCCTCTCCGCGGTCTTTCTGCCCACCATTTTCATTCCGGGGATCACCGGCCGGCTCTATCAGCAGTTCGCCATCACCATTGCCATCTCGGTGCTCATCAGCGCCTTCAACGCCCTGACGCTGAGTCCGGCCTTGGCCGCCCTGATCCTGAAACCCAAGAAGGAATCACGGGGCCCTCTAACCCGCTTCTATCGCTGGTTCAACAATGCCTTCGGCCGCACCACTACCGGCTATGTCCGCTGGTGCGGTATTTTTATCCGCAAAGCGGGTTTGAGTCTCCTCTTTCTCCTCCTGGTGACCGGCCTCACCGGCCTCATGGGCGGCAAACTCCCCGGCGGCTTCCTGCCCGAAGAGGATCAGGGCTATCTCTACGCCGGGGTGCAACTGCCCGACGCCTCCTCCCTGCAGCGCACCAGCGCAGTCTGCCGTCAGATTGAAGAGATCATGCTGCAGACACCGGGAGTGGCCTACGTCACCTCGGTGGTGGGCTACAGCATGCTCAGCGGCGTCAGCAACACCTACAGCGGCTTTTTCTTCGTCACCCTGAAACCCTGGCACGAGCGGCATCGGCCCGAAGAAAAGTACGGGGCTATTATGGCCACCCTCAACCGCAAACTGGCCCAGATCCCCCAAGGCTTTGCCTTCGCTTTCTCCCCACCGGCCATCCCCGGCATCGGCACGGCCGGGGGCGTCACCTTCATCCTGGAAGACCGGGCCGGCAAAGATATCGATTTTCTCTGGGAAAATACTCAGAAATTCCTGGCCGCGGCCCAGCAACGGCCGGAGCTGGCCCGGGTCACCACCACCTTCGTGCCCACGGTGCCCCAGATCTTCGTCAAAGTGGACCGGGACAAAGTCTTGAAGCAGGGCGTGGACATCGGCGAGGTCTACCGGGTGCTGCAGGCCTTCATGGGCAGCTACTTTGTCAATTACTTCAACCGGTTCGGTCGCCAATGGCAGGTCTATGTCCAGGCCGAAGGGGAATTCCGCGCCCAAGCCGAACAGTTGGGCCAATTCTATGTGCGCAACAAAAACGGCGACCCCGTGCCCTTAAGCGCCCTCACCAGCCTCGAGGGGCGCTCCGGACCGGAGTTCACCATGCGCTACAACCTCTACCGCTCGGTGCAGATCAACGCCATTACGGCCCCGGGCTTCAGTTCCGCCCAGGGAATGCGGGCCTTGGAGGAAGTCTTTCGGGCAACTATGCCGGGGGAGATGGGTTTCGACTATCTGGGCATGTCCTTCCAGGAGAAAAAGGCCCAGGAAGGGGTCCCGGCCTGGGTTATTTTCGGCCTTTCTCTGGTTTTTGTCTTCTTAATCCTGGCGGCCCAGTATGAGAGCTGGTCTTTGCCCTTCAGCGTCCTCTTGGGTACACCCATTGCCGTCTGCGGGGCTTTCCTGGGAATCTGGCTGCGGAGCATGGAGCTCAATCTCTATGCCCAGATCGGTCTGATCATGCTCATCGGTCTGGCCGCCAAAAACGCTATCCTGATCGTCGAGTTCGCCAAAATGGAATACGACAAAGGCAAGGAGATCGCCGAGGCTGCCCTGGAGGGAGCCCGGTTGCGGCTCCGCCCCATTCTCATGACCAGCTTCGCCTTCATCCTGGGTTGCGTGCCCCTGGCCCTGGCCTCCGGCTCCGGCGCCATTTCCCGGCAGATCATGGGCACCACCGTGATCGGCGGGATGCTGGCGGCCACGGTCATCGCCATCTTTCTCATCCCGGTCACCTTTTCGGTGGTGGAAAAATTGTCGCACCGTAAAACCAAGGACCATCATGGCGCCACCACCAAAGAAGCTGCTGCCTCTGGCCAGGAAGGAGAAAAGCCATGAGGTTTTGTCTGAAACTTCTTGTAATCGTCCTGATCTCTGGCTGCGCCGTCGGCCCGGATTACAAGCGGCCTCCCTACCCGGTCCCGGAGAGCTTCCGCGGTGCAGGCCCCGGGATCCCCAGCCGTCCGGCCGACACTTCCTTCGGCGACCTGCAGTGGTTTGCAGTCTTCAAAGACCCCCAACTTCAGGAGCTGATCCGTATCGCCTTGGCCGAGAATTATGATGTCCAGATCGCGGCCCAACGGGTCCTGGCCGCCCGGGAACAGATCACCATCCGCCGGTCCTTTCTTTTCCCCAATCTAAGCGCCGGCGGCCAATTGGAAGCCATCCGCACCTCGGAAAGGGGGTTTTCCGTCCTGACGCCCCAACAGGAGCGGCAAGCCGGGCTGGTTTACGGCAACCTTTCCTGGGAACTGGATTTCTTCGGCCGCCTCCGCCGGGCCGCGGAAGCGGCCCAGGCCGAGTTTTTCGCAGCTGAGGAAAATCGCCGATTCGTCATCCAGACTTTAGTGACCGACCTGGCCCGGGCCTATTTCGAACTTTTGGCCCTGGACCAACAGCTGGAGATCAGCGAACGTACCGTCAAGGTCCGGGAAGAATCCCTGAAACTGGTGCAGGCCCGCTTCGACTATGGCTGGGATTCGCAGACGCCGGTGCTCATGACCGAGAACCTCCTCTACGGCGCCCGGGCGGTGGTTCCCGAATTGAAGCGGGCGATTGAACAGAAGGAAAACCAGATCAGCACCCTTTTGGGCCGCAACCCCGGCGACGTTAAGAGGGGGAAGCCTCTCCTCAAACAGGATCTGACCGTCTCCGTCCCGCCGGGCCTGCCCTCGGCGCTGTTGGAGCGCCGGCCGGACATCCGCTTCGCCGAAGAGCAGCTGGTGGCCGCCAACGCCCGCATCGGCGAGGCCAAGGCCCTGCTCTTCCCCAATATCAGACTGACCGGGGTGGCCGGTTGGGAATCCGCCGCTCTCAAAAATCTGTTCACCGCCCATGCCAGTTTCTGGGACCTGCTGTCGCCCAGCATTCTGCAGCCCATCTTCACCGCCGGCCGGCTGCGGGCCGGGGTGCGGGCCAGCGAAGCTGAGCAACAGGCTGCCCTGTTAACCTATAAAAAATCCATTCAACAGGCCTTCCGGGAAGTCAGCGATGCCCTGGTCGCCGTGCGCCGGTTGCGGGAAGTCCGGCTTGAAGCCGAAAAACAGGTGCAGGCCCTGACCAAGCAGACCGAGCTGGCCAACCAGCGCTACTTTGGCGGGGTGACGCCCTATCTGGAAGTCCTGGACTCCGATCGGCAGCTGTTTGAGGCCGAACTGCGCCTCACCCAGGTCCAGGCCGAAGAACTCCTGGCCGTCATCGCCCTCTACCGGGCCCTGGGCGGCGGCTGGCAACATACCCCCGAAGCGGCCGGACCTCGGCCTTAGCCTCCCGTTCGGATGGGTAAGCAGGCGTTGAGGTGGAGGCGATTTTTTTATCAATAGTTAGGTCAGTGTCAAAAACTTGGCGGGTGCCTATGCAGCGACAGTGGTGGGAGAGATACTTAAAACAGGCTTACGCATTGATATCTCAAGAGAATTTAGGGTAGAGAGGAGATTTCCCGTCGGTTCGTGGCCCTGAAAGACTCGATAAGGGGGTCTGGAACTGGGTGACCTGGAGGGTGCCCAGGTCGTCCCTGAACCGTTTCCAGGGGAACTGACACTGCCGTTCGGCGATCGGGGCAGCCGCCGGGCCAGGACGCCGATCTTGATATGAGCCTCAATCCGAGGCGGAACTACTGGAGGAAAAAAGTACTATCCAGGACGGACTGGCTATGCAAGCCGAACCCGACTCCAATCGGCACGGTCGGGACCAGGTTCCCATCCTCCTCCTCAGTGCCGCCACCCTTAACACGGGACATGGCTGGCAGTCTGCGATGCAATGGATGGGGAAGCTCCTGGGAGATTACTTTTTTAGGGAAGAAAAGAGAGGAGCCGGCGATCAAGGTCTCCGGCTCCTCCGGTAACGGTCAGCGGGTAGCCCCAGCCTCCTTAGTTATTCCATTCCAACACCTTGTTGATGGCCTCCTGCCCTTGATACTGCAGTTTGCCCTGTTCGTCAAAGATGAGAATGAAGGGAACGAACTTCAGACCCTGTTGTTTGGCCAACGGAGAGTCGAAGTCGATGCTGCCTTTGACATTGGGGCGATTGATGTCCAGCTTGACCACCTGGGTTTTAGGCCGCTTGGCTGCCACCGAAGCGAGGATGGGGGCGATTTTTTCGCAAGGCGGGCAGTAAAGGCTGTACATATCAATGATGGTGGTCTGGCCTGGTTTGACGAACTTTTTGATATCAATGGGCTGTCCAGGGTTATCTTTGTTGCCATGGATGACACCGCCGGCCCAGGCCGGGGCGACCATGATGCTGCCAAGTAAAACCAGGATGGTCAGAAGACCAAACATCTTGCCCATTTGTCTCAGTTTCATAGTTTCTCCCTTAATGGATGGTATTGGCAGGCGGGTCGGCCTGCGGGTTAAGATAATCCATAGTAATGCACAGTACCGGCAAAGTCAATGTGGGCGTCGGCCGAAGAGGGCGGTGCCGATGCGGACCAGGGTCGCCCCCTCCTCGATGGCCACGGCAAAATCATCGGACATGCCCATGGACAGTTCCACCAGATCTACCCCCGGCAGGCGGAGGGCCTGGAGCTGGTCCCGGGCTTGCCGCAGCTGGCGGAAATAGGGACGGACCTCTTCGGGATCGGGGTGCCAGGGCGGCATGGTCATGAGGCCGCGGACTCGGAGATGGGGCAAACCGGCGCAGAACTGCAGGAGATCGGGTAATCCCTTCGGGTCCACGCCGGATTTCGTGGCCTCGCCGCCGAGATTGACCTCCAACAGGATGTCCTGGACCTTGGCCAGGCGAGCTGCCGCCCGGTCCAGGGCCTGGGCCAGGGAGGGACGGTCCACGGAGTGGATGAGGTCGAAGAGTTTCACTGCCGCCGCCGCCTTATTGGTCTGTAGGTGCCCGATGAAATGCCACGACACCGGCAGGTCCAGGGCGGCAATTTTGGCCTTGGCCTCCTGGAGGTAGTTTTCCCCGACGATGGCCAGACCGGCTGCCACCACCGGCCGGAGCCGAGCCACCGGCACGGTCTTGGCGGCCCCCACCAGCCGCACCGCGGCCGGATCCCGCCCGGCCCGACGGGCGGCCGCGGCCATGGCGGCC
>JGI12104J13512_1002409_pt1 | contig 11826 bp, 9 predicted proteins | sample TerdegcTABiofilm_FD_13512 | JGI IMG/M metagenome (IMG submission 13512)
AGATCGTCTCAAGCAAATCAGCTAACTATAGATAGGGGTGAACCAGTGAATGAATTTGCGACCTGAAGAAATCAGTTCGATTATCCGGCAGCAAATAGATAAGTACCAGACAGAGATCGAAATGACCGACGTGGGTACCGTTATCCAGGTCGGTGACGGGATCGCCCGGGTATACGGCCTGATGGATTGTATGTCCATGGAACTGCTGGAATTCCCAGGCGGCGTGCTGGGGATGGCCCTCAACCTGGAAGAAGACAACATCGGCTGTGTTATTCTCGGCCCGTACAAGCATATTAAAGAGGGCGACACCGTCAAGCGCACCGGCCGGATCGTCTCAGTGCCGGTGGGCGACGCCCTGATCGGCCGGGTGGTCGACCCGCTGGGCCAGCCGCTGGACGGCAAAGGGCCGATCAAGAGCGACAAGTTTCTTCCCGTTGAGAAGATCGCCCCGGGCGTTATCTACCGGAAGTCGGTGCACCAGCCGCTGCAGACCGGTTTAAAAGCTATCGACTCGATGACCCCGATTGGCCGCGGCCAGCGGGAGCTGATCCTGGGCGACCGCCAGACCGGCAAGACCGCGATAGCCATCGACGCAATCATCAACCAGAAAGGCGGTGACGTGATCTGCATTTACGTGGCCGTAGGCCAGAAACAGTCCACCGTCGCCAACGTGGTGCAGAAACTGGAGGACACCGGCGCGATGGAATATACCATCGTCGTTTCCGCCACCGCTTCCGACCCGGCCCCGTTGCTTTATATCGCCCCGTTCGCGGGAGCCGCCATGGGCGAGGAATTCATGTCCCAGGGCAAGCACGTTTTAATTGTTTACGACGACCTGTCCAAGCAGGCTTCGGCTTACCGCGAGCTCTCGCTGCTGCTGCGCCGGCCGCCCGGACGTGAGGCTTACCCCGGCGACGTTTTCAACCTGCACAGCCGGCTGCTGGAGCGGGCCTGCAAACTGTCGGACGACCTCGGCGCCGGCTCGATGACCGCGCTGCCGATTATCGAGACCCAGGCGGGTGACGTTTCCGCCTATATTCCGACAAACGTCATCTCCATTACCGACGGCCAGATCTTCCTCGAGCCGGACCTCTTTTACGCCGGTATCCGCCCGGCGGTCAACGTGGGTATCTCGGTTTCCCGGGTCGGCGGCGCGGCCCAGGTGAAGGCGATGAAAAAGATCGCCGGCGGACTGCGCATCGACCTGGCCCAGTACCGCGAACTGGCTGCCTTTGCCCAGTTCGGCTCCGACCTGGACAAGGCCACGCAAGCCAGGCTGACCCGCGGCGAGCGCATGGTGGAATTGCTCAAGCAGAACCAGTATGTGCCGATGCCTGTCGAAGAGCAGGTGGCAAGCATTTTCGCCGCCACCAGCGGCTACCTGGACGACCTGCCGGTCGAGCAGGTGCTGCCGTTTGAAGCGGAATACCTGAAGTATTTGAGGGCCAATAAAGCTCACCTGCTTGAGGAAATCCGCAAGACCGGCGATCTGGCGGATAAGCTGCAGGAAGACTTGAAAGCAGCTATTGAAGCGTTCAAGGCCGAATTCAAAGCCGTTCACGGTCTGGAGTAATGCGTTTCAGACACTTACCGGCAAACAAGGTGGTGAAAACATAAATGGCAAGTTTGCGCGATCTCCGGCGCCGGATCAAGAGCATCAACAACACGCAAAAGATTACCCAGGCAATGAAGGCTGTGTCGGCCGCCAAGATGAGGCGCGCGCAGGACGCGGTGCTGGCAGCCCGCCCGTATTCCAAAAGGATCAGGGGGGTGCTCGGCCGGGTGGCGCTGGCTTCCGGCGCGGTCAAGCACCCGCTGCTGGCCGTGCGTGAGCCGAAGAAAGTCGGCTACGTCATTATTACCGCTGACCGGGGCCTGTGCGGCGGCTTTAACGGCAATGTGCTGCGGCGGGTAATGCAGGAACTGAAAGGCGCCGTCCCGGAAATCAGTATGATCACGGTCGGCCGCAAAGGGTATGACTTTTTCCGCAAGCGCGGGTATAAGATCGACGGACAGTTCATCGGCCTGGGCGAGGATATCAAGTACCATACGGCTCAGGAAATCAGTTCGTTGGTTGTAAAAAAATATACGGATTTGGAATACGACGAGGTCTACCTCGTCTACAGCCAGTTTGTTAATGTAATGGTGCAGAGGCCTGTTGTGATGAAACTCCTGCCGGCTGAACCGCCTGCTGAAGAAGGCAAAGCCAAGAAAGTCAACTATATTTTTGAGCCTGAGGCGGAAGAGGTGCTGGCCGAGTTGCTGCCGAAGTACCTTGAAAACGCCATTTACCAGGGGCTGCTGGAGTCCAAGGCCGGGGAGCAAAGCGCTCGCATGACCGCCATGGACAACGCCACGAAGAACGCCTCTGATATGATCAGCAAGCTGACGCTGTCCATGAACAGGGCCCGCCAGGCCGCGATTACGCGTGAAATTTCCGAAATTGTGGGCGGCGCGGCCGCCCTTGAATAAGGGTGAAGGAGGTAACGTGTAGCAAATGAACGTTGGACATGTAGTACAAGTTATCGGCGTTGTGGTGGATATCCGTTTTCCGCCGGGCCAGGTGCCTGAAATTTATAACGCGATTAAAATAAAAAGCGACAAAGAAGATATGTTCGGCCGGAAGATCGATCTTACCCTGGAAGTGGCCCAGCACCTGGGCAACAATACTGTCCGCACCGTGGCGATGTCGGCTACGGACGGGCTGGTGCGCGGCATGGAAGCGGTGGATACCGGCGCTCCCATCAGCGTGCCGGTAGGCAAGGCAACTCTCGGCCGCATGGTGGACGTTTTGGGCGAGCCGATTGACGGCAAGGGCGCGATTGAAAGCGAAATGAAATATCCCATCCACCGTCCGGCCCCACCGCTGACGGAGCAGTCCACCAGGGCCGAACAGCTGGAGACGGGAATTAAGGTGATCGACCTGCTGGTGCCCTTCCTCAAGGGCGGCAAGATCGGCATGTTCGGCGGCGCCGGTGTCGGCAAGACCGTCGTCGTGATGGAATTGATCAACAACATCGCCAAACAGCACGGCGGCATTTCAGTGTTCGCCGGCGTGGGCGAGCGTACCCGTGAGGGTAATGACCTCTACAGGGAAATGACCGAGTCGGGCGTTCTGGACAAGACCACCATGGTGTTCGGCCAGATGAACGAGCCGCCCGGCGCCCGCCTGCGGGTGGTGCTCACGGGTCTGTGCCTGGCCGAGTACTTCCGTGACGAGGAAGGCGCGGATACTCTGCTGTTCATTGATAATATCTTCCGTTTCACCCAGGCCGGCTCCGAGGTTTCCGCGCTGCTAGGCCGGATGCCTTCAGCCGTGGGCTACCAGCCGACGCTGGCCACGGAAATGGGCCAGATGCAGGAGCGGATCACCTCCACCCAGAAAGGTTCGGTTACATCCGTGCAGGCTGTTTACGTGCCTGCCGACGACCTGACCGACCCGGCCCCGGCCACGACGTTCGCCCACCTCGACGGTACCGTCGTGTTATCCCGCCAGATTGCCGAGCTCGGCATTTACCCGGCGGTGGACCCGCTCGACTCCACATCACGCATTCTGGACCCGAACGTAGTCGGGGCCGAGCACTACAGCGTGGCCCGCGGTGTGCAGATGGTGCTCCAGCGCTACAAGGAACTGCAGGACATCATCGCCATTCTGGGCATGGAAGAACTGAGCGACGAGGACAAAACCATCGTGGCGCGCGCCCGCAGGCTGCGTAGTTTCTTGTCGCAGCCCTTCAGCGTGGCGGAGGCCTTTACCGGACAACAAGGCAAGATCGTGCCGATTAAAGATACGATTCGCGGGTTTAAGGAAATTCTCGACGGCAAGCACGACGACCTGCCGGAGGACGCCTTCTACATGGTGGGCGGCATCGAAGAAGCCGTGGAGAAAGCTAAGAAGTTGGCCGGCTAGACCTGCAGCCGGTAATAAGCTGCCGGTCGGCAGGCCGCATATGGAAAGGCAGTGGATAGCATGTCGGAAAAGACCCAGCGACTGGATATAGTGACACCCGTGAGAAAAGTTTTCAGTGAAGACGTAAGGTTTTTCGTAGCGCCGGGCAGCGAGGGTGAACTCGGTGTCCTGCCGGAGCACGCCGCGCTGATCACCGCCCTGAAAATCGGCCTGTTGCGCATCGAGCAGGAGGGCAAGAAGTTTAACATCGCGATAAGTGGCGGCTTCCTTGAAGTTAGAGACAGCAAGGCGACCGTATTGGCCACGGCGGCCGAGCGGGCGGAAGAAATTGATGTGGAACGCGCCGAGGCGGCCAAGCAGCGCGCCGAGCAGCGCCTGGCCGCCAGGGCGCCCGACTTGGACGTGCTGAGGGCCGAGTTGGCGCTGAAGCGGGCCCTCAACCGCTTGAAGGCGGCAGGCCGTTAAAAAGAGTTGAAAAAAGAAGGACCGACACAAGTCGGCCCTTCTTTTTTCAAGTAGTCAGTAGTCAGTAGTCAGTAGTTTCGCTGGGGACATTACTCCGGCCCCAAAGTCACATTATTGGGGACATTCCTCCGTAGGAGGTGTGTCCCCATTCCACTGACTGTCCCCATTCCTGTAATAAGTCATTCTATTATTCGTAACTTTTCAGTGAACCCGGCGGTGAGGTACGGCGTTATCACCGCTCACTCAGAGGAACGGGGACACACCTTCCTTGGTTAAAATAAAACAAAAGTTGTTTTAGAAATTAGGGAAGGAATGTCCCCAATAAATTCCCCTCCGGCAGCACCACGGCTCGCTTCAGACCGAACTAGCGGCGCTGCAAAGGCGGCGGTAGACTGGTTATGATCAAGCCTATAAACCTCTAAGCAAGTTACACTCATATTCGCCACTTGAGTTGCCCGCTGGTTTCGCGCCGCAGTTCGGTTACCCTCGCTTCGCCTGGTGCTGCTAACGGCGCTGCGCAAGTCGTTCGCTAACGATAACGCCGCACCTTCACCTGGTTTACTGCATTATTGGGGACATTCCTCCGACCCCAGATGTATAGGGGACATTCCTCCGAAGGAGGTGTGTCCCCTTTCCGCTAAAGAGAGGTGTGTCCCCATTCCTTTAGTAGTTATTATTTTTCCTACTGACTACTGACTACTGACTACTGTAATATATTATAGAAGAAACTAGCTCATAAAAGCGCAGTTAGCTTGTTAACGCGCACCGGCAAGAGTTCAAAATACGTTACAGTATACGTCAGGTAATTAATGGAAATAATAGGGCATAGAATTTTCTTTTAAACTGGAGGAAACTATGCCCGGTAAAGAACAAAAAAAACTGCTGCCGTTGTTCTTACTGCTTGTCGCCCTTATTTTAGCCGTCTTGGCTCTGCAACTGACTCCTGCGGGCCAAAAATTGCTCGCGGCAAGCAGTGAAGAGAAATTCTTGCTCTCGCTGCTCGAGTCATCGGGAGCTGAACTCAGAACCGTCCACGTCACCGGCTGGGTGAAAGTTGACGGTTCCTCGCCGGGCGCGGGCGAACCGGGGGATATGGCTTGCCTGGTTGCCGGCCGGCTGGGTTTGAATGTACCGGCCAGCAAAACGGAAAACTGGCAGAACGCATACGCCCGGGGCGCTGAAATAGAAGGCTCGCTGCCCGACGGCAGTCCGGTTTCCGTGCTCGGCCAGATGATGGAATATCCGGAAGGCAATAAAGCTTCTCACGTTATGGTCAACCTGGCGGCGGGTGATTATAAAAAAGCGCGAATTTATAAAAAGCAAATAGCCAATGCCCTGAGACAGTGCGGTAATAAAGAGCGCGTCGCCGTTTCCCTGTCGGGCTGGCTAGACGCCGAATTGAGCGACGGAGACCTGGCTGACCGCGCGGAAGAATTGATGCGCGTCGCCGGCGCTGCCGTGCGGGAAAGAACCGTGAAGGACAATCTGGTCAGCCTGACCGGTTACAGCGCGCGTTTTTCCCGCGACCTGCGCTACGCCGGGAAAGAAGTGAACCTGAACGTAGCCATACGCCGCGGCCCGGCCGGCCGGGGAGCTTATATTTATGTAGCGTCACCGGTTATTCTTACCGAGTATTAAAAATATAATAGATCAGGAGTACCCTTAAGTTTAGGACGGTGTTCTTTTTGCGCAGGCTGGTGATAGGCGTCGTGCTTCTTGCAATCGCGCTTGTTTTGGGAATTCCTTATCTGGCGGACAGGCAGATCCCGGCCAAGTTTTTCCCCGGCGTGACCATAGTCCGGCTGTACTTGCATAAGGAAAACAAAATTCAGCCGCTGCAGTTGGAAGATTACCTGGTTGGGGTGGTCGCCGCCGAAATGCCCGCCGAATTCCCTCTCGAAGCCTTAAAAGCGCAGGCCGTCGCAGCCAGGACCTACGTGGTCAAGCGGCTGGGACCCGGCGGCGTGACAAACCCGCTGCATCCGGGCGCCGATGTGTGCGACGACCACAGGCACGGCCAGGCCTGGCTTTCCAGAGAGGAACTGAAAAGCCGCTGGGGAACCCTGCATTATTATAATTATTACTATAAAGTAAAAAAAGCCGTTGACGAGACCGCCGGCCAGGTGCTGACCTGGAACGGCGAATTGATTGACCCCGCTTATCACGCCTCATGCGGCGGCAGGACGGAGAACTCCGAGGATGTCTGGAAATTTCAGGCACCTTACCTGCGCAGCGTCCCCTGCCCCTATGACGCGGACCCGCAACCGGTTCAGACCGCCACCTTCAGCCTGGAGCAGGTCGACCAGGCTTTGGGCACCAGCCTGAGCGCGGTCTCAGTGACGGGCGGTAAAAATACTTCCACCGGGATAAAAGTAATTGAAAAAACTACTACAGGCAGGCCAAAAAGCCTGCTCGTCGACGGCAGGCAATTTTCCGCCGTGGCCGTCAGAGACCTGCTCGGCCTGCGCTCCACCAACTTCACCTGGGCGGCGGACGGCGGCTCCCTCACCTTCACCACCACCGGTTACGGACACGGGGTGGGGATGTGTCAGTACGGCGCCAAAGGGATGGCCGAGCATGGCTACAACTACCGCGTTATCCTCAGCCATTATTACAGCGGCGCCGAGATCAGTAGTATTAAGTAGTCAGTAGTAACAAGCCGCCCGCGCAAGCGAGTTGTTATATGTTGTTATATATAATAAACATAATATACCATTTAGCCTTCCTTCTAATATATTTGTATGGTATAATAAATAGTGGTGTTTAACTTGCCTAAAAAATCGACTCTATACCTTGAAACAACGATTCCGAGTTATTTAGCGGCCCGTCCAAGCAGAGATTTAATCATTGCTGCCCACCAACAAATAACATATGAATGGTGGAATAATGAAAAACCAAAGTTCAATGTTTACGTTTCCCGTGTTGTTTTAAAGGAAATAAATGAGGGTGATCCGTATGTGGCGTCTATTAGGACAAACCTTCTTCAAGGAATTAAAGTCCTACCCGTTACCGATGAAATTAGTATTATCGCGGAAAAATATTTATCCTTATTAAATATTCCGAAGAAATCCGCATTAGATGCTTTACATTTAGCATATGCGGTATTATTTAATATGGATTACCTTTTAACCTGGAACTGCAAGCACCTTGCCCATGCCGAAATTCGTAAAAAATTAAAATCATATAATGATTCTGTGGGGTTGAAAACGCCAGAAATTACAACTCCAAACGATTTAATGGGGAGGGATTAACTGATGTTTTATGATGATCCGATTGTTGAAGATGTTAGGGATGCACGGGAAAAACTTTTTAAGAAATTTGACTTTGATTTGAAAAAATTTTTGAAACATATCCGTGAGGAAGATAAAAAACATCCTGAAAGTATCGCGAAAGATATAAAGCCATATAATAAGATACAGGATTTTTCAAAACCGTAATAAAAGATCCAAACATAAGGGGGGGAATGTTCTCCCCCTTTATTTTTCTGAAATTCTCGGAATGGTTTTCTGTCAATATCCCCGGACGATGAATGAGAGCGCCCGCGCAAGCGGGTTGTTATTTTTTACCGGAACATTTCCACCCTGCCCCCGCATATATATTAACTAGCGAAGGAAGCCGGACACAGAATCAAGGAGTCTTATTGAGAATAAAGTCTGCTCAGGTTGGAGTGGCGCTTGCCGTTAGGGCGATTTTGAAGCCCTAATTCAAAGAGCGAGTGCGCCTGAGGATAAGCGAGGGAACTGTTTGAGGCGCCATGGCGCCGAGTTTGACCGAGCCCGAAGGCGAGCGAGCTCATGGCTGAGGAAAGGGGACACACCTCCCTAACAGGCCTATCATTGGGGCCGGAGGAATGTCCCCGATTAGGTGGGGCGAATATGAGCCCGTTGGCAAGCGCCACTCCAACGTAAATCTTGAGGTCCGGCGACCGACGACTGATACAGGAGGTAGGGCGATGCAGGATTATATTCAAAAGCGGGTCCTTGATATCTGCGAATACATCCTGGAGTCCCAGGCCACGGTAAGGCGGGCCGCCCAGGTGTTTCAGGTGAGCAAAAGCACGGTTCATAAGGATATGACAGATCGTCTGCCCTCGCTCAATAAGCAACTTGCCCGGGAAATAAAAGGCATCCTTGAATACAACAAAGCAGAGCGCCACCTCCGGGGCGGAGAAGCCACACGCAGAAAATATAAAGATTTACAAGATCGGCCGCAAAAATAACAGGACTTTATCAATTGAAGTAGAATTATATACCTTTATTTGAAATCATAAGAAAACAATATTGGACAGGCAATGATTTTACCGGTCCTGAAAGGGGACAAGCTGATGCTTGGCGGTAGTGATATCGGTGTGGATCTGGGCACGGCCAACGTGCTGGTTTATGTAAAGGGAAAAGGTATTGTTTTGCAGGAGCCGTCAGTTGTGGCCGTGGAAAAGAACAGCGGGCGCGTCATCGCCGTGGGCTCCGAGGCGCGCCGGATGCTCGGGCGTACCCCCGGCAATATCGTCGCCATCCGGCCGCTGCGCGACGGCGTGATTGCCGACTACGCGGTTACGGAGAAGATGCTCCGTTATTTTATCGGTAAAGCTGACGGAGGCCAGAAGCTGCTGTTCAGGCCCCGCCTGATGGTCTGCATCCCTTCCGCCGTCACCGGCGTGGAGGTGCGCGCGGTGCGCCAGGCGGCCATCCAGGCCGGGGCCAAGACGGCGCACCTGATTGAAGAGCCCTTTGCCGCAGCCCTGGGCGCGGGCCTGGATGTCTTTCAGCCGAACGGCTCAATGGTCGTCGATATCGGCGGCGGGACTACCGACATTGCGGTTATTTCCCTGGGCGGCATTGTCTGCAGCAACTCGCTGCGGGTCGGCGGGGACAAGCTGGACGAGGCGATTGTGAAGTACATTCGCAAGGAGTATAGCCTGGTGATTGGCGAGCGCACCGCCGAAGAGCTGAAAATCGGCATTGGGAGCGCCTTCCCTGCCGGCACGGAGGAGCTATCTATGGAAATAAAGGGAAGGGACATGGTTTCCGGTCTGCCCAAGGCTGTTACGGTCAAACGGCGTCAGGTGCACGAGGCAATCAGAGAACCCCTCGATCTGGTGGTCGGCGCGGTAAAAGAGGTACTTGAGCGCACGTCACCCGAACTGGCCGCCGACATCATCAACAAGGGCATTATGATGACCGGCGGGGGCGTGCTGCTGCACGGGATCGATCAGTTGATCAGCAAGGAAACCGGCCTGCCTGTCTGCATCGCCGACGAACCGCTTTCCTGCGTCGCCAGGGGCACCGGCAGAGCCCTTACCATGATCGGCAACCTGCCCAGGGTTTAAGTAGTCAGTAGCCAGTAGTCAGAATAATTTTTTTTTAAATTTTTCCGGATTGCGGAACCTTTTTTGATCCAGTGTCGTCTATTCATGTGAAACTTGCCCAATACATTGAAGAAATTGGCTTTACATATAATAACTACTCAGGAGTCATAATGAGAGAATGGTTTATCGTCCCGAAGTCTACTGACTACTGACTACTGACTACTGACTACTGACTACTGAATTTCATATTTGAGGCAGGATAATACATATGCATGTAGAATAACCCTTAGTATCCATGTGCGCCCGTTCTTTAACCGGGCGCCGGGGTGCTATGTTATCCAGTTAAATGATTATTTGATTAAAGGAGGGAAGGCAAGAGATCTCCGGGTGGCCAAGTCGATATCCATGGGTTGTAAAACCCTTGGTGAGAACCTAAAAGATTTTGTGAAGGGGGGGATTGCGCCGCACTGTCAGTTATCCGGCGCGTCCAAGTGCCGGTAAGTAATTAGTATTCTAAACAAGAAGGGGGATTAAAGAAGGAATGAAACGTATTAAGGGACTAGTATTCATACTGGTTCTGGCAGTAATGGTATTCGGCCTCACGTCCGTGGCGGCCGCGGCTTCTTTCTCCGACACTGCCGGGACCAAATACGCGACACCGGTCGACGCTCTATCCGCTCTCAAAATTGTTGACGGTTATCCAGACGGCACGATCAAGCCCGACCAGACTATTACCAGGGCTGAGTTTGCCAAGATTATCGACCTGATGATGGGCTACGGCGCGGCCGTCAAGTCCAGCGACACCAAGTTCCCCGATGTGCCGGCCAGCCACTGGGCCAGCGGGTACATCAACGTGGCGGTGGGCCAGGGCATCCTCCTGGGCTATCCTGACGGCACCTTCAGGCCGGACAATGAAGTGACCTATGCCGAGGCCATCACCATGCTGGTCCGTATGCTGGGCTACCAGCCCGCCATGGACGAGTCGATCTGGCCGGCCACTTACCTGGCCAAGGCATCCCAGTTGGGGCTCACCAGCGGCGTGACCATTGACGCCTCCGCTGATGCCAAGCGCGGCGATGTATTCATAATGTCCTACAACGCGCTGGACGCCGACACCATGGTCCAGACCGGCTGGGGCACCGAGATGAAGTGGGAAGAGTCCGACAACTTCGGAAACTCCATCCTGGCCAAGTACCTCAAACTGAAGAGGGTCGGTAACGAGACCTACCCGGTGACCATTGTAGCTACCAATATTATGGACACCTCTCTTGCTGACGATCAGGTCAGGGTTCAAGCCTTGTACAACAAGGAAGATCCCAACAATGAAGACAGGACCGGCAAGACGCACGGCAACCAGATCCTGTTGGACGGCGGCAAGAACGGCACCGGCGACATTGAGACCTACGATTTTGTTAAAGGCGTGGATCCCACCAGCAAGCTCGGCCAGGAAGTCGAACTCTGGCTGAACGATAATGAAGAAGTAGTCTACATTAAGAACTGGACCGACGCCAGCGACGTGTTCAGCGATGTGGTCGATGACTACGATGCTGACGATTATCAGCTGACAATGAAAGCCAAAGACAAGGACTACGATGTTGATGATAACGCCATTATCTACTGGATGGGCAAGCAGTATACCACCGATGAACTGTTTGACGATACCAACAGCGACACGTGGGTTACCAGGTCCAGTATTAACAGAAAAGTTCCGGATATCTTCGGCCGCAGCGTCAAAGTGGTGTTGAACGACAGCGGCAAGATTGGTTACCTCGAAGGTTGGAAGGGCGCTGCCGGTATCATCAAGAGCGTTGATCTGGAAGACGAAACCATCAAGTTCTATAAGAGCAGCGATACTACATCCACCTACGACCTCAGCGACAACGACAATGATTACATTGTCTACAGGGACGGCAAGCTGGCGACTCTGGCCGATCTCCAGCCGGATGACCTGTTTGCGGCTTACCCCGATGCCGCCCTTGCAAATCCTGACGATATCGTCATGATTAAAGCCTGGAGCGCCAAGGTGAAAGGCACCCTGGAAGAAGCGTACAGTAAGCGCGGCTCTTACATTGAAGACTATGTCATGGTTGTTGACGGCAAGGAATACCCGGTTGCGAGCGATGTGCTTGAAAACGATTATGGTATT
>JGI12104J13512_1002415_pt1 | contig 11812 bp, 8 predicted proteins | sample TerdegcTABiofilm_FD_13512 | JGI IMG/M metagenome (IMG submission 13512)
GAAGCGGTGAAAGCCGGCGTGCGCCTGGCCGGGGGCACTCCCATAGAATTTCCGGTCATAGGCGTTTGCGACGGGATTGCCATGAACCACACCGGGATGAAATATTCTCTGGCCAGCAGAGAGCTGATCGCCGACAGCATTGAAGTGATGGCTGAGGCACATCCTTTTGACGGTCTGGTGCTGATCCCTAATTGTGATAAGATTGTGCCGGGGATGCTGATGGCCGCGGCCAGGCTGAATATTCCGGCTGTTGTGGTCAGCGGCGGCCCGATGCTGGCCGGGCGCTATAACGGGAAAAGTATTTCCTTAAGCAACCTGTTTGAAGCGGTAGGTAATGTTTATGCCGGTACCATGACCGAGGCCGAATTGCACGAGGTGGAGGAGGCGGCCTGTCCCGGCTGCGGTTCCTGCGCCGGGATGTTTACTGCCAATTCGATGAACTGCCTGACCGAGGCGCTGGGTATGGCCCTGCCGGGCAACGGCACTATCCCTGCCGTATCTGCCGCCCGGCGCCGCCTGGCTAAAATGACCGGCATCCAGATTGTCAGGCTGGTGAAAGAAGGCATTCGCCCGTCTGATATTATGACCAGGGAAGCTTTTAACAATGGTCTGGCCGTGGACATGGCCCTGGGCTGTTCCACTAACACAGTGCTCCATCTCCCGGCCATCGCTCATGAGGCAGGAGTGGAAATTGACCTTGATTATGTAAATATGATCAGCGAGCGGACTCCCAACCTCTGCAAGTTGAGCCCGATGGGGCCGTATTTTATGCAAGATCTGGATGAAGCCGGGGGAATCCAGGCGGTTATGGCCGAGCTGGCCCGCAAGGAGCTGATTAACCTGGAAGCCCGTACAGTTACCGGTACTGTGGGTGAGAATATCCGCGGCCGGGAAGTTTTACGCCGGGATGTTATCCGCAGCGTAGAAGATCCCCACAGCCCCAGCGGCGGTATCGCTATTTTGCGCGGCAACCTGGCGCCCGGCGGCGCAGTGGTGAAAAAGGCAGGAGTGGCGCCGGAGATGTTGAAACACCGGGGGCCGGCCCGGGTATTTGATTCCGAGGACGAGGCGGTGCGGGCTATTACCGCGAAGAAAATCAACAAGGGCGATGTGATCGTTATCCGTTACGAGGGGCCCAGGGGCGGGCCGGGGATGCGGGAAATGCTTACACCTACTGCCACCGTTGCCGGTTTAGGGATGGATAAGGATGTTGCTCTTTTGACTGACGGCCGTTTTTCAGGGGCCACCCGGGGCGCTTCAATCGGCCATATTTCCCCCGAGGCGGCTGAAGGCGGTCCGATTGCCATTTTAAAAGACGGGGATATAATTGAGATCGATATCCCAAATAACTCTCTCAACGTGGCGCTTAGCCCGGCGGAGATCTCTGCCCGGCTGAAAGACTGGAGGCCTCCGGAGCCAAAAGTAAAGAAAGGCTACCTGGCCCGTTATGCCCGCCGTGTTACCTCTGCCAGCACCGGGGCGATAATCAGGGAAGATTGATGGGGGTGTGCAGCTTGAAACTATCCGGGGCAGAAATTCTGATCAAAAGTTTGGAAGCAGAAAAGGTGGACACTATTTTTGGCTACCCCGGAGGTCAGGTCTTACCGATCTATGATGCTCTATACGATGCTGACATCCGGCATATCCTGTGCCGGCACGAACAGGGAGCGGCTCATGCCGCGGACGGCTATGCCCGTGCCACCGGCAGGCCGGGGGTCTGCCTGGCTACATCTGGTCCCGGCGCGACCAACCTGGTCACCGGCATTGCCACCGCCTATATGGACTCAGTGCCCCTGGTGGCCATCACAGGTCAGGTTCCCCAGAGCCTGTTGGGGAGAGATTCCTTTCAGGAAGCCGATATTGTAGGTATCACCCTGCCTATAACCAAGCACAACTACCTGGTAAGGGACCTGTCCGAACTGGCGGGCATTGTCAAAGAAGCATTTTATATTGCCACCACCGGCAGGCCAGGCCCGGTGCTGATCGATATACCGAGGGATGTCTCTGCCACTGTGGACGAGTATGAAGTGCCGGGAGAACTAAACCTACCGGGTTATAAACCTGTGTTGGAAGCTGACCCGCTGCAGGTGATGGAAGCGGCCAAAGCAATTGCTGAGTCGGAGCGGCCGGTAATTTATGCCGGCGGCGGGGTGGTTATTTCCGGGGCCCATGAGGAATTGCTACGCCTGGCGGAACTGCTGGCTGCGCCGGTGGCCACCACCCTGATGGGCCTGGGCGGTTTTCCGGGCAATCACCCTTTGTCGCTGGGTATGCTCGGGATGCACGGGACCAAGTACGCCAATTTTGCTGTTTGCGAATGTGATCTTTTAATTGCTGTTGGGGCTCGTTTTGACGACCGGGTTACCGGTAAGCTGGAAACCTTTGCGCCCGGGGCAAAGGTAATCCATATCGATATAGACCCGGCGGAAATAGGGAAAAATGTGCAGGTGGACATTCCTATAGTCGGTGATGTCAAGAAAGTGTTAAACCAGCTTATGGATATAATACAACCCAGGTTGGGCGATGCCTGGCGGGAAAAAATCCATGCCTGGAAAAAGGAGTACCCGGTAAATTTTTGCGATAACGGTGAATTGAAGCCCCAGGCTGTAATCCGGGATATTTACCGTCTTACCGGCGGCAACGCCCGGATCACTACCGATGTCGGCCAGCACCAGATGTGGACAGCTCAGTATTATACTTTTACCAAACCTCGTTCCTTCATTTCTTCTGGCGGGCTGGGCACGATGGGTTTCGGCATGCCTGCGGCTGTCGGCGTGCAGGTCGGTTGCCCGGGTGATACGGTCTTTAATATTGCCGGAGACGGCAGCATTCAAATGAACATCCAGGAGCTTTGCACGGCGGTGAATTACGAGCTCCCCATTAATGTGGCAATTATGGATAACGGCTACCTGGGGATGGTCAGACAGTGGCAGGAACTGTTTTATAAACGGCGTTATTCTCATACCGAGTTGTTAAATCCTGATTTTGTCAAGTTAGCCGAGGCATATGGTGCAGAGGGAATCAGAGTGACTAAACGCTCGGAAGTGATCCCTGCTTTGGAACAGGCGATCCGCTCCAGCAAGCCGGTAATGCTCGACTTTATGGTGGAAAGGGAAGAAAATGTGATGCCTATGGTTCCACCAGGCGAGTCGCTGAATAATATGCTCGGTTAAAGGACTTGAATTTATTGTTTTATGATGTTTGACAGCCGGCGGCTGGCAACTGATCTGGGAGGGTTAAACGTGACACACACGCTTACGGTACTGGTGGAAAATACGCCTGGAGTGCTTGCCAGGGTGGCCGGTCTCTTCAGCCGGCGGGGCTTTAATATTGACAGCCTGGCGGTCGGCAGGTCCGAAAACCCCGGCATTTCCAGGATGACTATTGTGGTAGAAGGTGACGACCGGATTTTGGAGCAGGTCACCAAGCAACTCCATAAGCTTATTGATGTGATTAAAATAACTGACGTTACAAGGGATGAATTTGTTGACAGAGAACTGGTAATGATTAAGGTCAATACTGAAACGTCGACCCGGGCTGAGATCATGCAGTTGGTAGATATTTTCCGCGCCAGGATAGTAGACGTGGGCCCCAAATCATTAACGATAGAAGTAACCGGCTATGAAAGTAAAATCAATGCATTTGAAAATTCTTTACGCCCTTTTGGGATTATGGAAATGGTACGCACGGGAAAAGTCGCCATGTTGCGGGGTTTCAAGTCCACTACTATAAATGATAACCCAAAAAAGGAGGAAGTTAATTAAATGGTAAAAGTTTACTACGATCAAGATGCGGATCTGAGTTTATTAAAGGGCAAAAAGATTGCTATACTGGGATACGGCAGTCAGGGTCACGCTCAGGCCCAGAACTTGAGGGACAGTGGGTTGGACGTGGTGATCGGGCTGCCTGTGGAAGAAATTCCTAGCCGGCAACAGGCTGAAGCAGATGGTTTTACAATCCTGCTTCCGGCCGAGGCGGCGGCCCAGGCTGACATAATCCAGGTGCTGGCGCCCGATGAAATTCAGGCACGGCTATACCGGGAAGATATCGCTCCTAACCTGGCTGCCGGCAATGTGCTGATGTTTTCGCACGGGTTTAATATCCATTACGGCCAGATCGTTCCGCCTGCTGAGATAGACGTAATTATGGTGGCCCCGAAGAGCCCCGGCCACATGGTCCGCCGTTTGTACCAGGATGGAAAAGGAGTTCCCGGGCTTGTTGCGGTCTACCAGGATTATTCCGGCAAAGCCAAGGAATTAGCGCTTGCGTATGCCAAAGGAATCGGCTGCACCCGTGCGGGTGTTTTTGAAACCACCTTTAAGGAGGAAACCGAGACAGATCTTTTCGGCGAGCAGGCTGTGCTGTGCGGTGGTGTCACCGAGCTAATCAAAGCCGGTTTTGACACCCTGGTTGAAGCCGGTTACGCGCCGGAAATGGCTTATTTTGAGTGCCTGCACGAATTGAAGCTGATTGTTGACCTGATTAACGAGGGCGGGCTTAGCTTTATGCGGTATTCAATCAGCAACACCGCCGAGTATGGTGATTACATAACCGGGCCGCGTATCATTAATGCGGAAACCCGTAAGGAAATGAAAAAAATCCTGGAAGAAATCCAGAACGGGGAATTTGCCAAACGTTGGATTTTGGAAAACCAGGCCAACCGCCCGGTGTTTAACGCCATAGCCAAGCGGGAAAAAGAATTGCTGATTGAAAAAGTAGGAGCCGAACTCCGTGCAATGATGCCCTGGCTGAAGAAGTAGAAAAATTTGCAAGCACTCAGGAGTCAGGAGCAGTAGTCAGAATAAAAGAACCGGTTTTGCAAGAGGCCGGCAAATTGCTGGAAGTGTATTAACGTGATTATTCTGACTACTGACTACTGACTACTGACTACTGAATTGGGGGGAATGTGCTTGGAGATTACTGTCGCGGAAGCCCTTATCCGCTGTCTGGAGCAAGAGAACGTAGAGCTGGTTTTCGGGTACCCGGGCGGTGCAATCCTCCCTGTTTATGATGCCTTACGCAGTTCTACCATCAAACACGTCCTGGTTCGTCATGAACAAGGCGCTGCCCACGCGGCGGACGGTTACGCCAGGGTGACTGGAAAGGTTGGTGTTTGCCTGGCTACGTCCGGTCCAGGCGCCACCAACCTGGTCACCGGCATAGCCAACGCCTACATGGACTCTGTACCGATGGTCCTGATCACCGGCCAGGTGCCTGTCAGCCAGATCGGCACCGATGCTTTTCAGGAAGTTGATATTACAGGCATAACTATACCCGTAACCAAGCACAACTATCTGATTAAAGATCCAAAACAGATGCCCCAGATTATTAAAAAAGCGTTCCATATTGCCTCAACAGGCCGGCCCGGCCCGGTCTTGATTGATCTGCCCAAAGATGTGGCCCAGGCCAGAATTAAGTTTTCTTACCCTGAAAATATTCACCTGCCGGGTTACAAACCCACCTATAAAGGGCACCCGGCGATGGTAAACCAGGCAAGTAAAATTATTATGGAATCCAGCCGGCCGGTTATTTACGCAGGTGGAGGGGTCAGGAGCTCCAATGCCGCTCCGGAACTGAGAAAGCTGGCTGAAACCATCTCCGCGCCGGTGGCCCACACTTTGATGGGCCTGGGCTGTTTTCCCGGCGAACACCCGCTTTTCCTGGGGATGTTGGGCCTGCACGGGACGCGGTATGCCAACCTGGCTGTTACTGAGTGCGACTGTTTGATTGCTGTCGGCGCCCGTTTTGATGACCGGGTTGTCGCCAATATTGAAGGGTTTGCTCCCGGTGCGAAGATTATCCATATAGATATCGATCCGGCGGAAATAGGGAAAAATGTGCGGGTGGGCCTGCCCATAGTAGGTGATGTCAAGCTGGTGCTGAAATCTCTCTTGCCCCTCCTGGAGAAAAAGGAAAATCCTGAATGGTTGGCGCGGGTGCAGGAATGGAAAAAAAACTACCCGCTGAGCTATAACAAAGATGGTACGTTAAAGCCACAGTTTATTGTTGAAAAGCTTTATGAAATGTCCGGCGGTGACGCCATTGTGGTAACTGATGTCGGGCAGCACCAGATGTGGGTTGCACAGTATTTTAAGTTCAAAGAGCCGCGCAGTTTTATCTCTTCCGGCGGGCTGGGTACGATGGGTTTCGGCTTGCCTGCTGCTATCGGGGCGCAGCTGGGGGCTCCCGGTCAAAAGGTTATCCTGGTTACCGGTGACGGCAGTGTCCAGATGACAATGCAGGAACTGGGTACTGCTATGGAGCAGAAGCTGCCCCTGAAGATTTTTGTGATGAACAACAAACAACTGGGCATGGTTCGTCAGCTTCAGGAGTTTTATTGCAATAAGCGGTACATGGCGGTTGACTTCCAGTTTGACCTGGATTTTGCGGCGCTGGGGAAAGTCTACGGAATGGATGGTTACACCATAGAAACAGCGGAGCAACTGGTGAGTTTGCTGCCGGAAATACTCGCTTCTCCGGAACCGGTCATGGTGAACTGCCTGATTAGTGGCAAAGAAAACGTACTACCAATGGTATTAGCGGGATCGAATATTAATGAAGCCATAGATAAAATGGAGAATTAAGTTTGGAGGAAGTCATGAGCCAGCGTGTTTATATTTTTGATACCACCTTGAGAGACGGGGAGCAGTCGCCCGGCGCCAGTCTGGATGTCAACGAGAAAGTCCAGATCGCGAGGCAGCTTGCTAAACTTGGAGTGGATATCATAGAAGCAGGTTTTCCAGTATCTTCTCCCGGCGACTTTGAGGCTGTCCGCGCTGTTGCGCGGGAGGTCAAAGGCGTGACCGTGGCCGGGCTGGCCAGGACTCATTTTGAGGATATTGACCGGTCCTGGGAGGCGGTGCGTTACGCTGAGCAGGCGCGAATTCATACTTTCATTTCCACCTCGGATATTCACCTGGAGCACCAGTTAAGGATGACGAGAAAGCAGGTGCTGGAGGCGGCGGTAGAGGCTGTTAAACGTGCTAAATCCTACACTGCCGATGTGGAGTTTTCTGCTATGGACGCCTCCCGCTCTGATTTAGATTTCTTGTGCAATGTTTTGGCGGCGGCTATCGAAGCGGGTGCCACTGTGATAAACATACCGGATACGGTAGGCTACGCCGTTCCGGATGAATGGGGCAGGTTTATCAACACCATCTGCCATAAGGTAGCCGGTATAGAAAAAGTTATTCTAAGCGTGCATTGTCATAATGACCTTGGCCTGGCGGTTGCCAACTCGCTTGCAGCGGTGGTAAACGGTGCACGTCAGGTGGAGGTAACCATCAACGGGATCGGCGAGCGGGCGGGCAATGCGGCTTTGGAAGAGCTCGTGATGACCCTCCGCACCCGCAGGGACCATTTTGACTGTTTTACCAATATCCGTACCGAGGAGCTATACCGGACCAGCAGGCTGGTCAGCAACCTGACCGGGATGAAAGTCCAGCCCAATAAGGCGGTGGTGGGTAAGAACGCCTTTGCCCATGAATCGGGCATCCACCAGGACGGAGTGCTTAAAGAACGTACCACCTATGAGATTATGAACCCCACAATGGTGGGTATTAGTAAAAGCAATCTGGTGCTGGGTAAGCTATCCGGCCGCCATGCCTTCCGGCAGAGGCTGGAGGAACTCGGGTACAATCTGTCAAACGAAGAGCTGAAGAGTGCCTTTATTCGCTTTAAGAAGCTGGCTGACAAGAAAAAGGAAATTACAGACGACGATTTAGAGGCCATTATAGAGGAAGAAATACGCCGCATACCACAAACCTATACCCTGCATTACCTGCATATTTCCAGCGGTACTACAGTGGTACCTACTGCAACCGTAGGTCTTAAGCGGGATGGCCGGTTGATGGAGGAAGCGGCCTGCGGCAATGGACCGGTAGACGCTATTTGCAAGGCAGTGGATAAAATCACCGGCGTGAACTGCACTTTGGTCAACTGGGGTATTAACGCTATTACCGCCGGCAAAGACGCGCTGGGAGACGTTACTTTGAAAATTACCGCGGACGGTCAGAAGATCTACATTGGTCGGGGGATCAGCACCGATATTCTTGATGCCAGCGCCAAGGCCTATGTCAATGCTGTAAACAAACTGGTCTGGGAAAATGGCAGGGGGGAAGTTTCTAGCAGCACAAAGGAAAGAGGCGACGGCGTTACAGGTACCCCCGAGGCATAGCAAAAAAAGAGGTATTATTCAAAAGGGTGTGTCCCAGTACCTTACCCGGGAAGACAGTGGGGCCGCCTTTTGAAGTACTTTTATGCCAGGCATCAGTTTTTAAATTAATAGCAAACGGGGTGAAAACAGCATGCCGATGACCATTACCGAAAAGATCCTGGCTGCACATGCCGGTAAAGAGCAGGTAGTTCCCGGTGAGCTGATCAACGCCAGGGTGGACTTCGTGTTGGGCAATGATATAACAGCACCGGTAGCAATCAAGGAATTTGAAAAAATCGGAGTAACGGATGTGTTTGACCGGGAGCGGGTTGCGCTGATTCCTGATCACTTTACTCCGAACAAGGATATCAAATCAGCGGAACAAGCCAGGCTACTCAAGCAGTTTTCTCAAAAGCACAATCTGGTCAACTATTTCGAGGTGGGGCGTATGGGTATTGAGCACTGCCTGTTGCCTGAGCAGGGTCTGGTGGGGCCCGGCGATCTGGTCATCGGGGCGGACTCGCATACCTGCACTTACGGGGCGCTGGGTGCCTTTTCCACAGGTGTGGGCAGTACCGACTTGGCTGCAGCCATGGCGCTCGGGGAAACCTGGCTGAAAGTTCCTGAATCTATAAAATTTGAGTTTGCAGGCGAGCTGAAACCATGGGTCGGCGGGAAGGACCTGATCCTTTACACGATTGGTGATATCGGGGTCGACGGCGCGCTCTACCAGGCCATGGAATTTACAGGCCCAGCCATCGAAAGCCTGTCCATGGACGGCCGCTTTACCATGTGCAATATGGCTATTGAGGCCGGCGGCAAGAACGGCATTATTGCTCCTGATGAGATTACCAGGGCTTACGTTGAGGGCCGCTGTAAGCGCCCTTATCAATTTTACCGGAGCGACCCGGATGCCAAGTACGAGAAAGTTTACTATTATGACGTTTCACGGATTGAGCCTCAGGTGGCTTTCCCGCACCTGCCGGAGAACACCCGTCCGGTGAGTGAAGCAGGCAACGTGGAAATCGACCAGGTGGTCATCGGTTCCTGCACCAACGGGCGGATGGAAGACCTGAGGGAGGCTGCCAGGCTGCTGAAGGGCAGGAAAGTGCATAAAAATGTCCGGCTGGTTGTCTTTCCGGGTACCCAGGAGATCTACCTCCAGGCTCTGAGGGAAGGGCTTATAGAAATTTTTATCGAGGCCGGCGGTGCGGTAAGCACTCCTACCTGTGGGCCCTGTCTGGGCGGACATATGGGTATCCTGGCTAAAGGAGAGCGCGCTGTTGCCACTACCAACCGGAATTTTGTCGGCAGGATGGGGGACCCTGAAAGCGAAGTCTACCTGGCCAATCCTGCGGTAGCCGCTGCTTCAGCAATAATGGGCCGCATTGCCGGACCCTGGGAGGTGGATTAGGTGGAACTGCGAGGTAAAACCTGGAAGTTTGGTTCGGATATTGATACCGATGCCATTATTCCGGCCCGGTATCTTAACACTTCTGATCCGGCTGAACTGGCCAAACACTGTATGGAGGACGCCGACCCGTCATTCCCCGCCAGGGTCAGGCCCGGCGATATCATTGTAGCGGGGAAAAACTTCGGCTGCGGCAGTTCCCGGGAGCACGCTTCCATTGCCATCAAGGCTGCCGGTGTGTCATGTGTGATTGCTAAAACCTTTGCCCGGATATTTTACCGCAACGCATTCAACATCGGACTGCCTATCTTTGAAGCGCCTGAAGCTGCTGAAGATATTAAAGAGGGCGATGAGGTGACGGTGGACGCCGGGACAGGAACAATTACCAATAATACCACCGGCAGGATTTACCGGGCCACCCCGGTACCGCCTTTTATGCAAAGGATCATTGAGGCAGGCGGCTTGATCAATTATGTAGCGGAAAGGATGAAGCAATCGTGTACAAAATAGCTGTGCTGCCTGGCGACGGGATCGGTCCCGAAATTACCGTTCAGGCGGTCAGGGTGCTGGAAGCGGTAAGGCGCCGCTTCGGGCACGAGTTTAAATTTACTGAAGGGCTGATTGGTGGAGCGGCTTATGATGCGGTAGGTCATCCCCTGCCGCCCGAAACTCTGGATTTGTGCCATAATAGCGATGCTATCCTTCTGGGTGCAGTCGGCGGTCCCAAGTGGGATAATTTGCCCTCCCACCTGCGCCCGGAGGCGGGGGCTCTTCTGCCTTTGCGCAAGGAGCTGGGGCTATACGCCAACTTGCGCCCGGCCAAGGTTTTTCCCGCATTGGTCAATGCTTCTACTTTGAAACCGGAAGTTGTAGCCGGGCTGGATATTCTGGTTGTAAGAGAGCTGACCGGCGGACTGTATTTCGGCAAAAAGTACAGGGAGCCGCTTGACGGCGGCGGCATCCGGGTGGTGGATACCCTGGAGTACACCACTCCGGAGATCGAGCGAATTGCCCGGCTGGCCTTTCAGATGGCCAGAAAACGGCGTAAGAAAGTAACCTCTGTGGATAAAGCCAACGTGTTGGAAAGCTCCCGTTATTGGCGCGAAATAGTAACGGCAATCGGGACCGAATACCCTGATGTGGAGCTGGACCATTATTACGTTGATAACTGTGCTATGCAGCTGGTGAAAAACCCGCGCCAGTTTGATGTCCTGGTTACAGAGAATATGTTTGGCGATATCCTAAGCGATCAGGCCTCTATGCTTTCCGGCTCTTTGGGGATGCTGGCCTCTGCCAGCATCGGTGGTAACATTGGCCTTTACGAGCCCAGCCACGGCTCTGCCCCCAAATATACCGGTATGCAGCGGGCCAATCCTATTGCTACCATTTTATCAGGCGCCATGCTCCTGCGCTTTTCCCTGAACCTGGAAGAAGAGGCCGACTGTATCGAGCGCGCCATTACCAGGGTGCTGGATCTGGGCTACCGGACCGCTGACCTGATGGAAGAGGGGAAAGAGTTGGTTAATACCATCCAAATGGGTGATCATATTATTGAACAGATTGAGTCCGGAGTATAAATGAGGTGACATAATGCATCCTGTGCAGATTTATGACACTACGCTCCGCGATGGCACCCAGGCGGAAGGTATATCTTATTCCTGTGAAGATAAGATCAAGATCGCCCGGCGCCTCGATAAGATGGGCTTTCATTATATAGAAGGGGGCTGGCCTGGTTCGAATCCCAAGGATATGGATTTCTTCTACCGGATCCGCGGGTATACCATGAAGCGGGCCAGGATCGCTGCCTTTGGCTCGACCCGCAGGCCGTCGTCGTCGGTGGAGAATGACCCCAATGTTAAGTCTATTCTGGACTCAAAGGCCCCGGTAGCCACTATCTTTGGGAAGAGCTGGGATTTCCACGTCCGCAGGGCATTAAACACGACGCTCGAGGAAAACCTGGCCATGATCCGGGAAACGGTGGCTTATCTGAAAAGGTGCGGCATGGAAGTAATTTATGACGCCGAGCACTTTTTTGACGGATACAAGGCCAACCCGGCTTACGCTCTGGAAACCGTCAAGGTAGCCGCGGAGAGCGGGGCTTCGACAGTGGTTTTGTGTGATACCAATGGAGGGAGCTTGCCTATAGAGATAATGGAAATCGTCCGGGCGGCGTGCAGTCACCTGAGCACTCCCGTGGGTATCCACGCCCATAATGACGGTGAAATGGCTGTGGCTAATTCTTTGAT
>JGI12104J13512_1002437_pt1 | contig 11713 bp, 12 predicted proteins | sample TerdegcTABiofilm_FD_13512 | JGI IMG/M metagenome (IMG submission 13512)
ATAAGGCTTATAATTAGCTGCTTACCGCCTTCAATCACGAAAAGTGTAATTATAACTCTGGAGGTGATGAATATGGTGACTTTTGAGAACCCTCTTCTCGACTTCGGCATTAAGTTTCTCTATTATCTTGCACCAGTTGAAAACCTCAGATCAATTTTTAAAAGAGGAATCATGAACAAGAGAAGGGTTGAAAACCTCAATCTGAACTATGCCGATTACTCCGATAGAGATGTGCAGACTATCCGCGAAGAAAAATCTCTTCATAGCTTTGTACCTCTATTTCTAAATACGAGAAATGCTATGACTTATCGTTACCAGAAGAGTGGAGTCGACTTTGTAATCTTGAGACTGATGAGCGATCTAGTTACTCAATATGATTGCAAGGTTTCAGACAGAATAGCTGCCTGTCGATTTGCAAAAATACTAGATCTTACTGCACAGTCGCTGAAGCTTATCGGAGTAAAAGATATCATCAAAGCGAAGAGCTTCTACGGAGATCAAGAGCTTAAACAGAGAATGGGAGCCGAGATTCTTGTACATACTGATATAATTGATTCGAAATGGATTGAAAGCATTTTTCTCGTACCAGGGCGATCCCGTATCAAAGATCTACCGGTCAAACAACTTTATGACAATGCCTTGAATCTGTACTTCTATGTATAGTTGCGAGGAGTCAGCAGTGAATATCTATCAGAAAAGCGTATTCGCAGCACTTGAAGAGGAAGGTATAAAGACAATCGCGAATACCGTGAACACCATGGGTGTCATGGGAGCTGGCTTAGCCCTTGAATTTAGATTACGATACCCGGAATACTTCGACGATTATCACAAGAGATGCGCGAGCGATCTTCCCGGCGCAGGCGATGTCTGGCTTTACCGTGGTTCTAGAGGGACTCCGGACATAGTGAGTCTATTTGTGAAGGAAGATTGGAAAAAACCATCTAAGCCAGAGTGGATAAGGAAGACACTCGAAAGGCTTTCGGAAATCATTCTCTCAGAAGGCATAGAAAGAATCGCACTGCCGCTTGCCGGGGCCGGAAAGGGCGGCGTCAATCCAAAGATCTCCCTTTCCATTACCGAAGAGGTATTGAGAGATGTTCCGTCCGAAGTATATATCTGCCTTGACAAGCTGCCTTCCGAGACTGAGAAACGTATGCTGTCAAGACTTTATTCTCTAGATATTTCCGCCCTTCAGAAACTTGGGCTCACCCGTGCCGTTTCAAGCAGGGTCATCGAAGCCCTGACAAAAGTAACGAGATTCAGAGAAATCCTCTCATATCCAGGAGTGGGAATTAAGAGCTACGAGACACTGTTTCTAGCCTTGCTAGTTCATTCAGAATCCTCATCCAATCAGCTTTATCTCTTCTAGAAATCTCAAGAGACATTTAAAGTGTATTTATATAACTTGAAGGCCTTACACAGGCCTCCTAAGGAGTGATCGTTCTGGAGCTCTCGTATTATTTCAAAGGCAAGGCGTCGGATGTTGCCGTAAATTACTTCAAAGAAAGGCTGTGGGAAGCTCTCGACGTAGGGAAATTCGAGGTTGAAGCAAAACTGAAGATTGGCAGATGGACTAATGGTGGCTTTAGCCTCACAGTGCTATTCATGAATTGCGGGATCGACGGAGACTCTATGGAAGAAGCTGAAAATCTTCTCGGTTTCATAAGGCAACTACTGGAAAGATTGAATATCAGGATTGACGTTGAAAAGCTTGCGAAGCTCGATGGGTCGCGAATTGAGATGAATTGAAAAGTTGTAGATCAAGAAAGTGTATATATATCAGTGGCACCAGAGGAGGTGAAGGCTTGAGGAATGTACTTACCGGTTTCCTAATTATCATGATTGTCTTTGCCGTTCTGCTTATGACAGCCTGTAAGAAGGAGACGGAGATCGCGCCCGAAGATCAGAAATCCTGGAATGACGTGTTTGTGAGAATGAAGGAGTTCAAAGAACAGATCGCCAGAGTCGCTTCTCCTTCGGATTCTCAAGAGACACAGGTTGCAACGGGCTTGAATCTAGAAATACCTTTCCATCTACTATCCCCTGATTCTCAAGAAAGACAATAGACAACTTGCAAGAGGAGGTGATCGGGTGAAAAAGACCCTGTTTCTTGTGCTGATAGTTATCGTGTCTGTCTCTCTTTTCGCTGGCAGTCTCCAGATAGACGAGATAGGTGAAAGAGTCGAGGAAACGGTTGATCGAATAATGTACAAAGACATTACCGATGTGTACAACTTCATCGACAGCGCGCTGGATAAAGTCGTTGCGCTAAAAGGTTACACCGATCGACTGGGCTCAGCTGAGCAAACTTCGGAACTGCTGGAAAAACAGGTCGAGCTTATGGACAGCATCTACGAGGACTTCAAAAGACTTTCCGGTATGCGTCCGAAAATCGAGAAAAACTTTGTGGCAAGCTTCAGAGATCTTGAAAGAATCGTTGGCGCTGTGGAAAGTAAAATTACGACTGAAAGACTTGAAAAGGAAAAGCTTACCGGTGAATTGAAAGAACTCAAGGAAACGAAGACAAAAATCTACGAGATAAAAAGAGACAGTCTGACTGCACAGATCTCGTTCATAGACAAGCGTATCGAAATACTGATTACGCTCAAAAAGTTGATCGAAGAGCCGAGGGAATTTACCGAGATGCTGGCCGATGAAGTTGACACCTTCCTGGTAACGATAGAAGAGACCACCAAAGTAATCGAACAGGCCAGCAGAACATTCAGGACATTCAAAGAAGTTTACTGCGTAATCGAGACTATAAACAGCGTGAACAGAGTAGTCGATCTGACAGAAAGTATGATCAGTTCCTGGAAAATACTTCTCGACTCCGTTGAGAATCTCAACAACTTCATCACCAGCGGGCTCAAATCTCAGAATTACAATTTCTGAACCTTCGCATTAGTCAAAAGAAACCCGAAGGAAGGAGGTGATAATTTGCCCGAATTCGATTTCGACGATGAAGAGCTAGCATTCGATGACAACTACGATTGCGACCTTCCAGGCGATCCGTGCGCTACATGCTGGTGCAAGGGAGCCTTTTGCGATTGCGGTGGTTGCTTCATTCAGAACGGAAGAAACGTATGCAGCAACTGTGAAGACAACGACTAGCCACAGAGGTGAAATCATGAAAATTCTCACCCGGAACTTCTGGCAACAGGCCGGAGCAATAGCCATACGTAAGTTCGCCCCTGATATTCAAATCAGGGGCGATACCTTGGAAACCTCCTGCTCAAAAAAGGAAATACTCGCCAGAGCCCTTCCCGAACTCCTCAATAAAAACGGGAAGCCCTGGGCTCCAAACGTCAGGCCATTCTTGAAGCAGTACAACCAGATTGAAAAACTGGAAAAATTTCTGGAAGAGAAAAAGCCTGGCGGCAAAGTCTGCAGCTTTTGCACTTCACGCGTCTCGACTCTCGAGAAACTCTCCCTTCTCGCCGACCCCCTTGCCGTGAAGGTAGAAAACTTCCAGAGCTTTTTCAGTCACGGTTCGGCAAGCGGAGAAATATGTCTCGACTGCCTGTTTCTGGGAATCATGTCCGGATTGGCGCTGTTCTATACATCATACAGAGAAGGTCAGGAGTACGTCATAACCTACCTGTTCCCTCAGGGAAAAGATCTTGAAGAGACTGACAAAACCTACAGATGGATGAAGGATATCTCCGAAGCCGGTGGCTGGAGCAACATGAAAGTCAGGGCAAAATTCTTCCCGGTAAAACCCTTCGAGTCTCTTATACTCGTGTTCAATACGCTGTTTGAAAAGACCCGGTTCATTCCCCGGGCGACTTACAGAACAATGCAGGTCTCAAGCAACGGGAACACGAACACTTTTCTGAGCTTCGATTCCTTCGAGAATGTCGATGAACTCATGGAACTCCTGAAAACCAACGAGTCCCTTGGAGGTGATTTCTCGGCCTTCATGGATTCCTTCGTTGTGATAAAACAACCACTCGTAGACACTTCTATGCGTGAAGAGATGGCCAGAATGATACTGACCTTCAAACCGGTCGAAGAGAGGCTCCAGTTCATGATATTCGAACTGGAGAGATCCATAAGATATTTGTATGAAATGATCGTCGCAACAAATACAGTGAAAGGAGTGAATGGCTTGGATCAGGAAACGATAGATCTCTGCAAGAAAGCCGGAGAGATCGTCGGGAACGCCGTTTTCGAAGCCGATAGTTTTGGAGACCTCTACTCTCTGCGCAACAGCCGGTCTCTCGAAGATCTTCTACTTACGCTTTCGGATCTGGAATTCAAGTATGCCAAAGAAGACTGGAAGATCACCATTCCCGAAGAGTTCATAAGAATCCTGAGCGAGGACAGCTGGAAAAAACCCAAAGCTCTTCTAGTAATCTTCGCGGTTAACAAGTACCTTGCAAGAAAATATGCATCCTCGAAAAATGGAGGTGAAAAAGTTGCAGGTTAAGTGCCTGACATGGGGTTCACTCAGCAAAATCTCGATGGGCAATCCCAACGCGGGCTTCACAGAAGGAAACATTCAAACGGCCAAGAAAATCATCACTCCCGAAGGCAGCGCGCTGAACTACATCTCCGGTCAGTGTCAGCGCCACGGTATAAGAGAGAGACTTGCAGAGATGGGGGAGCCTCTCTCGACACCGGTCGATGGAGAAGTCGAGACAACACTTGGAGATCCAGCCAACTACATCGACGATGACCTCTTCGGCTACATGATAGCCGTTACCGGAGACAACCGCAAAAGAACATCGCCTGTAAGAATCGCCCCGCTCGTATCGCTCTTTCCATACCGCGGAGACCGCGATCTGCTGACTAAGACAAGGAAGGCCAGCGACAAGGGTGGAAACATGGTTGAAACCGAAATATACTCCACTTTCATGAGGGGCGGAGGTCTTATCGAGCTCGACAGAGTCGGTAAATTCAACTCCTCTGAGATCAAAGACAAAGCCACAGAAATCCCCACCTCCGAACGCAATAGAAGGCTCAATCTTCTTCTTGATTCCCTAATGACTCTTTGGACCGGTGGGAAGCAGACCAATATCCTCTCGGATATCTCTCCAAAATTCATAGTCTTCTCCTTTCAAACGATCAAACTCCCCTTCCTCCTTGAAGCGGTCAGTTGCGATGTGAAAGGAAAAGTCGATGCCGCAAAACTCCTGGATAGCCTCAGCAATTACTCGACGGTGACGGCGCAAGTCATAATCGGTACGACCGGTGTCATAGATTCCAGCGAGATCAAAGCTATAACAAGGGATGATATTCAAGTACTGCCCATTGCCGAGGCCTTCGCCAGAGTCAAGAATTACCTCTCCAAACTTTGAATTGAAGCCCCTCATCGAGGGGCTTTTCTCTATGGAGGTGAATATGTGAAAGTCCTGCGAGTGACCCTCGAAGCTCTCTCGGCTTCCTTCAGAAACCCGAACTCCATGAACTACCAGGACTCGCTTCCCTTCCCGCCTCCCACAACCATCACGGGATTGATAGGAGCCGCGCTGGGAAAGGAATATATGAAGGTTCAAGAATACTGTCGCGAGTTATCTTATGGCGTGGTCGTCGGAAGCAATTGTGGAATGGCGAAAGATCAGTGGGCCATCAGAAAGATCAAAAACGGCGGCAGAGAGATAGGCAAAGCCGTCGTGACTAGGGAAGTTATATACAAACCATCGTTCAAAATAATCGTCTGTGGACCCGAAGACAAACTTATAGAAATTGAAAAAGCCCTTAAAAACCCCGTATATCCGCTGAGCCTCGGGAGAGACGATGAACTTATAACTTCCATAAAGTATGAAATGGTCGATGCTCAAGCTCTGAAAGGCGGGATCATTTCCGATACAGTTTTGAAAGGCGATCTAAACGGGAAGATTCACAACTGCGATGTCCGATCCGGTGAAATCAAGGCCTTCAAAACTTACTGGCTTAGCTCAAGTTTCGACAGAGATTCGAAGAACCCAGATCTCAGGCGTCCCTCGAACAGGGCTCCATTCACTTTCGTAAACGCCCGAGTTGATTATGCTGGCGAACTCATATCAGTAGACGGTCTAAACTTCCCGATCTGGAGGTGAAATAATTGTCGCTTGCAAAACCTGACGTAAGCCTTGTAGATCACACCATAGAAGTGTTGCTCCATGCAGCGGATTACCTGTGGAAAGTCGGGGCGAAGATCTCCGGCTCGCCATTCTCCCGCAGAGAGATCAAAGATGCCGTGCTGATCGCTTGCGCTTTTCACGATTTGGGAAAGGGCTGTGAAGGTTTTTCATTTGAAGAAAAAAGGATTTCGCACGCGCTTGCGTCTGCACAGATAGCGCTGGCAACCCTGGAAGATACACCACTGAAGCCCTACATAGTTCAGGCCGTACTCGGCCATCATGGATCCAGGTCTAAAGACTCCTTCACCTCTTGTAAATATTTGAAACAATCAACAGTGCCAAACTCCGAACTGGTAAAGGAATACAAAGAGATCAAATCATTTGTGGAAAGCGTTTACGAATTGGCGCTACCGGATATTGAGCTGAGAGTCCCCGATCCCGCGCAATTGATGAGATATCTCAACAAAAGATTCTTCAACGATTCGGGTGACCGCGAGGTTTACGCTTACATACAGGGAGTTTTGAATCTGGCCGATTGGACTGCTTCCGGCCACAAAGAATCTTTCGACGACTTCCCTGAGATCGATACGAAAAACCTCAGACCCTTTCAGAAAGAGGCCGCTACGGGTGGCGATATAATAATCATCGCACCAACTGGCAGGGGTAAAACGCTTGCCGCACTGAACTGGGCAAAATCCACGGGCAGAAGAAAGCTCTCCGTATTTCTACCGACGGTGACCACCGTCGAGGCGATGTACGAAAGGTACAAAGAAGAACTGACGGACGATTCGGCTCTTGTACATGGAAACCTTGCCTATTACTTGTATTCTAACGAAGGCATCTCCGACGAAACTAGCGAAAGAATCTTTTGGATGAAGGCCTTNGAGAACCCGGTGACCGTCGCGACGCTCGATCAACTCCTACTGATGTCGCTCAACTGGGGAAGATGGGAGCCCAAGACCGTAAATCTGGCGCAGTCAGCGATAATCTTCGACGAAATACACGCGAGTCAGCCTTATACTTTCGGAATACTCCTGAAGGCCGTAGAGTCGCTCAAAAGATATGGGATCCCTGTTTGCGTCATGAGCGCAACGCTTCCCTCTTACATGATAGAAAAACTCGAGGCGGTCATGAACGATCCCAAAGTCATACGTGACGAAGAGGGCGAAAACCTCAAAAGAGTCACCGTGAAACTCCTAGAAAACGTTGATCCCTCTACTATAACACTGGATAATTACCGGAAAGGAAAAAGCGTTGTCCATTGCTGCAATACCGTCGGAGCCGCCGTAAAGACTTATCAGACACTCTCACAAAAGGTCGATTCAAAAGATATTGTGTTGTACCACGGGCGTTTCAATCTCGAAGATAGAGGCAAAATACTCTCACGTATAACCTCCAATAACAGGCCGAAGATCATAGTCGCCACCCAGACTATCGAGATCAGCCTGGATATAGACTACGATGTACTGGTAACCGAGGCTGCCCCGATCGATTCGCTGGCGCAGCGGTTCGGCAGGATCAACAGGCAGGGAACGAATCCCGACGGTAAGGTCTTTGTTTATCCACAGGAAGAGAACTCCGCTTCTATCTATCCCCCGCGTATCGTCAACAAGGCGCTTGAACTTCTAGAAAACAATCCCGTGCCGGGCGGGCTGGATCTCCAAAGAATGATGGAGAAATCGCTGGATGAACCTGAAACTATAGACAGCGAAATAGAAGCCGGAAAGGCCGCCTGGCAGTTTCTTAGAGACATAAACTTCGGGATCTACTCAATGACGATAGAAGAAAGACTGGCAGATGATCTTGTACGCCGGATGCCCTATAAAACCCTTCAGGTAATTCCTCAAGAGTACAAAGACTCGAAAATGAACGTGATCGAAAAAATCGGAAAAATGGTCAAAGTTCCCTTGAGGGATGTACTCGGAAAAATCGAAAAAGATGAAAAACGTCTCCTGTACGCCCCGGTGAATTACGACTCAATCCTAGGGTATATCGGCCCTATTGAAGACAACAACATAATCGAGGAAAACTGGTAGTGGAACTTATCGACAGACAGCCGAGGATCGGCGGAAACGCGGTCAACTATCTACACCACTGCAAGACTCAACTCTGGTTCTTCCTTCATAACATCTCCATGGAATCGACTTCGGAGACTGTCCAGCTCGGCAAACTTCTGCACGAACAATACAGCCAGGGCGAAGATAAAGACATAATAATCGACGAAATCTCCCTGGACATCCTCAGGCCGACCAGAGAAATAGTCGAGATCAAATACAGCAGAGAAGTAAAAGAGGGCCACATCTTTCAGGTCAAATACTACCTCTACTACCTCAAGCACAAACTTGGACTCACAGACTACACTGCCCGTCTCACATACCCCAGGGCAAAGAAAACGATTGTATTTTCCCTTCTTCCTGACGACGAAGAACTTATAGTGAAAGACATCGCCGAAATAACCTCGATCTTCAATATGGACAACGCCCCTGCGCCGCTCTTCAAGAGCGGTTGCAAGGGGTGTTCTTACTTCGATCTCTGTTTCTCGTAGGAGGCATACATGAAGAAAAATTACTATCTCTTCGCCAGCGGCAAACTCGGCAGGCAGGATAACACCCTGGTTCTCGAAAGAGAGGGAAAGAAGAAGTTCATACCCGTGGAGAAAATCGAATCCATTTCTTCCTTCGGCGAACTGGACCTCAACACCCGGGCTCTATCGTTTCTATCACAAAAGGAAATCGCTCTTCATGTATTCAATCACAATGGCTGGTATGGAGGCAGCTTTGTCCCGAGAAGACAAAAAGTCTCCGGAAAACTGCTTACCGAACAGGTGAAAACCCTTCTCGACCCTGTTAATCGCCTGCAAATAGCCCGTGAATTCATAGACGGTGCCATGCACAATATGCTTCGAATACTGCAAAGACAGTCGCAAAAAATCAATGGATACAAAGAGAGAATAGAAGGGCTAATAGAAATTCGCAGACGTCTCTCCGATGCAACGACTATAAATGGAGTAATGGCAGTCGAAGGAGCCTTCAGACAGAACTACTATCCACTGCTCGCACAACTTACAGGTCAGGAATTCATCACCAGAGTCAAACAACCTCCCCTCGGAATCCTCAACTGTATGATCTCGTTTGGAAACACCCTTCTATACACAAGAACACTAAACAAAATCTACCAGACCCAGCTGGACCCTACCGTAAGTTACCTTCACGAACCCTGCGAAATGCGATTCTCATTATCACTCGATATAAGCGAGGTATTCAAGCCGGTTATAATCGACAGATTGATCGTATCGCTTCTCAATAAAAACATGATCGCTGAAAACGATTTTGATCAAGATCTGAACTCGACGCTTCTCACAACCGAAGGGATGAAAAAATACGTACAAAACTTCGACGACTTCATGGAAGAGACAGTATTTCACCCTACCCTCAAAAGAAAGGTGTCATACAACACACTGCTTCTCACGGAATGCTATAAGCTGATAAGAAGCCTTATGGCTGATGAAAAATACAAAGCTCTTCACATGTGGTGGTAATCTCGTAATCGATACAACTTGTCTTATCGCTGTTATGCCGATCTCCGATCCTGTCATCCATGGTTTTCCCGGGCAGACTCTCCATCTTTCTCGCCGTTATCTCAATCTCCGACTCTGTAATCCCGTGTCATCCCGTAGTGCTCTCATACGGGATCTCGCTCTTTCGAACATCGAATGGCTCCGGCGAAAATGGCGAAAATGGGGACTGACCGGCTCCTAGGGTCTGTACCCGATTTTCGCAGCATCATCGTTTTCTCGCTCTTGCCATACCATGGTCCCAGTGGCTCTTACTGGCTCTTCCAAAGGACGCCATCTCGCTAATGCCCCTGCACTGCCATCCCGTAGTGCTCCTACTAAGAACCGTTGTTGGTTGTACGTTGTGGATCGTTGGTAAGAGCCGAGAAAGAGCATCGAGAGTTCGCTTCGCTCACGAGAAGGCGAGAATTCTCACATATCTCTCTTCTCTCTCTCTCTTCCTCTCTTACTCTCTACTCTTCTCGCTCTTCCGCTCTGAAACTAGTCCCCACTTGAACGGGGTGGCGGTATGCTCTTAAGTACGGTTGTAGCAAGAACGGAAAAACCGTTAACACCTTAAAATAACCCTTATTCATGCTTTGCTTATAACCTGGTTTTTTTCATATTTCACTCACCCGACTTAATGTTTGACCCTCTCTCGCAAGTATTCTCAAAAAAACGATCTCAGAGCTTCGTACGCTATGCTTATTGTCGCATCGCTTTTCGTTTCTTCGAAAGGGGTTAACTTCGTTTATTCGAGTAATTTGATCAGAATTAGCGATTTCGGTTATCATCCCCCGTGAATAACGCAGATACGCATTAACATCAACGTAATTTCACCTCGTCGGATCGATTGTATACCATCTTCGCCGCTTTCTCCTTCCTGTTCTATCTTTTAGACTTATTTTGAATAACTCTAATACAGTTTACAGAAACACGACTTACGGAAGGTCAACCGACTTGCAGAAAACCGCGGCGGCGAAAATGGGGACTGACCAGCTCCTGGGGTCTGTACCCGATTTTCGCAAAAGAGCCGTACTTCGTAAGGGCAGGCGAAAATGTGGACTGACCGGCTCTTGAAATCTGTATCCGATTCTCGCAAGAAGATTTGACTTTGCCCCCTGTAATCCTGTATAATTCTTGTAATAAAGGCTGTTGAGCGAGAACCAATGTGGGATGGAAACTGATAGAGCGACACGGGGTAAACCGCGTCGTCCATTGTTGAGCGAGAACCAATGTGGGATGGAAACTTCTTCTCTGGTCTCGGTTCTCCTGGTCTCTGCTAGATTGTTGAGCGAGAACCAATGTGGGATGGAAACTTGGCATGGTCTGATAACAATGGTCTAACACGTCTAGTTGAGCGAGAACCAATGTGGGATGGAAACGTGCGAAGAGTCTGAGACACCGCCATGAGCAGGTTGAGCGAGAACCAATGTGGGATGATAGGAGCGGTTGTGAGTGGTGTGTGGTGAGTAGTGAGTGGTAAAGAGCAACAGTGCAAAAATCGTTGGTAAGGGCGAGATCCCGAGAAGCGCTACTGCGAAAATCGGGTACAGACGCCAGGAACCCGTCAGTCCCCATTTTCGCTAGAACGAGATCCCGTTTTAGTACACAACGGGATGACAGTCTTTCTTCCTTACCGTCATGCTGGACTCCGATCCGGCATCTCTATAGTCCTCGGAGAGAGCAAACCCAGGAACCAAGAACGAGGAACCGCTCTTACGAAGGACGGGTCCATGATCTGGGACGGTGGACGGAGGACGGCTCTTCTGAGCGAGAACCATAGTGGGATGGAAACTTTTGATTAGAGACTGCCGCATAGCCTCCTTGAACGTGTTGAGCGAGAACCATAGTGGGATGGAAACTGTGAGTTCATAATTCATGGTCTCCAAAAGTTCATAAAGTTGAGCGAGAACCATAGTGGGATGGAAACATGAGGGGTATGATTACGAAAGCTAAAAAGGGCCAGGTTGAGCGAGAACCAATGTGGGATGGAAACACAATACTTTTTCTTATAAGCTTCTCCCTTTCTTGGTTGAGCGAGAACCAATGTGGGATGGAAACAATAGATAGGCGGTATGGGTGAGCGGTGCCG
>JGI12104J13512_1002438_pt1 | contig 11709 bp, 10 predicted proteins | sample TerdegcTABiofilm_FD_13512 | JGI IMG/M metagenome (IMG submission 13512)
CATCGCGGCACCGGCGGATGTAGTCCAGGTTCTCCGCCGAATACGCGTAGCGGGGCGGGAACTGGAACGTAACCGCGCCCAGTTTGCGCGCCTCCCGCAGGGGCTGGATGGATTCCCTGAAGGCGGCGAACGCCTCATCGTCGGGGGGATTCTCGCGGTCGTGCCACGTCAACTGGCGGTAGGGCTTCACGTCAAAGATGAAGCCGGGCGGCGTGCGCTCGGCCCACAATTGGAAGTTTCGCGCGGGCATCATGCGGTAGAACGTAGAGTTGATCTCCACGATGGGAAAGTGCTGCGCGTAGAAGACGATCTGCTGATTGCTCGGCAGGCCGGGCGGGTAGAAGTTCGCGTGATCGGACCAGGAGGACGTGCCCACGTAGATTCTGCTCATGGCCCTTTCCTCCTCGCACAACAAACTGGGAACACCCCTGTTTCATTATACCGTGCGGCCCGCCCTGCGCGCAAAACCGCGTCCCACTCGCGCGCTACAAGAGATTCTCTCCGCCGAGTTTCGTAGGGCGGCTTCCCATAGCCGCCGGTCGCAGGGGCAGGTATGGAAACCTGCCCTACGCTCGGTACATTCGCGTGGATTGGCGTTATTCGCGGTTACAGGCACGTAGGGCGGCTTCCCATAGCCGCCGGTCGCAGGCCACAGGTGCGACGCACTTTCGGAAGTGCGTCGCACCTAGGGCCACGCTCCGTCCCCATTCGCGTGGATTGGCGCTATTCGCGGTTACAGGCACGTAGGGCGGCTTCCCATAGCCGCCCCGGTGCGACGCACTTTCGGAAGTGCGTCGCACCTAGGGCTACGCTCCGTCCCCATTCGCGTGGATTGGCGCTATTCGCGGTTAAAGGGAGCGAACAGACCGGCCCAGTACCCGCGCACCTTCGCGGCGCGACAGAGGGCGAGTTCGGGCGCGCGCCCCGCCCACCGCGCCCCAACCCACGCGGCCGGCTCGCGCACCGCCGCCAGGCCCGCCCGCGCCACGGCCACCGCCAGCGCGTAGGCCCAGCCCCGGTCCAGCCGGTCCAGCAGCGCCAGGGTCTTGCCCTCCCACCACGCGCGGCGGCGCAGAAAGGCCGGCGTGAGCCGCGACGCCGGGATGATGTGATGGACAACGGCATGAGGCGTGTAGGCCACCGTGCCCCCCGCCCGCAGCACGCGGCGGAAGAAATCTATCTCCTCGCCCGACAGAAGCGACCCGGGCCTGCGCCCCAGCGACAGCCGAAAGGGGCCGACGCGCTCAAAGGCAAACCTCCGTATGGCGAGGTTCGCGCCGCAGGGGAAGATAGGCCCCCGCAGGTACCGGACCTCGTCGCCCAGGTCCACGACGCTGAGCAGGTAGCGCAGGCGCGGGTCCAGCCAGGTCGGCTCGTCGCCGGGCCACCGCGGGAGCACCCGCCCGCCCAGGCACCAGGCGCCGGTGCGCTCCAGGTCGTGGGCCAGGGCCGCCACCCAACCCGGCGCCGCCACCGCGTCGTCATCCATGAAGGCGATGGCGTCGCCGAGGACATGGGCCACAGCGGCGTTGCGCGCCCGCGAAAGCCCGGGCGCTGGCTCGCGGACGACGCGCACGCGGGCTGCCAGGTCGTCCGGCAGCGTTACGGCAGGCGTGGGATTGTTGTCCACGCAGAGGATGTCCACGCGCAGGTCGGCAGGGGTTTCCTGCTCCACCGCCGACGCCAGCGCCTCGGCCAGGTGCGGCGCCTCGCCGTAGGTGCAAATGGCGACCGTGATGGCGCGCACGGGCTCACCCCCGCCCATGCCTACGCCTCCGAGCGGGGCGCGAAAGCCTCCGGCAGGGCCATCAGCGGCCAGAATACCCAGCCCACCGTGGGGTTGTTCAGCAAGTCGGCGGACAGGCTGTTGACCAGGTAGCCGACGGCCATCGCCAGAAGCACGGCCGCAAAAAGCGACAGCGGACGGTCAGGCGCGCGCCGCCAGAACTGGAACAGCCGCCACATCGCCGCCCCCCACAGCCAGACGAACGTCCCAAGCCCCAGCACCCCCATCTCCGCGAACACCCGCACAAAATCGTTGTGCGGCGTTACCTCAAACCCCACCAGCCTGGGGGACTGGTCCGGGAAGCCGCCAAGCCCAAGCCCAACCAGGGGCCGCTCCAGCGCCAGATCCACCGCGAAGCGCCAAAGGTTCAGTCGCCACGACACGGAGTTCAGCGCCGGAGCAGGGCGCGTGGGCACCGGTGTTGGGGTTGTGCCCGTAGAACCGCCGAGGGGCGGTGTCGGGGTGGGCCTGGGAGCCTTCACTTCCCCGGCCGGCACGGGCTCCACCGTGCGGTATAAGAATGGCGTGAGCAAGTCCTGGACGCGGCCCGCCAGGAGCACGACGGCCAGGAAGACCACGGCCAGCCCTATCAGGCCCGCCCGCGCCTTTGCCGTCTCGCGGCGCGCAAGGAGCGCCAGCGCGACGAGCGAGCAAAACATCGCCAGCGCCGGGCCGCGCGAATACGAGAAGAAGAGCAGCGCCAGGCTGAACACCACCCACAGGGCCAGCGGGATTCTCCCCCACTTTCGCGCGCCGGTGCCGAAAAGGTAGATCGCCAGCGCGACGATGATGCCCAGGTACACGCCGTAGGCAATCGGGTGCGACAACGTGCCGAGCACGCGATTCTGCCCAGGGCCAGCGATTACGTTGTGGTATCCCCTGTACGTGAGCCCCTGATACACAGAGACCACCGCCGGCCACACGCTGGACACGACCATGGCCCACACCCACACACGCGCGCGGCGGGGCGCTCCGCGAAACGACTCGGCGGCTACCACGTACAGGCCCGCCAGCGGCAACATCCGCGTCCAGTCGCGCACGCCCGCGAAGGGGCTGGACGAGAAGGGGATGCTGACAAGTCCCGCCGCCAGGAACGCAACGAAGGGCAGCGTCAACGGCGCGAGTCTGGGGCGGCGCCGGATGACGTACACCACGGCCAGGCCGGCCATCACCAGGTTGGCGAGGCCCGCCTGATTGATGTTGTACGGCTTGTCGGGAAACAGGACGAACGCCCGTCCCCAGTCGGCCGCAAGCACGTTGAGCACCAGCAGGCCCAGCGCGCCGGCGAACGGGTTGGCCAGGAACACCGCCGTGGCGATGCCCGCCCACGCCAGGAACATCCCGTAGGCGACGCCGACGCCCCAGCCGACAAATCCGCTGAGGACAAGCCAGGCGAACCCCAGAGCCACCCATACGGGTCGCGGAATGCTCACTTGGAAAAGCGGCGTATCCTCCATCTGCTCCCCCTCTGTCCATCGGGCAGCGGCTCGTAGCCCGCGCCCCGATTCACGCGCTCCAGCCCACGCGCCCGAAGCGCGCGGATGAGATCGCTCAACTCCGCTACGATGCGCCTGGCCTGGGGTGTCCAGGCCGGCGCGATCCACAGTCTTGTTGATGATCTCTCGCTCATTCGCCGCCCCGAGCGAGGGATTCTATCTCGCGCGCCACGCGCAGGGAAGCCTGGCCATCCAGCGGCCCCACATGCGCCGGCAGAAACGCCTCGCGGGCGCGCGCCAGGGCTTGCCGCACGCCATCATCGTAGAGCGCCTGGCGTAGCCGCGCCGTGAGTTCTTCCGCGTCCCGCGCACGGAGTGCCGCGCCGCTCTCCGAATACGGAATCGGCTCCGGCATGACGCCTGCATCCAGCAGAACCACCGGCTTGCCGAGGCACATCGCTTCCAACGCCGTGGACGACATCAGGGTTACCAGCGCATCCGCGCGCCACAGCAGGCTCAACACATCCGCGTCGCGGGTCAGCGTCCACTCGGGCGCGAAGTCATGCCCAAGCCAGCGGCGCGTGCCCGCCAAGTCTTCGGCCGGGTGCAGTTTGGCCACCAGGTGATGCCCTGCCCCCAGACCCTTCACGCCCTCCACGACCGTCCGCCAGATTCGGCGCGCCGCGGCTTCGTCGCACACATTGTAACGCAGGTACGGCTGCGAGGAAAACACGATAATCTTTGCCCCATCGGGCAGGCCTAGCGCATCCAGGCCGGTGGGCTGCGCGGTGCCCTGTCGCAGCGCGTGCAAGAAGTCGTAGCGCGGCTGCCCGGTAACCACAATGCGCTCGGCGGGAACCCCCTGCCCGATAAGCCACCGGGCCACGGCCTCGCCCATGACGGCCACGCGGTCTGCGCCGTTCTGGCCGTAGGGCCTGGGGTCGGGCAGGCGCAACCCCAGCGCGTTCAGCGCCGCGCGCGCAACCCGCACCGGCGCGGGCACCGGCGGCGCAGGCACCGGCCGCAGGGCGATGACGCCATCCTGCACCAGGAGCGACGGGACGCGCAAGCGCCGCGCCTCGGCGATGAACAGCCGCTCCAGAGTCCCCAGGTCGTTGCCGAGGACCACCACCGCGGGGCGCGCCTCTCGCAGCAGCGCCTGGACGGCACGCCGCCCCTGGCGCAGGATTCGCATACGCGTCCACGCTGTGCCTTCCCACGGCGTCCCCGAAGCGCCGCCCGGGCGCGGGAGAAGGGTGTAGTTGTCCCAGCCTTGCTCTCGTAGCGCCGCCTCGGCCCACTGGTTGTAGTACCTGTCCAGGGCCACCCAGCGCGGCGCAACGCGATTCCCCCGCTCCAGGACACGCGCCACCGCCGTGAACATGCGCACATGCGTCTGGTTGCTACAGACAAACAGGGCAATCGCGGTCATGGGGCCCTCTCAGCGGTCGTCGGATGCGGCGGCTTCGCCCTTCAGTTTCGCGGCCTCGGCAAACTGGGCCCAACTGACGCTCTCGCGCCACATGTAGAAGAAGCCCAACAGCGTGATGGGAAGCCATAGCGCCGCGTGCAGCACCAGCGTGTAACTCGCCGCGATGGGCCCTTCCACGCCAAACCGCTGGAGGATGCGGATGCCCGGCCAGTCAAAGGTGCCCACGTACCCCGGCGAGGATGGCAGCGTCGTGGCCAGGTTCACCACCGCCGTCATGAGCATCAGGACGAAGAATGAGACCCGAAAATTAAAACTGTGCATCACGAACCAGTACTTGGTCGTCTCGGTGAGCCAGATGGCGACCGAGGTAACGAAGATCATCAGGATGTCCGCCCCGCTCCGCAAGAACGTCAGGCCGTCCAGGAAGCGGCCCGTGATGCTCTCGGCGGACGCGCGGAAGCGGCTGGGGACGAGGCGCTGGATGAACCAGCCGGCCAGCGCCTGCGAGCGACGGGGCGATGCGGCGATGAGAAAGAACACGCCCAGCGCGCCGAAGAACACCAGGCTGAACCAGATGACGATGCTGCGCCACTCGGCCGCCTCGGGCGCGATGGGCAGCACCACGAACACGAAGAACAGCATGGTAACGCCGTCAAAGATGCGCTCCACGATGATGGTGGCCAGGCTTGCGCTGATGCTCACGCCCTCCTTGCGCTTCAGCACGTAGGCGCGGATGACCTCGCCCGCGCGGAATGGGTACACGTTGTTGCCCATGTAGCCGATGACCACCACCGGGAACAGCCGCGTGAGGGGAATCCGCTTGATGGAGCGGAGCATGTAGTGCCAGCGCCAGGTGCGCGCCCAAACCGCGACGAAATAGACCGCCACGCCCGGGATGATCCACCAGTAGTTGGCCGTGCGCGCCGCCTCCCACGCCTCGGCCAAATCCAGTTTGCCCAGCACGTCGTACAGGAAGAAGGCGCTGATGAGAACTCCCAGCCAGAATTGCCACCTTTTCAATGCGCTCACGCTCACCCCCTCGCCCGCGGCTTACAACAAAAGCCGGCCTGGCGGAGGCTTGCTGTCCCGCCAGGCCGACCCTCATCGCTCAGCCCTGAATCAGGTTCCCTGCGGGACGCCCTCCTTGCTGGCGGCCACAGGCAACATCACGCCCAAAATGCGCTCCAGCGCCATCGTGTGGCTGCAAACCCCGTGGGAAAGGAAGAAATTGCACTGACAGGTCCACTTGCCCTCGTCAAAAGTCAGCGTGTAAGTGTCGTGTTCGCCTCGGAACCGGACACGGAATTGCTCAAAGGTGATGCGGTCTTTTTCCTGCGCGTAGCGTTTCGCCTTCTGGATTTTGCTGATCATCCCGGATTCCATCATTCTCCCTCCTGTGCCCCATTGGGGCCGTAGATTGCGGGCGCGGTGGCGGCCCGAGCGAAAAACAAAAGGACATCAGGGCATACCTCACCCCGATGTCCTCGGTCCTATCGTGCCCATTGGGCAAACCACATTCATGAATCGTACCCCTCGGACGGGTTCTTCTGATTCCAGTATACCCAGGTTCGCCCAGTTTGTCAACCCCACCGCGGACTGGGGTGCATTTCAGCGCCCCTGTAACCGCGAATAACGCCAATCCACGCGAATGGGGAACGGAACGTGGCCTCTGGCGCGTGGAAAAGCCGCCCTGCGAAACTTTCGCAAGTGCGTCGCACCTGGGCGCGGCTATGGAAAGCCGCCCTGCGTGTCTGCATCCTTCATGTGGATTCGTGTTATTCGTGGATGGCGCGCGTAGCCCCTGTAACCGCGAATAACGCCAATCCACGCGAACGGGGAACGGAACGTGGCCTCTGGCGCGTGGAAAAGCCGCCCTGCGAGACCGGATTCACCGCCGAGCAAGGTGAGAACGCCAGGTGCGACGCACTTTCGGAAGTGCGTCGCACCTGGGCGCGGCTATAAAGTCGCCCTACATGTCCACATTATTCGTGTGCATTCGTGTTATTCGTGGATAGCGCGCGCAGCCCCTGCAGCCGCGAATAACGCCAATCCACGCGAACGGGGGAACGGGGCGCAACCTCTGGCGACTACGGAAGGCCGCCCTGCGAGACCGGATTCACCGCCGAGCAAGGTGAGAACGCCAGGTGCGACGCACTTCGGAAGTGCGTCGCACCTGGGCGCGGCTATAAAGCCGCCCTACGTGTCTGCATCCTTCGTGTGGATTCGTGTTATTCGTGGATAGCGCGCGCAGGGATTTGTCCCATCGGCAATCCGTGTGATAACATGCAGAAGCCGCGCAACAAAGCGGGCGCACCAGGGTTTACCAAAATGCCACACTCGGAGGATGCCATGCCGCTACCCGACTGGATCAAGGAGTTTTCCGGAGCCATCACCGTCTGCGACAGGGACGGCATAATCCTGGACATGAACGACCGCGCCGCCCAGGTCTTCGCAGCCGACGGCGGACGCGCCCTCATCGGCCGCAGCGTCCTGGACTGCCATCCGGAGCCTGCCCGCAGCAAACTGCGCAGCCTGCTGGAATCGGGCAAGCCCAATGTGTACACCATTGAGAAAAAGGGTGTTCACAAACTCATCTACCAGGCCCCGTGGTACCAGGACGGCGAATACCGCGGCTTCGTGGAACTGTCGCTGGAAATCCCCGCGGCGATGCCCCACTTCGTGCGAGGCTAGCGCGTGGGGCGATGGGGCAGGCGTCGGAGGATGGCGTGATCTGCGCGGCTGTGATTTTTGACATGGACGGGCTGATGCTGGATTCGGAGCGCATGGCGCGGGACGCATGGCGGCGCGCCCTGGGCGATTGGGGGCTGACGCTGCCCGACGACCTGTACTTCCAACTCATCGGCCGCGAACAGGCCGACACCAAAGCCATCCTGGCCCGCGCCTACGGGCCGGCGCTGCCCGTTGACGCAGCCTACGCGCGCAAGCAACAGTATCTGGAAGAGGCCATGCGGCGCAGCGGGATTCCCACCAAGCCCGGCCTGCATGCGCTGCTGGACTTCCTGGACGAGCGCGGCATCTGCAAGGCCGTGGCGAGTTCCACCCATCGCCCGCTCGTTATCCAGAAGTTGCAGTTGACTCGCCTGCTGGGGCGGTTTGATGTCCTCGTGTGCGGCGATGAGGTGCCCGCCGGCAAGCCCGCGCCCGATGTCTTCCTGCTGGCCGCGGAGCGCCTTGGGGTGCCCGCTTGCGCCTGCATCGCCCTGGAGGATTCCGACGCGGGCATACGCGCGGCGCACGCCGCCGGCATGGTCCCTATCCTCGTCCCCGACCTGAAACCGCCCTCGGCCGAGGCTATGGCGCTGGCGCACCGCGTCTTCCCATCCCTGGCGCACGTGCGCGAGTACCTGGCCGCCTTTTGCGAACAGGAGTCGCCCGATGGAGATCACCGACCTTCGGCCCGATGACTGGGACGCCATACACCAGGCGGCGGCACTTCTCGTCGCCGCGTTCCGCGAGCACTGGCCCACCGCCTGGCCCGACATGAAATCCGCGCTGCGGGAGGTGCGCGAATCCTTCGGCGAGGGCCGCGTCAGCCGCATCGCCGTGGAGGATGGCGTCGTCCTGGGTTGGGTCGGCGGGATTCCCGGCTACGGCGGGAACGTGTGGGAGGTGCATCCCCTCGTCGTGCATCCGCATCACCAGGGGCGGGGAATCGGGCGGGCGCTGCTGGCCGACCTGGAGGCGCTGGCCGCCGAACGGGGGGCGCTTACCCTGTGGGTAGGCACCGACGACGAGGACGGCATGACCAGTCTTGCGGGCGTGGATTTGTACGACGACCTGCTGGGGCATCTGGCCCGCATCCGCAACCTGCGCGGCCACCCCCTACGAGTTCTACCAGAAGGTCGGCTTCGTCATCGCGGGGGTCGTGCCCGACGCCAACGGCCCCGGCAAGCCCGACATCCTCATGGCGAAGCGTGTGCACCGGCGCGACGCCCATGCGCAGGCCGGGCGCAGCGAAGCAGCGGGGGCAGACGCCGCGCGCCCGCCGGAAGTTGACCCAGGCCCACGCCTGAGGTAACATACATCGGGTTCCAAACAAAAGAAAAGGAGGCGGCAATGCCCAAGTACGCGTTCTTCAAAGGCAACTTTGTCCCGATTGAGAATGCCAAAGTCAGCATCATGACCCATGCCTTCAACTACGGCACTGGCTGCTTTGAGGGAATCCGCGCCTACTGGAACGCCGACGAGAACCAACTGTTCGTCTTCCGCCTGCTGGAGCATTTCCAGCGCCTGCACCGCTCGTGCAAGATTCTGCACATCCGCCTTCCCTACTCGCCCGAGGAGTTGAGCGACCTGCTGGTGGAACTCCTGCGCCGCGAGGGGTATCGCGAGGATTGCTACATTCGCCCCATTGCCTACAAGGCCGACGAGATCATCGGCGTGCGGCTCCACAACCTGACGGACGAGTTCGCCATGTTCGCGACGCCTTTCGGGCGTTACATTGAGGGCGAACTCGGCGCGCGCGTGATGATCTCCCCGTGGCGCAGGGTGGACGACAACGCCATCCCGGCGCGCGCCAAGATCACAGGCTCCTACATCAACTCGGCCCTGTCCAAGACCGCCGCGGCCATGGCCGGCTGCGACGAAGCCATCGTCCTGACCCACGACGGGCACGTCTCGGAGGGCAGTGCCGAGAACCTGTTCCTGGTGCGCAACGGCAAACTCATCACCCCGCCGGTTACCGACGACATCCTGGAAGGCATCACCCGCGAGACGGTAATGGAAGTCGCCCGCGCCGAATTCGGTCTGGAAACCGAGGTGCGCCACGTGGACCGCAGCGAACTCTACACCGTGGACGAGGCGTTCTTCTGCGGCACCGGCGTCCAGATTGAGCCTATCGTGGAGATTGACCACCGCATCATCGGCGACGGCAAGATGGGCCCCATCACGCAGAAGATTTACGACCTGTACTTTGACATCGTGCGCGGCAAGGTGCCCAAGTACCGCCACTGGTGCACGCCCGTGTATCGGTAGTGGCGCGGCGGGTCCTGGCCTGGATGGGGGCCAGCGCGATTTGACAACTAGCACAAATGTTCGTATACTATCTCCAGAGGCGTTCCGGAGGCTGGAGATGGATACGCTGGAGAAACTCTCGGCCCTGGGCGAAGAGGCCCGATACGACCTGTGCTGCGGCGCATGCGGCACGGAGGCGGGCCGCCGCAAGGATGACATCGGGCGCTGGATTTACCCCGCCGTGATGCCCGACGGCAAAAAGGTGGCCCTGCTCAAGGTCCTGCAGACCAATGTCTGCGAGAACGACTGCTACTACTGCGCCACCCGCCGCAGCAACGACATCCGCCGCATCGCCTTCTCGCCCGACGAACTGGCGCGCGCCTTTGAGGAACTGGCGCTCCGAGGGCGCGTGCAGGGCCTCTTCTTGAGTTCCGGCGTCGCAGGCTCCCCCACCCGCTCCATGGACCGCATGCTCGCCACCGCCGAACTGGTGCGGCGAAAGCAAGGGTTCCGCGGCTACATCCACCTGAAGATACTCCCCGGCTCCAGCCGCGCCCACGTGGAGCAGGCCATGCGCCTGGCCGACCGCGTCTCGGTGAATCTGGAAGCCCCTGGCCCGGAGCGGTTGAGCCGCATCGCCCCCGACAAGGACTACTTCAGCGGCCTGCTCCAGATGATGCGCTGGGTGCATGAGATTCGCCAGAGCGCCGAAGGGTTGAGCGCCGTGAGCCAGACCACCCAGTTGGTGGTGGGCGCCGCGCAGGAATCCGACGAGGAGATTCTCCGCACCGCGGCCCATCTCTACCGCCAATTCGGCCTGTCGCGCGTTTACTACAGCGCGTTCCAGCCGCAGCCGGGGACGCCGCTGGCCGAACTGCCGCCGACGCCCCCGCTCCGCGAGCACCGACTGTACCAGTGCGACTTCCTGCTGCGCCAGTACGGGTTCGCGCTGGACGAACTGCCCTTTGACGGCGCCGGCTTTCTCGCGCTGTCCACCGACCCCAAGGCTGCCTGGGCGATGCGCCATCCCCAGCACTTTCCGGTGGAGGTAAACCGCGCCGACTTGTCGCAGTTGGTGCGCGTGCCGGGCATCGGCCCCAAGACCGCAGCCCAGGTCATCCGCGCGCGACGGCAGGGCCGCATCCGAACGCTGCGCGACCTGAAGCAACTGGGCGCGGACGCCGACCGAGCCGCCCCCTACATCCTGCTGGACGGCAAGCGCCCGCCCTACCAGTTATCCCTGTGGGATTTCGCCTAGCGACACGGAACGCAGACTATGATGCAACTCAGCCCCGAAGAACTCCAAGCCTGGCGAAACGAGAAATACCGGCGACTGCCCCGCTTGCGCGTGCGGACGGAAGACGAGGCCCTCGTTTTCCTGAACGACGTGGGTCTCGCGGCGCTATTCACGGCCCCCGACATGGAACTGCCGAGCCTGTGGGCCGCCATCTGCGGGAGCGAGCGGCCCATGCCCGAACACCATGACGACTACGAGTTGGGGCTGACCTGGGAGTGGAAGGACACCCTCCCCGCGCGCAAGGCGATCCTCTACGGCAAGTTCCTCCGCAAGAAGCCCGTGTTCATCGCGCTGGACATGGCCCCGCATTTCTACGCCCTGTCGGGCAACTTCGGCGAACTGGACGACTACCTACAGGAGTACGAAGAGGGCAGGCTCAGCGAGGAAGCCCGGCGCGTGTACGAGGCCCTGCTGGCCCATGGCGCGCTGCCCACCAGCCACCTGCGCAGGGAAGCCCGCCTGGCGGGCAAGGACAGCGCCCCGCGCTTTGACCGCGCCATCGCCGAATTGCAGATGGGGTTCAAAATCGTCAAGGTGGGGATTTCCGACGCCAACCGCTGGGGCTACTGTTATGTCTACGACCTGTTCATCCGACAGTTCCCCGACGTGGTGGCGCAGTCCCGTCTCATCTCGGAGAACCAGGCCGCCGACGCCATCCTCACCCGCTACCTGGCCACGGTGCGGGTGGCGTCGCCCGTGCAACTCCAGCGACTGTTCGGATGGGAACGCTGGCGGCTGGAGCGCAGCCTGGAGCGGCTGGCCCGGTCGGGCGTCGTGCGAACCG
>JGI12104J13512_1002443_pt1 | contig 11683 bp, 14 predicted proteins | sample TerdegcTABiofilm_FD_13512 | JGI IMG/M metagenome (IMG submission 13512)
TAGCACATGGATCCGACATCCAGATTACGGCTCTCCCTGGGATTTGTTTCAACGGTCATGAGTATGATCTTTGGAACAAATAAAGGGAGAAAAAACCTTCTCAGCCCGGGAGCCATTGAGATACTCTACTCATCATATTTCTCCAGGATTTGTATGGGAGATATTGCCGGAATGCTTGAGATATCCCCCAGCTCTGCTACAGACCTGGTCAATTATCTTGAGCGGGAGGGGTATGTTAGACGCGTTCCTGATACAGAGAACAGACGGAGTATTCAGGTGATACCTACTGAAAAAGGTGAGGAATGGATCCTTTCTACTGAAGAAAAGATCTATGGATTTCTCGAATCCGGTCTTTCCAGGTTGACACCTGATGAACAAAAACAGTTTGCTGACCTCTGTACACGGTTTTCAGGCGTACATGATACTGCCAGTTTCACCTCATCACTGAGAACATTCCGGGAAACAGGAAGTCAGAATCGGATCTCGCTCATCCAAAGACGAAACGGCAGACTGCTCAGGTTGGAAGAAGTTGTTGATGGACGATATGCACATTCACATGAAACAGACATAAAAGAGGAACAAATGACATTAAAACCCAGAATACCAGAAACATCAGAAGGAATACAAGATGAAATTACCGTAGAGCAGTATGACCATATGCAAAGAGGGCTTCGGGATAACGGGCATCTCCCGGTTGAGGAACTGATCCGGGCGTCAAAACCAGGAGATAGTGCTCTTGAAATTGGTCCTGGACCCGGGTACTTTGGTCTAGAATGGCTGAAACATACAAAAAAAACTCACCTGACAAAAGTCCTGCCATGATTCGTATGGCAGAGAAGAACAGCAAGGATTATGGTCTTTCTGACCGTTCAATCTATCATGAAGGAAATGCCCTCTCTATGCCATTTGCAGATAATTCATTTGATCTTGCGTTTTCAAACGGATCCCTGCATGAATGGGAAGATCCGGGAAAGGTTTTTTCAGAGATATTCAGGGTCTTAAAACCAGGCGGGGAGTTACGTGTGAGTGATCTCCGAAGGGATCTGTCACCAGAGATCTACCAGTTCATGCTCGATAGTTGTAAGGGGCCGGAGATCAAAAAAGGGTTTCAAACCTCAGTTCAGGCAGCGTATACAAAAGAGGAGTTAGAGATCCTGTTACAGGATATCGGTTTTACCTGGGTACAGGTTATCGCTCACCCATATGGACTGGTTGCTGTGGGAAAAAAATAATTTTTTTATCCCTGAATCAGAACTTCAGGTTTGGCAATGAGGTTTCGGTCATAATAAAATTCGAGATAAACCGTATTTCCTTGATATTTTTCGGCCATGAGATCATATTTACCATTTAATTTTGAGATGTTTGTATCACCAAAAACACCATGAGTATCTCCAACTTTCATTGATGTTATCCCATTTGCCCATGTTTCTGAATAAGTTCTGCTATTTGTAATATTTGCCTTGCCTATTTCTATAAAATTATTCTCTGCATCATCACCAAAAGTCCGGGTAGGCCTTAAAATTATTGAGATATCAGATACAGGTAATGGATCACCAGAAACATGAGTAATCAAAAGACTGGCATTGTTGGGATCAGCAATGCGATTTTGATGAAAAGTGGCCTGCAAAGTAGCCGAAGGAGGTTTTTCTTTGGTATCCACAAGTCCTCCGGCAAAACTATTCACAATCGCAGCAATAATTAAGGTCAAAGTTAACATGAGAAGAACGCCAATAACAGGCGAGACCCCTGAATCCGTTGTCATCAGTAATCTCCTTCAATAATGAACTCTTGGTTGTAAATTGTGGACTGTGATGGAATATGAATGATTTTTATATCAACAATACCTCCGGCATCAACCAGTGCATATTGATCCCCGAAAAAAGCCTCAATTCCATCTGTATTATTTACAATCATTTTTGTTCCGCCTAGAAGGGTATAATTACCAAAATCTTCAACCAATGGGTTTCCTCTACTTGGGACTAGCCCCAGGGGATATTTAAAACCGGGTACTGTAATAGTTCCACCAGAATATGATCCTGAAGTCCATGATGTTATGATCTTTAAATCTCGTGTGGGTATCCCATTCCCTGCTGATAATACAGTCATTGAAACGTTAACATAATCACCTTTTACCAACTCGGTTTGTAAAACTAATTGTGGAGGTTTACTTTTTGTCTCTGACATTCCACCAACGTAACCGGATATTATCGCTGCAAGAATCACGGTGACAATAAGCATAAGCATTATTCCAATGACTGGAGAAACCGCAGGATCTTTTATCTTTTTTTCATTTCCGACGGATTGGAAAAAACTTTGGAAAGGTGTACCTCGAATTATTTTCTCATTGATTACTCTATTATAGTTCATATCATATGTCCACGAAATAACCACAATTATTTTGGATTAGATAAAAATAAATTTAATTGATGAGACATAAAAAACCTTTGATGATAATTCCAATTCTTTTTAAAATAGTGATTATAGGGGAAAAACTATTGATTCGTAGCTGAAAGATAACACGGCATGCACACCCGCTTTCCATCAAGTTCGCGGGTTTTTGCATCGGCTACCATCTCACCACAGCATTCACAGGGAATTGACTGAAATATCCTCGCTTTCTGGGGTGGCTGCATATCAACAAATTGTATCTTCAGAATTTTCTCTTCTGGTGCTGAAAGTATTGCATGAACACCCTGATGAGCAAGTTCCTGGTATCGTGCTTTTTCTTCCTCTGTTGCATGGCCGGAGAACACCTTTGGTCTAAGCGAATTCATTCCTTCAGGCATGAACCCCTCAAGACTGGTCACAACACGAACGGCTTTGTTGCTCTTCCTGCAATAAAAAGTAAACACGTGTTTTCCATAATCATGAATGATGAGATTTCCTTTGCCTGCCGTGCATCCGGTAATCACCTGGACAGCATCAACACCACAGGCATTGGTCTCTGAGATTGCTACCAGTTCTTCATCTTTTGGACGCTCTACTCCGAGTGCTTTCAGCGCAGCAACAGCGACCCGATAGCCGGATGCAAGTCCACCGCATGAATGTCCATGAAACTCAACTGCCTGTTCATATGACCCGTAATTGCCCCGGGCGGGTTCTCCGGCGGATGATGAAATACACATATGATATTAGGTTATCGGGGGAAACACATATATCCATCGTTTTTGTGTCTGAATTGTATTATGAGTGACTCTTTAAATTGAAAAAATTGAGATAAAGAAAGAAAATCTATCAAAAATAGTATACTCAATTGTGAAAATTTATGAAATTATTTTCAATAGTTTTAAATTTCATAATAATCGTATAATTAATTAAGATGTCTTTAAAATTTGTAAAGTAAATTAAGACGGATTGTGGCTTAAAATTACTTTATTAAAACAGACATCGGATTTCTTAATGAATGGCAATCATTCCGGATGAATGAGGAATACAATGAAACGAACGATAATCTTCCTGATAGCATTCTGCTGCCTGGTTATACCATTATCAGCAACAGCTGAAGATGATCTCATGTATGACCTTGGGTCGCGGGCAGCGGAAGTAGGTATGGATCTTTTGAAATTTGAACCGGGAGCAGACAATATCCTGGCCCTTACCAATGCCGGCCATGCAATTGTGAAAGGAAAGACCACAGAACGTGCTCTTTCCGGCCTTACTGATATGTCCGGTCTTCGAAATGGTGACAATAATCTTTACCAGGTAAACCGCCCGGACTGGAAAGGGCTCTGGTTCTACTTTTATAACAAGGATTCAGGACTTGCTGCATATATGGAACCGGATGCAGCGTTCTACACCATGAGCACAGAGGAACGGACAGCTCTTCCGGCAGACAAGGCGTTCGGACAGGTTACGCTCATGAGTGCAAATCTGGACACACTCCTTGCAAACCCAAATGAAGGGAATACCACCTTTAACAAGAAAAAATTTGGCGGGAACGAGTTCTCGCTTGTAGGACTCTCAAATGTCTGGGCTGCAGGAGCAACCTATGATTTCATGAACGCTGCAGCATTTCATGATCATCTCTGTCCGGGTGTTACCAGTGGATATATGATAATCAAATATATTCAGAAGAACCTGCCGATCACGAATCAGTCGGCTGAAACGTACATCGACATCGGATGCCCGAATTGGTGCAAGGAAGATGCATTCCAGATGATCTGGGATAGTACCCCTGGTAAAAACAGTATGTTTGTTATGGCATTAAGCCCAGATGATGAAGCCGCCCTGAAGGCAAAGTATGGGACCCGTCCTGCAGGAATAATCATCAGATGGAATGATGCAGCCAAGAAAGGAAAAGGAGTTGCCCTTGGGTTTGACTTTGATACTATCAGCGAAGAAGTTGGAGTTGCAAACTGGACCGGACCATCCTGGGCTCCCAAGCTGGTGCAGGATATCGGCATGATGGATTATATTGACAAACCTGAATCAGTCATCACTACGCTTAAGGAGTTTGATATCGACGAGGCAAATTTGACAAAATTGAAGACAGCCGGGAATAACCCGTACAAAGTCCTGGGGATGCTGTAATTGCATTACCACCTGCATACAAAAAAATGTGAGTGATCATATGAAAAACCTGACAAAAATTCTGGTTGCAATCTTAATGCTGGTTTCTCTTGTATCTATACCAGCATGCATGGCTACTGATTCAAATGGAGCAGAGAGAACAATTACCGATGGATTTGGCAGAACGGTCACCATTCCAACAGAGGTAAAAGAAGTTATCTGTTCAGGCTCCGGATGTCTCCGGTATCTTACCTACCTTGATGGACAGGATCTGATTGTGGGTGTTGATAGTATTGAGAAAGAACCGCAGGCCATGGATGCTCGTGGATATGCACTCCTCAACCCACAGTTTAAGGATTACCCTTTATTCGGTGAATTCAGAGGAAAAGATGATCCTGAAAAGGTAATTGCTCTAGCCCCCCAGTTAATTTTTAAGACCGGAGCTTCAGGTCAGCCATCTGCAACAAATTCTGTCGAAGGGGATAAATTAACCGAAAAGACGAATATCCCCGTTGTTATGTTTCCTTATGGGTCACTAAGAACGGCTGCTGAACAGGCCGAGATGTTTGGTGGACTTCGTTTAATGGGAGAAGTAATTGGTAAAGAAGACCGTGCAAATGAACTGATTGCTTACATTGAGGAGACCATTTCTGATCTTAAATCCAGAACTAAGGATATTCCGGAGTCTGAACAAAAGACAGCATATGTCGGAGGTGTCAGTTATTCAGGAGCTCATGGAATTATTTCAACTGAACCGGCATATCCACCATTCCTATGGCTGAATATCAAGAATGTTGCAGGAAAAATGGGGACTCAACATGCTGATGTTGCAAAAGAAGCAATTGTTGACTGGGATCCTGAATTCCTGTTCATGGATGTTGGAACGCTACAGATGGACAGCGAAGGAGCAATTGGAGAATTGAAGAATGATCCGGCCCTTCAGGGATTAACAGCAGTGAAAGAAGGAAAGGTATACGGAGTTCTCCCATACAATTTCTATAACACGAATTATGAGAATGTTCTTGCAGATGCATACTACATTGGAAAGATCGTCTATCCAGAGAAGTTTGCAGATATTGATCCTGAAGCAAAGGCAAATGAGATCATGACCAAATTCCTTGGTTCATCTCCACTGGACAAAATTAACTCCCAGTATAAAAACATGGGATTCTCTCAAATCTCTCTTTGATGTCGATGAACAACCACATTTCCTTTTTTTCCGGAGGTGATAGATGTGCATGTCGCTGATGGAAGAATCCCAGCTGATTATCTCGGTTATGTCAGAATAAAATACCTCTGGATTGTTTTTGGAATTATTCTCCTATTCTTTCTGTTTATCATATCCATTTCAGTTGGTGCTGTCTCCATACCACCATATGATGTTCTTATGACACTTTTTGGACAAAATGTGAATCATAAATACGATGCAATCATCTGGAATATCAGGCTTCCACAGGCATTGACCGCAATTATTGCAGGTATTGGTCTTTCTGTGGCAGGGGTTGCGATGCAGTCAATTCTCAGAAATCCCCTGGGATCGCCATTCACATTGGGAATATCCAATGCAGGTGCATTTGGAGCTGCAGTATCGGTGATATTTTTAGGGACAGGAAAGATACAATCCACCATTGCTAACCCGATTACCATAAATAACCCGTACATCACCACCATATCTGCATTCATCTTTTGTATGATTGCAACGGGAGTAATTCTTATGATCTCCCGAATTAGGGGAGCATCCCCTGAAGTAATGGTCCTCACTGGTGTAGCATTATCTTCATTATTTACTGCCGGGACCATGTTTCTGCAGTATTTTGCATCAGATACACAACTAGCCGCTGTTGTATTCTGGACATTTGGTGATGTAAGCCGTGCAAACTGGTCTGAACTCGGCCTTATGTCAGTCCTTGTCACCCTTGCCTGCATTTATTTTCTCTTAAACCGGTGGAATTACAATGCGATTGATGCGGGAAATGAGACTGCAAAAGGCCTTGGGGTGAACGTGGAACAAGTCAGGTTGTTTGGAATGACAATTTCTGCAATGATAACCGCCGTTCTTGTTGCATTTCTTGGAGTCATCGGATTTGTCGGCCTTGTCTGTCCCCATATGGTACGACGAATCATCGGTGATGATCAGCGGTACCTGATCCCCGGATCGTGCGTAATGGGAGGTATCCTGCTCCTGACATCTGACACCGTTGCACGGCTTATTGTTGCCCCATATGTCCTTCCTGTTGCAGTCCTTACAGCCTTTATGGGGGCTCCGGTATTTATTTATCTTATCATCAGGGGGTATAAGCGATGATTCTGAATGTTCAGGAACTCGGTTTTTTGTACAGGAATCACGATGTACTGCATGATATTGCATTTGAAGTAAATCATGGCGAAATAATGGCGATTCTCGGTCCTAACGGGGTAGGGAAGACCACACTTCTCAAATGCCTGAACAGGATACTTAACGCGAAAAAGGGCCATATTTATCTGGATGGATCAGAGATCCAAACACTTGAAACGCTTGAAATTGCCCGTCGGGCCGGATATGTTCCCCAGCGGGTTGATACCGGAAGACTCACTGCGTTTGATGCCGTTCTTCTCGGCAGAAGGCCTCATATCGGTTGGGATGTGAGTGATCGGGATCTTCGTATTGTTGATGCCATTTTCAGCCGGCTGTCAATGGATAATCTCCGGCTCTCGTACATCGATGAGATGAGCGGGGGTGAACTGCAGAAGATCGCCATTGCTCGTGCACTTGTCCAGGAACCACGGATCTTACTCCTTGACGAACCTACCAGTAGTCTTGATCTGAAAAACCAGGTGGATATCCTTTCAACAATTGCAGGAATTGTAAGAGAACATGGAATTGCTGCAGTGATGACCATGCATGATCTCAATCAGGCACTGCGATATGCTGACCGTTTCATCTTTTTAAAAGACGGGTATATTCACTTCCATGGTTCATATGATGCCGTTACACCGGAGATTATTGAAGACGTATACGGTCTTCCTGTTATGATGGGAATGGTCGGAGGGGTGCGGTGCATTGTTCCTGGCCTCAGCCCTTCTGAAGCATAAACAAACATTAATTTATCGAATTTGACGATTAAAATGATAGACTGGGCCCACATATGGAAAGAACAGTATGAAGCAGGGAGCAGACTCAAAGAAGTCGGAGACTGTGCCTCTCTTTGGAATTCAAAAGAGCGTGCCCTTGAATTTCTGAATATGTCACGGGAAAACCCTGAACGGATAGAGCAGGTATTATCACGACTTCCGATAACCCATGAAAGCCGAATTCTTGATATCGGTGCAGGTCCCGGAACACTTGCCTTTCCGTTTGCAGAACGGGCAGCACATGTCACTGCCATAGAACCGTCTCCCGGAATGATTGAAGTCATGAAGGACCAGATTGCTGAATTACAGGTACATAATCTTACTATTGTTCCAAAACGATGGGAGGATGTCGATCCTTCTTCAGATCTTACGGGAAGATTTGACATCATTGTTGCATCGTACTCTCTTGGAATGCCCGATATTAGTGCTGCCATTGACAAAATGCTCGCTGTTTCTTCTGGCCAGATATGGCTTTTCTGGTTTGCAGGAACAACACCCTGGGAACAGCACATGGAACGGTTATGGCCGGATATACATAACGAATCTTACTCACATGGTCCGAAATCTGATGTTTTGTATAATGTGCTGTATCAAAAAGGGATTTACCCGAATATGACGGTGCATGAGATGAAATATGAGAAAAAGTATCAATCCATGGACGATGCAGTCTCTGAAATGAGGCGGCAGATTGGGTGTTCTGATAATTATGATCCTCTTATCAAAGAATATCTCAAGGATAAAATTTACATGAACGGACAGTCTTTCATCGAAAATGGCATGACCACACGGGTATGTATGTGGTGGGATTCGAATCAGTACCCCAAAAAAAGATGTAAATCACATGAAATATAGGAGTTGCATGTAATATGAAGATACTTATTTGTGGAAAAGGAGGCAGCGGAAAAAGCACTCTGACCGCTCTTCTTGCAGAGTATTATGGAAAAGATGGAAAAAAAGTCATGGTCGTAGATACCGATGAATCAAATCTCGGACTTCACCGGTTCCTTGGAGTGAACCATCCGACTGATCTTATGGATCAGATGGGAGGAAAACAGGAACTTTTGGGGAAGATGATGTCAGCCATGAAGAGTTCTGAGGGCATTATGAATCTACAGTTATTTGACCAGGAATGGAAGCTTCAGGACATTCCCCCTGCCTGTATTGCAGAAAACGGTACCGTGAGACTTCTTTCTATCGGAAAGATACATCATGCCGGTGAAGGATGTGCCTGTCCCATGGGTTTTGTAGCCAAACAGTTTCTGAAAAACCTCAAACTCTTGGATAACGAGATGGTGATCATCGATACTGAAGCTGGTCTCGAACACTTTGGACGGGGAGTTGAGGAAGGAGCTGATGCTGTTCTGATGGTCCTTGACCCTTCGTATGAGTCTGTTCTTCTCGCAAAAAAAGCTGCAGATATGGCCGCGTCCCTGAGTCTTCCGATGTACTTTGTTCTCAATAAAGTCACACAGGAAATCAGTACCCAGATGAGAAAAGATCTCCCCGCTGACAAAATCATCGGAGAAATCCCTGTTGATCAGAATCTCCTGTCAGCAGGCCTTGCCGGGAAGGAGATAACCGGTTCATCACAGTCTGTTATGCCGGTTATCCAGAATATCATCGCAGGAATAAAAAGTTCCTAAAGAACAAGAAATATTCTTTATTTTAAAAATTTATATCCGAAGCGGCATGGTTTTTTTATGGAGAACCACGCTTGCCACAATCAGGATAATTGTGAATACCAGCAACATTCCAAGATCAAAACAAATCGGAAAACTTCCTGCACCGGTATACGAAAACCGTACAATATCGGTAAAGTATGTAAGGGGTGAAATAAGGGCTAATATCTGGCCCAGCGGAGGGAGCTGATCAACCGGCATAAAAATTCCGGATATAAATATCAGGGGAAATTTCACCAGAGTTGATAAGAGCATAATATTCTGGGGGATAGCAGTTGGCGGAACAGATAACAGAATTCCGATTGCTGAAAAACATAGTGCTCCAAGAATAATTACACAGATGAGTAAAAAAAAGTTCAAAACCGATGCTCCGAGTATTAGACCAATTATAAGTGCAACCAAGGTTACTGCAATACCAAATACCGAGGATGCTATCAAATCCCCAAGGATGATGGCTTCAGGAGATATCGGGCAGGAGACAAGCCGCTCTAAAGTTTTTGCCTGTCCTTCCCAGGGAAATATGACAGGGGAAACTGCGGTTGATGTGAAGAACAATGTCATTCCAAGCAGTCCGGATATTAAAAAAGACATGGATATCGGTTTGCTCCCCATGAGAAATGCCAGATAGAGAAATACCGGCATCAGTATGCCGGAGATTTTTTTTTTTTTTTTTTTTTTTTTCCCAATAATCCGGGTATTCATGAATACTGCCCTCCGGTCAGCTGGAGAAATACATCGTCAAGTGTTGGGGCGAGAGTATGTAAAGAAATAATCGTCAGCCCTTCCCGTTCACTCAAACGAACCAGTGAGCGGATGAGTGCATCGTTATTATCGCCAGAGATCTTCCATTTGTCTCCAATATGAGACATCTGCTTTATTCCCGGGATAATTCTGAGCAGGTCTTCAGATATTTCCTGTTCAAAACTTACTTCCACCTGGTGAAGTTTATCTATTGTATTCTTGAGTTTTTCTGGAGAATCGATCGCAATAAGCTTTCCTGACCTAATGATACCCACCTGGTGACATAGATTATTTGCTTCATCCATGTTATGAGTAGTAAGAAAGATCGTCACTCCCCGCGTATTCATCTCCCGGAGCATAGAGAGAATCAGGCGGGAACTTGAGACATCCAGACCGCTGGTCGGTTCATCAAGAAAGAGTACCTCTGGCTCATGGAGAATGGCCATAGCGAGAACCAGGCGTTGTTTCATGCCTTTTGAAAAAAACTGAACTTTTCTCCCGGCATGTTCAGTTAATTCAAATGCCCTGAGAAGGGTTTCTGATTGTCTCCTGGCATACGCATCAGAAAGTCCGAATACCTCTCCCATGAACATCAGATTCTGCCAGGCAGTAAGATCAGGATATGCATTTGACGTTTCAGGGACCACACCACATTTCTGTTTTGCCTGAAGAGGAGCGGTAACCATGTTGTCGCCAAATATCTGAATATCCCCGGCATCTGGTTTTATAATACCAGTGATCATTCGTGTCGTCGTCGTTTTGCCTGCTCCATTCGGACCAAGAAATCCAAAGATTTCTCCCTTTCTAACAGAAAATGAGATATTATCTACAGCATGGAGGGAACCAAAATGTTTGGTAAGGTCTTTGACAATTATTGCATCTGACATGATACCCCTAAATGAGAAGATGAATTACTCGAATTTCTTCTCAAGAGCACGGAGTCTTCCATCAAAACTCTTTCTCATCTCATGACAATTGGAGAATGGTTCTGGTTCAGGTGCGTTATAACCACTGCATGCACAGGTTTTGTTGTTTCTCTGGTGTGGAAAACACATAGGTGAAACCTCGTCTCCTCACTTCACTATGATAATCATACTATTTAAACTATAATATTCATAGTAATGGAATGTCATGTGTGCCGATAAAGACCATGTATATCTGTGTGCTACCGGAGGCATACTTTCCATTATCTCTAAAAAATGGGCCCTTTTAATCATTTACAAATTAGGAACCAGAGGGAGGCTCAGGTTTTCTGAATTCTCAACCGAACTTGATTCGATAAATCCCCAGGCGTTATCTGAAACCTTAAAAGATCTGGTACATGAGGGGTTCGTTGAAAGGAAATCATTTTCTGAAATTCCTCCCCGGGTAGAGTATTTCCTTACGACAGAAGGGCTGACCCTCTGGGAATCAATAAAACCTCTCATAGAGTGGGCTGCAGAGCGTGATTATCGTGATAAACCCACATTCGCCAGATCTTTTTTCAACTGTAGAATTTTTCGTACTCCGGCCCAAGCAATCGCAATATCTTCAATAGTTCTTGATCCAAATTCTGGATAGATGAATGGAGTGCATCATTGACTGAAATAATACATGACTTAATCTCTCTGAATTTAAAAAAAATCCATTTGAGCGTTGGACGA
>JGI12104J13512_1002445_pt1 | contig 11661 bp, 10 predicted proteins | sample TerdegcTABiofilm_FD_13512 | JGI IMG/M metagenome (IMG submission 13512)
TGGAATTATAAATTTCCTTAATCTCCCTTACTCTTCTGAACATAAAGAATAACCATTTTGCCGATGGCCTATGAGTTGGTTTTCCTTTTTGATCCCGGATTTGTTTCTTCTCAATTTTCAATGTCTCACGAACTACCCACTCTGTGAACGAATATACAAGAAGGCATAGAACCATTATCATGGATAAGGCCGCAATACGATTTGGATTCTCCAGATAAACTTCGGATGTATGAAATGAATTACCCTTTATGAACCTGAAACCTCTTTCAACGGCGTTTTGTCCCTTATATGTATATAACGGCCCGATTGAACAGTCTGACCGTTTGATCTTGTATAGTGAGAACGCTCAAACTAAGCACCCTCAACGCTCCGTTGAAAACTTTCAAAATAGGGTAGGTTATTGATCATTCATTTTATAATTCTGAATTGATTCTCTTTACCTTACGTAATGAATCACCATTTAGAATGATGGTGTATGCATTATGGACAATCCTGTCACAAATCGCATCTGCAATTGTTTCATCACCAATTTTCTGGAACCATCCCTTTACCTCAAATTGAGAACAAAAAATTGTTGAACCTCTTCCACAACGTGCTTCAACAATCTCTAGCAGATCTCTTGCTTCGCTATAGGAAAGAGACAACAAAAGCCATTCATCAAGAATCAGCAGTTTTACTTTTTTGTATTCCTTGATGGTTTTCTGAAAACTTCCCTCACCTCTTGCGATAGCCAATTCTGCAAAGAGATCAGGAAGCCGAATATACCGCACAGAATAAAAATTCCGATTCGCAGCTACACCTAATGCACAACCCAAGTAACTTTTTCCTGTACCTGTCGCACCCAGTATGATAACATTATTACAATCCTGGATATAACCACAGAGAGACAGTCTTGTGATCTGTCCTTTATCGAGGTGACGTTCTGGTGCGTAGTTGATATCCTCAATACATGCCTGAGGATAAGCATAATCTGCCTTCCTGATGAGGAGTTTCAATCTGTTGGTCCTTCGCTTGTTCCATTCTGAGTCAACCAACAAACCAAAACGCTCCTCAAACTGCATACTGACATATGCAGAATCGGTCATTTGATCCCGGAAGGATTGTGCCATGCTATTCAGTCGCATTTCATACAGTTAGCTGATGGTATTTTCACTTAACATCACTCCTCACCTCTCTTGTAATAGTCCGCTCCCCGAGTAAATGCATATTGATAGGATTCTGTTTTTGTCTCTTCCTTCTGGATTAACAACTTATCCTGACCGGATTTCAAAATTGCCTGAACGCTCTTTAAACTTGGTCTTGCAGTATTTGACAAGGCACGTTTACATGCTTCCTCAAGACGTTGGGGAGAGTACGAATCAGCCAATTTCAGTAAAGCCATACAGGATTTGTAACCCTGTTGTTCAACCTTGTGGCTAGTGAGAAATACTGACACAATGGTATTGGTATTCGTGCCAATGCTTTGTGCCCATTTTTGGAAACGCTCACCATTCCACTTTATAAATTTCTGATGATCTGGTGGCATATGCTCTTGAATAGTGCTGTAATGGAGGGACTGCCCATAGAGTCTTGGATGTGAGGCAATACGTGTACCGTGGTAGAATATCTCAACAATATTCTTTGTGATCCGAACATCCACCTTCTGTTTGATATATTCGTAGGGACAGGAGTAATTCTTATTTCAACCGTAATATGGTAATTATACTGGACTGTAGCAATTTTCCATATTGCAAGTTCATATGGTCTTTCAGGCAAGGGCAGAAGAAACATTTTTTCTTCTTCGAAACGTGATGCTCTGGATCCATCCTTCATCTGGAACTCTTTATGATTAAATTCTACGAGTTTTTGATGGATTGCTTCATTCAGTTCTCTGAGTGAAAGAAACTGATTGTTTCGTAATGCTGCGATTATCCAGGTTGAAACAACACTCACTGATTTCTCAACGGTTGCTTTATCTTTTGGAGAATGGGGTCTGGTGGGGATTATTGCTGTTCCGTAATGTTCTGCAAGGTCGAGATAGGTTTTGTTGATAACTGTCTCATCACGGGTGTTTTTTAGCACTCCTGTCTTTAAGTTGTCAGGGACAAGAATTCTCGTGACGCCACCAAAATAATTGTATGCATTAACATAGGCTGTTGTCCAACTCTCCTGATTCTGTGAAAGAAATCCCTCTACATAAGCATACCCGCTGTAGGGTAGTACAGATACAAAGATTGTGATCTTGACTATTTCACCAGTGTCTGTATCGGTGATCTGGACTTTTTGACCTGCCCAGTCAACTTCCATGATTTCTCCAGGCTTATGTTCCAGATGCATGGTGGCTTTGGTTTTATGAACATATTCACGATAATATTTGTTGAATTGGGTTTGTTTATAGGGAAGTAGGCCTGAGCCTCGACATTGATCACAGTACTCAACCCACAGTAAGCTCAAAGTAACACCACTCTTTGCCATTTCACCATGAATATAATCATAATCCGGTTTTCTATAGGAGGTGCTTATCGCATAAGAGGGAACTAATTTTTTTGTTAATTCCTCATTAGTCCAATCTTTTACTGTTTCCCATGATAATTCTAATTCTAATGCTCGTTTTAAGGTATTGATCACAGTTGTCCGTGAACAACTACACGAGAGTGCAATTTGTGTGTTCTTAATCCCGAGACTGTTTAGTCGCAGAATCTCCTTGTAGTTTTTCATGTTATCCTTCCTTGGCATCAATTTGATACCAAAGGGGAATTATTCGTTAGAAAAAATCAATCTACTCTGAAACTGTGATTGTTCAATTAAGAGGATTCAGGGTTAAAAATGAACTAGTAGAAGGAAGTCGTAAAAAAGGAGAAGGGAAAGTGTTCAACTATGCGTTTGAGCTGCTTAGTTTCAGCGGTATGGGTGTTCAATTTGTCCGGTCAAACTGTTCAGATCTAAGCGTTATAATCACCTCCTGGTTTAGCGCTAATTTGAAGGAGAAAGAATACAAAATCTCAAGAACCTCACCTTTTTTCAGTTTCGCAACCTCCCCTGACGTTTTTTTGGTATCACATGTTATTTCAACCGACACTCGGCAGCAACGAATGTCAGCAGTTAGTATGATCTATTGAATAATTTCTTTTCAATGCAACAAGAAGCAGTAAATCTTTCTAAATGGAATTCAAATTGAAGATTTTCTTATATCACAATAAATTCAAACTGAGTCATCCAAGATAAGCGAACGGTGAGAATATTAATGCAATCATCAAATGTATACTATGCACTTAAAAATTATTGATTTCATTTATTTTCGAATTATGGCACTAGCCCCCTTTCTTAAATCCATTTTATATTATTTAAAGAACAGAAATGTTGAAGATATTGACCTATCATCTTTTTTAAAAATTCAACTGAAGTATCTTTTTTTCTGTTTGATCGGGATCGAGAAAAGATTAGCAATAGAGAAAAAATACTACGCATCACAAGAGCGTATATTTAATTATCAGATAAAAAAATTAGAGACCATAAATTCAGGTGAAACCATAAAACTAGGCAACATTATATTCCAAAAAATGCAAAATCTTGCAGAATATTCAGAATTGATCTATGGTTATGACGATATATTTATTCAAGACAAATTTTTTAATCTTCAAAAGAAATTGAATCCCCAATTCTTTTTACCATTATATCGAGAGGGAGAAGGCCCATATGAAATAAAAGATGTTCAAATTCAAAAAAATGATATCGTTATTGATGCTGGAGCAAATATTGGCATTTTTTCATTATTGGCTGCAAAAAAAGGCGCTAAAAAGGTTTTCGCATTTGAACCTAATCCAAATACTTACCAGCTATTACGTAAAAATATCAGTTTAAATCAATTTACAGACATAATTATCCCACAAGAAATTGGACTCTTCTCAAAAAAGTGCAAAACAGATTTCATCCAAACAACGGGAAATATCGGCTCCTCCAGAATTTTAAATATTAACAAAAACATTCCAGGTGAAAAGTGTGAAATTAATTTAATTTCATTGGATGAATGGATGGATACTTGCCATATTGAATCAATAGATTTTATTAAAGCAGATATTGAAGGAGCTGAAAGACAATTAATCGAAGGAGCAAAAAAAACGATTGAGAAAAACCACCCAAGATTAGCACTATGTACATATCATTTACCAGATGACAGAGAAGTATTAACTAAGAAGATTTTAGAGATAGATCCAACTTATAAATTCTCTTACACAAAAATGAAATTATTTGCATGGTAAAATTTTATATAAGTTATTTTTCAATAATAACTGTGGAACGAAAGTTTAAAAATTTTAATGAATCAACAACTTTTGATGCTTTATCAGAGTCCTTAATTTTGACAATTGTAAAACCATTTCTGGCATTTGACAATAAAAATTGATAGTAAGGATCGATATTATTAGATCCAATATCCATGTAGAATTTCCTGGAATCTGATCCTAAATACCAGATTTTGCAATCATTAATTAGATCTTGAGGGATAGTAAGTACGCAATTATTAGGGTAATTTAAATAAAATTGAAAAAGAACATCCAAATATTGGTTATTCAAAGGGTTTTCCTCACCATAAATACCATAATATACTGATTTAATAAGGTCAAATAAAGAACCATTATATGGAGAAGAAGAAAAAAACGATAAATTATATTTTCTAATTAAAAGTTCTGAAATCCTTGGCAACCGAGATAACTTATATTCATTAAAAAATTGAGATAGAGTTAGAGTTGTTCTAAGCATCCCATTGAAAACTTCAAATTTACCAATATCAGACAGGATATAATTTTGATTATGTAAATGATATCCGTACCATGGTGAAACCTTTTTTAAATTCGCAATATATATTTCTTTATCAATGTGAAACCAATATGGCATATTCCATGAAAGGTAATTGGAAACTACGAATTTTTCAAAACACTCTCTCTTCACAAAAAAGATATCTGAAAGAAGGTTTGCACCACGCAATAGAAAAACATTTGCTAGTGTTTTTCGAGAGACATGATCTACAGTTTTAAATATCCCACAAAAATCACCCTTTTCGTTAATTATTTGAAGATCAGAATAAATCCCATCTAAATTATTTTTTTTTATCATACTCATAGAGGATGATAAAGATTTTTTACTCAAGAACTCATCATCAGAATGGAGCATTGTGACATATTGGCCAGTAATATATTTTTTACCTTCCAATAGTGCATTTAACTGCCCACGGTTTTGATTTAATTTAATATACTTAATTCTTGAATCTCTAAATGAATGCACTATCTCATCGGTATTATCCAAGGAACCATCATTTATGATGATTAATTCCCAATCATGATAATCTTGAGAAATAATAGATTTTATAGAGAAATATATAGAATCATAATCATTATATGTTGGCATTAATATAGAAACAACAGTAGTTACCATGACACATAGATCCTAATTAAAATATATGCTTAATATTTTATCGGTATAAGTTAGGTACGAATGGTTTAATTCAACATAATTTCGTGCTTTATTGCCTAATTTATTAATATTACCTGATTTAATTAAGTTTTCAATCGCCAAAGCAATTGCATCAGAATTAGCCTCTTCAACTGTAATAATAGCGCCACTCATTTCAGACACTTCTTTCATGCCACCAATGTTGGAACAAATCACTGCTCTTCCACATGCCATACCTTCCAGCATAGAAAGTGAAGTTGCTTCTTGAATACCTTCTGAAGTAATTGATGGGATAAGAACAATATCTGAAATATGGTAATATTTAATTAGCGATGAATGAGAAACATCTCCTAAAAAAATTATCCTTAAATCATTATCAGACAGTAATTTCAAGGATTTGTAAAGAAGTCCATCACCTGCTATTATTAGTCGCAAAGACTTATTAGTCATCTTTTTTATTGCTTTTATTGCATATTCGACACCATTTTTAGGAACAAGCCTTCTAGGCACCAAAATTATCCAATCATCAAAATTATATCCAAATTTTTTTCTAATTTCAATTTTTTCCTTTTGATTTATTGGATGAAATTCATCAATATCAGTAGCATTATGAAGTACATGAACTTTATCTGAATGACACTTATATTGATACATTAAATAATCTTTTATTCTTGAATCCACAGCAATAATCTTATGCGAAACAGAATAGGCTTCATGCTCAATTTTTTCACAAAATAATTGAATTTTTTTTCCTTCATGAAGACTATTGAATCTATTATCATCAAGAATTTCTTTTGAATAATACCCATGAACAGTTAATATTCTTAAATCATCTGGATGATGACGAATCTTTGAAATTAAATGCATCGTAATAACGTCATGGCAATGAAAAATATATGGCTCATTGGGATTTATTTCAGATATTTTTGCGAAAATATGATCAAATAGAGAGAAAAAATGACATATGTGAGGAGAGAATAAAATTCTAAAGTCAAAATATTTAAAAAAAAGAAAAGCAGAATGATATTTTGAAATATTATAGAATGAAGAATCTGGACAAATTAGAGTATTTTTTATTTGCCTTTTATCTAATCCTTTTTTTAACAAATTTATATGAGTATTTTTTCCCCCAGTATTAATATTTGGGTTTTCTGTAGATAAAAGAAATATGTGCCGATGTGGAATCATCTTAATATCATTTATTTATTACAATAAATAAGATATAGGTCAGTCAATGAGTTTAGAGAGTATGAAAACTGATATTAGCATACAAATTTTTAAAGATAGTTTTTAATAGTTAAAAAAATCACATAACACCCATATTTTATTGAATATAATAATGCAAAGGATATTTGATTTATGCTAAAACTTGGTTTTATTCTTGGAACGCGACCAGAAATAATAAAAATGTCACCTATTATTCGGGAATGTCAGAAAAATGGCATTCCTTTTTTTATTCTTCATACTGGCCAACATTATAGTTTTGAGATGGATAAAATTTTTTTTGATGGATTATTCCTTCCTGAACCTGATTATAATTTAGATGTAGGTTCAGGATCACATGCTTCCCAAAGTGCTAATATACTTATGGGTGTTGAGAATGTCCTTTCAATAGAAAAACCAGGAGTTGTATTAGTGCAAGGTGATACTAATACAGTAATGGCCGGGGCAATCGCTGCAGCAAAGATCCATATTTCTATTGGCCATGTTGAGGCGGGTCTTCGTAGTTTTGATAAAACAATGCCTGAAGAGATCAATCGAGTAATTACAGATCATATCTCTGATTATTTATTTGTACCAACAGATGAGGCTAAAAATAACTTACAAAAAGAAGGAATTAAAGAAGATAAAATAATCATGGTTGGTAATACAATAGTAGATGCAGTTATTCAAAATGAAAAAATATCTAAGCAAAAAATTGAGATTCTCTTAAAATATCAGTTAGAAAGAGATAGTTATATCTTGGTAACAACTCACAGAGCAGAAAACGTAGATTCATATGAGCGATTGCATAATATCTTACTAGCTTTAAATAAGCTAATAGATAAAACGGGGTTTCCTGTAATATTTCCAATCCATCCTAGAACAAAAAAAATGATAAATTCATATAATCTTAATATAGGGAATATTACTCTAATTAATCCACTAGGATATCTCGACTTTTTATTCCTTGAAAAAAATGCAAAAATAATTTTGACTGATTCAGGAGGGATTCAGGAAGAGGCTTGTATCATGAATGTCCCCTGCATCACACTACGTGAAAATACCGAAAGGCCGGAAACATTAATGGTTGGAGCAAATATTCTTTCTGGAACAGATCCAGAACAAATCATAAAATCCTACTCTATAATGATTAAAAAGGAGAGAAATTGGATAAACCCATATGGAGACGGAAATGCTGCAAAAAAAATTATTAAATACCTAATTGATCATTATAGCAAGTAGAATAATTTATAGGTAGTTATATTAATATTGTTACATAAGTTTTCCATGAAAGTTATTTTAGTAAATAATTCCGATATTGGGGGCGGAGGAGAAAAAATTGTTTATACCTTGTGGGAAGAATTAAATAAAAGAAACATTAAATGCACTCTTGCCGTTGGAAATAAAAAAAGTACTAAAAAAATTGAGGATCTCTCCACATATGAAGAAAATCAGGTAACCCAAAAATTATGGAAAAGAATTGAATTGGTCTTAAATTCAACCCATATTCCAATAACTCATAATCCTAGATACTTATGTCTGTTGAAAACCCTAATCATTAAACCATATTATTTTCCAAAAAAACTTCAGGGAATTGATATTTATGATTACCCCGGATTTTTATCATTTCTCTCACAATTACAATCAAAACCAGATATTATTCATTTACATAACCTCCATGAAGAATATTTTGACTTACGATTATTGCCGAAATTATCATTAGAATTCCCAGTTTTTTTGTCGATTCATGATTTTTGGCTTATTACAGGATACTGTGCTAGCTTCTTTTCTTGTAAAGAGTGGAGAAAGGGATGCGAAAATTGTTCAATCCTTTCAAATGTAAGCCGATTTTTCAAAGACGTGTCGCATAAAAATTTTATGAAAAAAAAAGAAATTTTTTTGAATTCATCTATTCATTTAATTTATCCCAGTCTGTGGACTAAAAAATTAATTGAGAGATCAATTCTCAAACCTGCAATTATAGATTCAAAGATTATACCTCACGGAGTTGATACTGATATTTTCATACCAGGAGATAAAAAGATAGCCCGAGATTATTTAAAATTATCACAGTCAACTTTTATCCTTTTGATGACGGCAAAAGGAGGATTTGATAATCAAAAATTTGATTGGGGCATGCTAAAGAAATGTTTGCAAATTATTTCAGAGGAGATGAAAAATGAAAATATTTTGGTACTTATTTTGGGAGGTCTAAATCGCTCTGAAAAAATCGGAAAAATTATGATTCATGAAATAAAATACCAAACAAATTATGAAATGATTGTTAAATATTATCAAGCTGCAGATATCTATATCCACACATCAAAAGATGAAACATTTGGAATGAGCATTCTTGAGGCAATGTCATGCGGTTTACCAGTAGTATCTACAGATTCAGGAGCAATTCCAGAAATCGTAGAGGATAAAAAAACAGGAACCTTAATAAAAAATCGAGATCCAGTAGAAATGGCAAAAAAAATTATTTTTTATTTATCGAATGAAGAATTATTATGGAAAATGCGATCAGCTTCCAGGAACAGAACACTGACTTACTTTAGTATTCAAAATATGGTAGATAAACATATTCAATACTATCAAGAAATTTTAAAAAAAAGGATAGATTAATTTTTAATAACAGAAATTTTTCTGCATTTTCGAATTTTGATGAAAAAAATTGGCATTATTACAGGAAACTTAAAAAAAGAACAGACGGGGATAGGTATCTATACCTTTGAATTATTGAATAATTTTGTCAATAATGAGGATATTTTTACTATCAAACATTCTTCTGGTGATAGTAAAGAAAATTATGAATCAATTGTCATAAATTTTCCATCAAAACGATTTTTTTCTCTTTTATGGAGTATTGGTCTGATAATATTTCGAAAAAAACTTAAATCCTTTGATATCATCCATAATCCTGCACAATATCCAGTACTACCATTTTTTGGTAAAAAATATATTGCAACAATTCATGATATCATTCCAATATTATTTCCGGAGATGGTAGGGAAAATTCATGGATTAGCCTTTAAGTTTTATATTCCAATTATATTAAAAAAATCAACGAAAATTATTACTGACTCTCACTCCACAAAAAACGATATCATAAATTTATTCTCAATACCATCATCAAAAATTGAAGTCATTCCATTAGGTGTTTCGAATATTTTTAAGAAATATCCCTCTGAAGAAATTCAAGAATTTAAAAAAAGGTATAATTTAGTTAAACCTTTTATTTTATTTATTGGGGCTTTAGAACCAAAAAAAAATATTCCGAATCTGATTAAAGCTTTCCAATTATGTTTAAATGAGCGATCAGATTTAGAATTGATAATTGCTGGGAAAAAATCATGGGATTATGAAAATATTTTTACAACTGTTGAAAATTTAGGCTTGATGGAGAAAGTACGGTTTATTGATTATATCCCTACGAGAGACCTCCCCCTATTATACAATGCCGCAGAGGTATTTGTATTTCCATCCCTTTACGAAGGGTTTGGATTGCCCCCTCTTGAATCAATGAAATGCGGCACTCCTGTTATCGTATCTAATAGATCCTCTCTACCGGAAATCGTGGGTCCTTTGGGACTAATGGTTGCACCAGATGATATCAAAAAAATTTGCTCTTTAATTTTAAAAATTGTGAATGATCGAAGTTACAGAGACCAATTATCAGAATATTATTTGCAATACGCTAGCAATTTTTCTTGGGAAAAGTGCGCTCAAAAAACATATGATATTTATCAAGAGTTGTTATATAATGATTAGTAAGCAAAAAAAGGATAGTAATGTGGCAAAAATAGGGATTATTACAGCAGACCTAAAAATAAATCAAACAGGATTGGGAAATTACGTATTTGGCATAATTAATACACTTAAGGATTTCGAAGAAATTTACCAAATACATCATAAAAATGGAGAGAAAAATAAAGATTGCACCACTATAACTCCATATTATCCTCCAATACCATATTGGTATTTTATTTGGAGCCAATTGCTGCAATTTAATCAGAAAGAATTATTAAAATGTGATCTAATACATAACGCAATACAGTATCCTATTCCTGCAACAGTATCTTCCCGGTATATTATAACTATTCATGATTTAATTCCAATTTTATTTCCAAAAATGGTGACTCCATTTTATGCATTTCAGTCAAGATGTTTTCTTCCAGATATTCTCCAAAAATCTACCCGAATCATTGCAGTTTCCAAAAATACAAAGAAAGATATTGTAAGTTGCTTTCAAATTGACCCTGAAAAAATCGATGTGATTTACCATGGAATCTCTAATCATTTCCATATTCCAGATCCACAAAAAACTATAGAATTTAAAAAAAGATATAATTTAAATTTCCCATACATTCTTTTTGTTGGAGCTTTAGAACCAAAAAAAAATATTCCGAACCTCATTAAAGCATTTTATCAATGTTTAAGAGTAGATCCATCAATCAGACTTGTTATTGCAGGAAAAAAATCATGGAAATATGATGAAATTTTCTCAACAATTCAAAAATTAAATCTTAAAGATAGGGTAATCTATCTTGATTTTTTTCCATACGAAGATTTACCCTATCTTTACAATGGTGCAATAGTATTTGTTTTCCCATCAAGTTACGAAGGTTTTGGTTTCCCACCTCTTGAAGCGATGAAATGTGGAACACCTGTGATTGTATCAAACTCCTCTTCCCTCCCAGAGGTTGTTGGGAATGAGGGATTAATTGTTGATCCAGAGAATATTGAGAACTTAAGTTATCTGATCTTAAAAGTTATTGCTGATCAAAATTTTCGAGAGAAAAAAATTGCATACTACTCTAATCGCATAAAACTATTTACATGGGATAAATCTATAAAAGAGCACTTGAACACATATCAAAAGGCTTTATCGGACTAATAATGTCAACCAAATACCAAGTAGATAATAAAAATGCTATATTTTAATTTAATATAAGGTAAATGAATACTCAAATTTATGCCCACAAAAACCGCATTCATCACCGGAATCACCGGGCAGGATGGTTCCTATCT
>JGI12104J13512_1002447_pt1 | contig 11659 bp, 11 predicted proteins | sample TerdegcTABiofilm_FD_13512 | JGI IMG/M metagenome (IMG submission 13512)
TACATCAACGGAATTGAGGGATTCTGGTCTTTCGCGAAGGAACGGTTGTTGAAATATCATGGAGTCGATGCAGAGAAATTCCCACTCTATCTCAAAGAATTGGAGTTCCGGTATAACCATCGTGACCAAGATCTTTTTGATGATCTTGTCCAAGTATTAGTTGGATATAGTCGCGTGGCTTATACTGAGTAATCACCTTCATTTTTTTTGCCGGTGCCCCGGCAGGAATCGTGGGGCTCCTTAGAGGAGGTCGGAGAGCCTCTTTCCCATCGGAGAACAGGAGAAAGCTGCAGGGCACGAGCGGCAGCGCGGTCCTGGTGACCGTGCCGGTTCCTTTCCGGACAGGACGTCGCGGGCGGAAGAAAGGGCATTCAAAAACCGCCGCTTGTCGATGGGATGGGGAAAACAGAGCCTCGTTATGCCGGAGGGGATATATTCGACCGCACCGCAGGGAGCGGGTATCCCGGCTGCATCGGAGAGGAGGAGCATGTAGCCAAAGACACGCAACCTGTCTGCCGGAGCAACGCCTGCGGGAGGGGCTAATCCTGCACGGACGATGGCAAAGGAGGGTTCCCCCTTGAAGATCTTATCGACATTGCCATGCAGCCCGTACTTCCCCGAGGAGAGCGGGACATCGGAGCGGGAGGGGATGCGCCACGGGCCGCCCGCAGCGCACCGGGCGATGCAGTCATCGAGGTATATCCGCATCCGGGGATCCATGCCGGGGTCGATGGCAAGTACCTCATCCCATATCCTGTCCCCATCCAGTGACCTGCCGAGGTGGGATGCTATCTGCCTGCAGATGGTGTATTCCGGCCCGGGACCTTCTTTATTTCCTGACTTCCTCTCGAGATAGAGTCTCATCGGGCAGAAAGATGCAGTGATCACTGCCGATACAGGGACGGAAACCTCGTCCCTCCATCCTTCATCCATCACGGGTCACCCTGGTCTCCCCGTTCCCTGCAGGAAAAGCAAAGCAGGCGGGTCTCCCCTCCGGACGGTGCCGGAACGCGATTCTCCTTTTGGGATCTGGAAAGGGTTTTTCCACTCCCGCGCTGAACAGTATAACCATGACCTCCCACGAGATTGCAGTCAATATCCCGAACACGCTGGACCCTGTATACAGCAATATGATACAGATCGCTTATAAGGAAGACGAATTCACCTTCGTTTTCCTCCACCAGATCCCGGGTGTCAACCAGGCACGGGCAAAGGCGATCGTGAGCATCACGCCCCAGCACGCAAAGACACTTCTCTCGGTCTTTTCCAAGACCATGGCAGACTTCGAGGCGAAGTTCGGCAAGGTCGAGTCGTCTCCCGGGAAACAGGCAGGAGAGAGCGTCACGACGATCCGTGGTTACTCGTGACAGGATTTTATCTTCCGTGTTCGGCAGGGTCGATGGAGATACCCCTCCCGTCCGATCCGCGGTTCGGTCACCCGTGTGCCGGGACACGTGTTGTTTCCTGTCCCATCTTTCCGAACTTTCATATTTCAGCACAGCGATATAACCTGAGATATCGTGCCGCCATGGCTTAGCGGTATAGCGGCTGATTCGTAATCAGCAGGTCGGGGGGTCAAGTCCCCCTGGCGGCTTTCCAGCACCAAGTTCAGTTCCCCCGCTGGCTTTTATATACTCATGCACTCGACTTCTTTTTATGATGCCTTCCACATCTGTGACTCAGCGAGAGCATTTTGGGTGTATCAAATCAGAATATGGCGACACCGTAATCATCCAGGCACTTGCAACCGCCCGGATAGATCGCCGGGATGAATCTCTTTTAAGGAAATTTCTTGCGGAGAATCGAGGATCGGCTGGAATCAGCACCGGCCGGGCAAACAAGATTGCATTTACCCTCATCGGCTGGCGGAGATTTCTGCCCCCTTTCAGTGAACTTCGGATGGCTGATGTCTACGCCGGGATTGAGGGGATGCGTACCGGGATACATACACGGGGCAGACCCTTCAAGCAGAATACTCAGTACGATTACATCCGGATTTTGAAACAGTTCCTGCTCTGGATGATCGAGAGTGAATATATCTGACGATTTCGAAAAACATGGTCTAACACAAAATAATCGAGCCTGATCTCCGCTTGATTTAGGGACTATAATCTTCAAATATTCCGCTATTTTTCCAATACTTCACTTTAAACCAAAAGATCTATATAGTATAATCCCTAATATTATATCATATGGAAGAATGGGTCCGGACATGGTTGGAAGAGCAGCGAAAAAAGGGTGAGAAGTGCCTGGAGATCAAATATATCCAGAACAAACCGTACGTGTATCGGTCGACCAGCGTCTACAACAAGGCGACCAAATCACCCAAAAAAGTGAGCACCTATATTGGTCGTCTCACGAAAGAGCATGGTCTCATTCCCAAGGGGACTCGAGAACGCCGGGTTGTGGAACTCCCCCGGAGCGTCCATGAATATGGAAATGCTGTATTGCTTGCAGAGGAGTTTCGCGACCTGCTCCCGGTTCTCCGAAATGCATTTCCCTCATGCTGGCAGGAGATCATCGCGCTTACATTTACCCGGATCTCAGGGTACATCCCCCTCTCACGGGTCGGTGATGCCTGGGAGAAACTTGACAATGTCCTTGATATCTCGGCTAACTGCGACCCCCGTACACTCTCCCGGGTGCTTACCGCCGTTGGTGGTGATCGCGCTGGCCAGCAGGCGGTGTTTCAGTATCTCTCATCGCAGGCCCGGCAACTGGTTTACGACCTCTCGTTTGTCTTCTCCCATTCTGAGACTGTGAATCTTGCAGAGTTTGGGTACAATGCCGAAAATGTTTGGCTGCCACAGGTCAATATTGCGCTCTTCAGTGCGATGGATACCGGACTTCCGGTGATGATCCGGGCTCTTCCTGGCTCAATCAGGGATGTTGCCACTCTTATCCGGTCAATACAGGAGATCAATACGTCACGGATCACGCTCATTCTCGACCGGGGTTTTGTCTCGGACCAGAACGAGAAACTCCTGATCGAGGAGAAGATTCCCTTCATTCTTCCCCAGCGTCGCAATAGCACCAGGTATTTAACCCGAATACACCTCACCGATCATTTCTTTTACCACAAGCGGCTGATCCATGCCGGAAAACGAGAGGTTGAGGGACTGACGCTCTATCTTTTCGAAGATGCTGATCTGGTGGTGGAAGAGCAAAAGACGCTGTACCACCTGTTCGAGGAGGGAGAGATCGATCGCGAGACACTGAATCAGCGGTTGAAGAGGGCTGGACGGATCCTTATCCTCTCGTCAATTGTAGCGGAGCCACAGGAGATCTACGAATTGTATAAATCCAGAAACCTGGTGGAGAACCATTTTGCCGCATTTAAAGACCTGATCCAGGCAGATAAACTCTATCTTCGGGATTCTACCGCGGTCTTTGGGCATTTGTTCATCGGGTTTCTCTGCCTCTATCTGTACTGTCAGATCCTGAACCGGATCAAGCAGGCAGGACTCTCCGCACACCTCTCTCCCCATGGCCTCCTCCTGCTATTGTCAAAGGTGTATGCTGTTTCCACCGACCAGAATAGATGGATTACCGAGGTGCCAAAGAAGGTGAAGAATATCGCAGAGAAACTCGAACTTGATATAATCCCTAATAAGTGAGGAGTTTGGGATTAATTAAAACAGGCACTTGCTTCGCCCTTTTAATTATAGTTTGAAGTGCATCGTCGAATACAGATTCCCATACGCGTTCAAGATTCCGTTTTGTATTTGACGCATGACAGTGCGGACAATAAAATTCGTTAAGAATTTGGCCTCGCTCGCGATCAACTGCAACATCCCAAAATATCATCTCCTTCGCACAGGATGGACAGACAAACACATCACTCCAAACCGTGAAATTTATCTTCCCTATGACGGGATGCTTTACACCAGTAACATCTTGCTTGAATACTGGTTTCCCATCTATCACATGATGCGTTTCATACATCCACCCACATTCTTTTTCAACTTCTTTCAGAATGCGAGATGCCTCGTTTTCAAATAATTTTACATCGACAGGATTATTGTAATTATATGCGATGAACGTGGCAGCAGGAGATAGATCATTTAAAATTACTTTTCGGGCACCCCATTTCACATGTGGCATTTCACGTTCAATTTGTTTCTTGAATTCTGGTTCGGGATTTTCGCACATTTGAGCGGCAACACCAGTCATACCGGTACCACAAAATCCATCGAAGACAATATCCCCCGGATCGGTATAATGTAAAATATATCGCATGATTGCCTTATGCGGGACCTTGGTATGGTAAGAATGGGCATTGTAAATTGGATCATTTTTCCCTTCGCTCACGTCCGCAGCGAAAGGTTCCCGGTTATAGGAGTCAGTGTTTGGATCATACTCCTTTCCATGTTCCTTGATGAACTCAGCAATCCATGGATTCGGGCAGGCTGTATAATGCGGTGGATCAGATAATGCGATAATATCATCATCTTTTCCGATAGGGAAGCCTTCGATTGATCGAAGATCATCTAAAACCTCTTTCGTCAGTTTATATTGAGAATTTTCCGACTCATCGCTCATTCAATCACGATTCGTATCTTCTTCCGCTCCCTCCCCTTGGTGAGAGTGGAAATATACTCCGCAAACCGTTTCTCCAGTTCGTCAACGGTGCACGGCGTCCCTTTTTCCAGTAAGGCTTGCTTCAGTTCACCAAGGGTGATACTCACCTTCTCAAGGCCGGAGAAGAGGTCCTGCAGGGACCTGATGAATGTATTGGAAAGATCCTCAGGAAGCTGTTTGGTTGAGATGAATTCTTGGATCATCTCCTGCTGATCGGCCTTGAGGAGCGACTTGATGTTCTTCTCCACTACTGGGTCATTCAGGTTGGTAAGCAGCGTCCGGATCCAGTCTTCCGTTATAGTATCAAGCCGGTCCTCGAGCTCTGCAAGGGCATTCGAGACCGGAATTGATGTCAAGTATTCGAGCGGCCGGTACTTGCAGTAAGGGCAAATCGGTGATTTCTCCAGATCCTGTTCGGTCAGGTTGTAACAGGGCATGAACGAATTGAGCTGCGTCTGGAATTCGGTGAGCTGCCGCTTGGGGAGAATCTCGATACTGGCAAGGGATGTGAGCTGGGCAAGGCGCGGATCGTGCATCAGTTTCTTCTTCAGCTCATCTTCATTGACGCCGAGCCGGGCATTCCCGTGCAGGTTAAGATACTCGGCAATATACTTTTTTTTCAGCCTTTCGAGTTCTATCAAGAGACCATGCCGGAATTCGCGATCCATCCATTTCGAAGAATCCATAAGGACCGGCGAAACGCGGGCTTTCGTCTCATTGATCGCTTTCCTGATCTCATTGTCCTGCGGAAGAATTGCTTCTGCCTCGGAGATATACGATAAGATCGGACTAAAATCCGTGGTGAACTTCAGGATCTGTTCGAAGGCGGTAACCGATTCAAGATTGTCCCTGAATTTGTGGACCTCCTTTTGGGTATGTACAAAATTCTTCAGCTTTCCTTCGGTGTTGTAGCGCTGCAACGATTCGAGGAACTGTTTTGCCGATGCCAATCGTTCCTTAAAAACTTCGCGCTGCTGATCCGTAATCAGCTCCACATTCCAGAATACATACCGCTGGTTGAGTTTCTGCTCAAGTTCCACGATCTGTTTCAACCGCTTCTCGACATCGGTTTGGAGCGATTTGATTGCATCGCCAAGGTACTCCTTGCTTTTCACAAGCCCAGGAGTCAGGCCGAGGACCTTGAAGAGCTCTTCGAGGGTTTCTGTTGGCGTGCTCTTGGGATATTCGAGATGTTTGAAGGCGATAAAATCGGAGATTCCCATCCTGGTAAGTTCTTCGAGATTGGTCGGATCGATCTTCTTTCCTGGATAACTGATCACCACATCGCCGTGATACACAAGAGCAGAGATAACAACCATCATCAGTTCAGGCTCGAGATGGAATTTCCGATCATACTCGATACCATGGACCGATTCGAAGATATCCGACCGGTTCAGAACCTGCCCCTCCCCACGCGAGGACATCAGTTTAAGAATGTGCTGGGCATAAGGAGATTTGTCAACCGTAATCTGGTCGCCATCTAAAAGTTTGAGCCCATCAAGGACAATTCCTCCGCGTTTCGTCTTCAGGCTACCTCTCAACCATTTTAGAGCATCTTTGACGACCTCCTCACGGTCCTCTTGGTTCCGGATGATATCGGGGAATTTTGGGTAGTGAGGTGCGATTTCCGCGAAATGAGGGGCAAGACACAGGCCGGCAACAGCATCAACAGTCTCCGGGATATCCGCATTTGAAGGAACCGCCGCTTTCTTCATCCATTCGACAAGTTTCTTCCGTTCACCGAGATACGTGACCTCATACGCCGTGACCATATGTTCACGGAGCCAACGCTCCATGTTCTTGAGAAAATCCATGGCTTTATCTTCATAGATTCTCTTACTCGGTCCGCCAGAAGTTGACCCCATCTCCCGTGCACCGGCATATAATCGAAGGTTTTTGTCAAATTCAGGAGCTCGCTCAACGAGATAGAAAAAGACCTCATCGGACTTTTTTTCATCATCAAAGTTGGGTGTATCAAAAGGCTGGATGAAATAGATGTAGAAATCCCGGGGTGGATGGGCTGTCGGTCGATCATTGGGTGCTCCGAAGAAAAGATAGCCGGATCTTCCTGCGTTATGCTCTTTCCAGACAATATCGTGCTGCCAGATTCGGTGTCCGGAAACATATGGATTCTCCGGGGTCTTCATCACACGTTTCAGAGCATCGAAATAATACCGGTCTAGGTGCTCCCCAAGTGCTTCCCCGCGTTCCTCAATCTTCTTGTCATAGTCGATATCCTTCTTGAGATCAAGGTAATACTGCCCGTTCTCTTCATTCTGTGAGATGAACTGACCGCTCACGGTTCTGCTGATATCCCGGAGAATGGTCTCAACGGTAGAGCGAAGAAACTCGCTGTCTTTCTCTGGAAGTTCAAGATACAGGCAGAGTTCGTCCCGCAGGTTCTCCGAGGTCAGGCCAACCGGTTTTGCAACATCACCGGTTGTTAAACGATGGATGGCGAGAGCGTGAATTATCCGGATAGCAGACGATTTATAGTGTGCTTTTGGAAACTGGCGCTCAACAATACTTTCAAGGATCTTTCCCTTCTCTAGGACGTTCTTAACATCGGTATTCGTCACAATCGATGCATCGCTGTTCAGCGTATTCCAGTAGCGGTCGAATGATAAGAGACCAGGATCATTATCGGGCACTTTTTCTTCAATCAACGACTCAATATCGGAACTGATTGCTTTCAGCACTTCACGCTTCTCGACTAGGGTCAACCGCTCAAGAATATCGAGATAAGCAGGGTGAACCGGATAGAGGTTGACATAATCCTCTAACCGCTCGTTCATATCGCCATACAGCGAAGAAAACTTCCTCAGGTGATTGCGGATCTTTGCCTTCTGTTTTGAATCCTTTTTCAATAACCGTTCGGAAATGACAAATTTCAGATCTTCCTTTACAATCCGGATCTGAATATATCGGGGTTTGACCAGCTGGATTGAGGCAGCAACAAATTCGAAACGGGGATTATTGAATAGCGCTTCCTGAATTCCAGTCATGAACCGAAACCGAGACCACCGGATTGATTCACCGATTTCCCGAAGGAAATTCAGATCATAGATAAGATCTCCTTCGGCACGGGTCCGGAGAAAATCCAGCAATTCATCCACAACAAGCAGGAGTCCCTTTTCGGGGTATTTCTTCTGGAACTCCCCCATCATCCGGATGAACTCATCTTTATGGTTTGTGATCTTGTCGGCTGGAGGGAACGAGAAGGCAACCCCCATCGATTTAAGTCCTTTCTCCAATTCGGCACAGATTATATCACGCAGAGATCGCTTAACTGCACCGATTTCAATTCGGATGACCTTGAAATTGCCGGCTATCTTTTCTGCTTCCTTTTTTACAGCAGGATTTTTCAGGTGAGAGAGAAGTTCTTTATGTTCAGCAATTGAGCTGATGACGGACATCAGGTGGGATTTTCCTGAACCGTAATATCCTACGATAAGGAGTCCCTGGCGTTCAAGTGATTTTCCGTTGGGTTCATCATCATCAATGATTTGGCCAAGAGGCCCAAGAAAATTGAGTTGGGGAATAATAACCCTGTTCAGATTCTTCTCCATTCCCTCAGAAATCACATAATTACTTATAAGTTTGGCCGCGACCTCTTTATCATCAGCCTCCCGCAACTGGACAACTTTGACAATTGGTTCAAATGCAATAATCTCGCCGTACTTCATTCTCTCACCCGTTTACTGGCAGGGCACAGATTTCAATATCCTCTATTTCTGCGCTTTTTGCAATAAAATATTCATCATCCATGATATCCCCATGGAATAACTGGCCATCGGAATACGATCCTGGCCACGATGCAATAACTACGTGTGTTCGACTTAAACGTTTTAATATTTGCAATGGTTTCAAATTAAATTCAGGAGAAAAAAGAATCTCTATGTTATCGATGAGAATTTGTTGATCTTTTACAGAGGATAATTCTCCGATAATCAAATTTATATGCATATCCCAGTCATTTCGGGGAACATCATGCAACTTGTTGCTAATCTCATAATTTAAATTAAATAGTGGACATTGCATTTTTTGCTGAATCTTTTTAAGGATGGTTGTTTTACCAGAACTATGTTTTCCGACGACTAATAGGAGTTTATAATATCGGTTTTTTACATCAGAAATTTTTTTTTGGAGATTAGGTAACATCGACCCCTAACACCCTTTAGTGTACCATTAAATACACTAAAAATTCAAATAAATATTTTCCCCGATTGTTGTACCGCCACTCCATCTCCTTGATATAGAAAAGGAATTTCTTTCGTGAGATACCGTGATACTTAATCAACCGTTCCTTGGCAAAGGCCCAGAATCCTTCAATTCCATTTATATAGACCTCCCCCTGCTTGAATTTATAACAATGATCAATATTGAGATGCTTGTAGCCACAGAACATGAGAGTGTCATCTCCCCGCCATTTGTCTGTGTATACGATGGAGCCTCTTCTCACCCTCTTCACCGTCTCGGTCATAAGATTCTCGGCAGAAACATCCTAGACAATACTCACCGAGACCCTCCCTCCCCGTTCCAGGATGCCTAAGACAGGAACTTTTCCAGCAGCACCACGGCCACGCTTCCCCTTTCTCCTCCCGCCAAAATACGATTCATCCATCTCGATCTCACCAGAGAATGAGGCAGGATCCGCATCGGTGGCAAGAATAATGTGGTTCCGATGCGAGTCGCACATAGTTCGAGTGAGGGCTGCGCTCTTCAGGTTCGGAACGTCCGGGGCGGCACTCCCGGAATATCATGCGGTCTTTCATCCCGAATGCCCCGCTTGCGAGATCCGATGTGCGCATGCCTCCCCGCCTGACAAAATCCCTGACAGGCCTGTCGAGAGACAAAGGAAGCCTGCCTCTTCGAAACTCTGAAAAAATGCAAACGGCCCCCGTTACATCTGCAATAATCGATGACTTCGATGAGCTCCCGCCTGGGGAGGACGAGATGAGTGAGGTGCAGGTGGTCATGGAGCGGCGCTACCATGTCTCCGGGCATGCTTCGGGTGAGGATGTCCAGCAGGCGATAGACGAGATCTATCCAAATATTCTCGTGCCGGTGCACACCGTGCAATCCAGAACAGATCGTTAAAGAGTGTGGGAGCAGGTAGTACTTGGGGGGTGTAGAAATCAAATATCGGAGCTTTCGCTCGGTCCCGAAATCCGATACTTTGTGTGAGCTCCAACCCCTTCCTTTACAATTAGTCCCAATTCTTCCAATCGTTTCAACTTTCGAATGACGGTTGGTTTCGATACATTGATTGCGGAGGCTAAATCGCTACTTTTTGCCGGTGTTTCAAGCAGTTTTAACAAGGCTCTTTCATTTTCATCAAGATCCGATGGTAGTTTTTTCGAGAAAACAACTCCAAAACTTCCCGATGTTGGTTTGAACTGAACAGTACAAAGGGGATGTTTTTCCACTTCACTACGAATAAGCCGGATTCCATACCCGTACCGCTCAGTGTAGCCGCTATCGTAGAGGAGTTGGGAAAGTGCTGGGTTTCGAGGAATGTGTTCAGGATCATCTAAATTTACACTTGGAAGAAGCCCTCCGGGATTACGGATTTCTATATGGTCCCTATGGACAAATATTCGGGTATCAGCCTGAACAATATAATTCCGATGAGAAACTGCGTTAATAATTGCTTCTCTCAATGCTCGTGGAGGATATTCTTCAATTTTTACTCTTTTCGCACCAATTACTACTTCGGTCTTTCTCAGATCTCTCATCAGGTCATTGTATGCTGATTCGATGGTGTTCCATATCGGGCCTTCATATTCCTTGCTTGCAACAGGCTCCCCCTTTTCTATGGCAATTATCCGGATTCTCGCGTTGGGAAGATACTCTGAAACATCTGTAAAAAATAATACTCCTGCATTTGTGAGTTTATCGTCTTTTATCGCACGTATACTTCGTAAGTAGCGATCCCGATTATCGGAAGTAATCGACTTTCCTCTACTCTCTTCCAATCTTTTGAAAAACCACTCAATATATCGTTCTTCTGCCTTATCTTTTGGAATAAATGGAGATTCATCCCAGGCAACAGCCCCCATCTCTGCCGAAAGCATGAGAATTTCCTGCACAGAAAGCGGGCGGACACTTGTCCCTATCCTTATATAAACGACCCCCCCGATAGAACAGAGATTTTCAGCTTTTTCAATTTCTATAACCAGCACATCTTTTTCATCGAGACTTACTCTATGCATCGTTAAGTGCGGAGCGGGAATAATCGCCTGAACTTGGCTTGCAATCGTATCCTGTGCCGCTTTTAGATCGGTCCCCACGATTGTGCCATTATCGTCGACTCCAATAAGAAGATACCCGCCATCTGCATTTGCAAAAGCAGCAATTTCCTGATCTAATTTCTTCGAAGCTGTTCGCTTGAATTCCACACGTTCAGATTCACCGTTTCTGATGAGTGTGAGGAGGGTTTCCTGTTTCACATTTTAGTGTTAACTACTGTAAACCTCAATAATGTAACGGTAGGGAGTTAGTGTTACATTTATTCTGCTTACAATAATTTACAGTAAATTTANCTGAGCCGATTCACAGAAAACTATCAAACAATGCCATGTTCCTTATTCCACTCTCGAATTAATCTTGAATAGNAGCCTTCGCAAATGTTTACCTGCTTATCTTTACAGCGATATACCGCAGCACCCTGGTCACTGATCCCACAACGGTCGAGCTGGACACTTGTTCGTGTAAAGTCCTGGTGATCGAGGAGACCCGGGATTGGGATGATCTTGCCAGGTCTTGAGGGGATCTTTGCACCAGTTTTCACTGGCTTGCAACTACCCGTGTTCACATGAAGTAGCGGATTTTGGAGTTGGTTGGATAATCGGGTTCCAGAATAGGGGTTTACAGTTTCTTTTATACTGTGATTGGAAACACAGATACACCCGGATCCACATGCCTCATGAACAAAGGCACGGTGTGCTTCCTGAAGTGAGTGCAAACATGTATGATCCTATACATGCATCTCTCTGGCCTGTCACTGGCGGAATAATTTTCCCCACTTGATTACATGATATACGCGGAAATCATCCCGGGAGCGAGTATGTGAACA
>JGI12104J13512_1002451_pt1 | contig 11644 bp, 12 predicted proteins | sample TerdegcTABiofilm_FD_13512 | JGI IMG/M metagenome (IMG submission 13512)
AGACTACTGTTGCGGGCAGATCTACTATCAGTAGAACTTCGCGTTCTGGATCAAGATCATCTGATGCAGCGCATTGGGGTGCGAGCACCACAAGGAGGCATGAGGCCAGAGCAAGGCAGGCTTTGATCATGGGACACTAACCAGATGGGGTGACTGTGAATTTTAGATCTATCCTGTAGACGAATTCATCCGAAGAGGGCTCGTCCTCCCAGGTCACCGATTGATGCAATGTCGCTATCATCACTATTGGTGCACCAGCTCGGTTGCCGTTCATCTGCTGGATTGTACCAGGGCTGCAAAGGTCAACCTCCCAGGCTGCAGGATGACCTGCAGAGCCGGGCATTGAGATCTTCAGAGGGTAGCTGAGGCTTCTGCCATCTGGAATGTAACTTTCTGCCACTGGATCGTACTGGGCCATTCTTCCATCTGGTCGATTTGATGAGACTGCAAGCGTCCAACCATCGTTTGCCTCGACCCTAATGGTGATTTGCTTTTGATTGTCAGCAATAGGAACAAGAACCCAGTCAACAACGGATGCGGGAACCTCCAGAGAGATATCAGGATCGCAGTCCTCGCCCAAGGTCAATGTATCCCCGACTGATTGGCCCGGTGCTGCTGTCTGGATCATGGCATTGCAGGGCATGGCTAAAAAGAGCAGTGCCATGTACGCAGATGCTATGGACGCGGAGATGAACCCAAGCGAATTCAGCCTCATGTCCTTACAGCTTAATTTCTATCTCCTTTGAGGCCAGAAGGGTACCATCCTCTGACTCTACACTCGCATTTACAAAATAGCTTCCCTGCTTCAGCTCCTCTTCAGGAACAAGTGCGAGCTGAAAGAGCCTTGATGCTTCAGGAAGTATATTTGAGCTCAAGGGCGATGAGGACTTGGCAAGGATATTGCCTGCAGAGTCTTTCAGGAGGGCTCTTGCACCTGCCTTGAAGTGATAGTTGCCTTCGTTCTTGAATACCAACGACAAATTCTGGCAGTTGTCATCCATTCCCATAGACGTGATGGCGCCCTGCTTGGAGATCTCCGTCCCGGATATCGTCAGGCGGACAAGCGCATTTACAGCCACAGAGACTCCGACGCTGTTCTCAGTCTCCTCTCCTGCCTTTTCAGGGATGCTGTAAATTCCTATGAGGGCGTATCTTCCTCCTGCGCCAACATCCAGTGGGATGTCCCCTCTCACCACTATCTTCTTGGACTCTCCTGGATCTATGTGGAGCTTCGAGGGCTCAGCCTTCAGGAAGCTGCGAGCTGAGTAGATGTAGTGGCCCGCCATTTCTTCTTGAGGCTGGTTTGCGCCATCAATCGACTGGTTCCAGTCCTCCACCACAACAACAAGGTCTAATGGCATCTCGCCCTCCCTGAGGCTGACAGTCATCTCGTGGCTGATGCTCTCGCCAGGTGATACATCAGCATCAAAGACCACGCCGCTTACGCCCAGGCCCAGGCCGACAGGGATCATCGCCATCAGCGCTAGGGCCAGTTCAATTAAAGGAACTCTTGAGATCATTGAATTCACCAATACACCCATGGGCTAATCTGGAACCAGCTTGAATGAGATCCGCATCTTGTAGTCAGAGGGCACATCTTTCCAGGAGAATCTCTGTTTGAAGTCAGTTGGTATCAGAAATTCGCCTGCCAGCCCTCGGCAGTATATCTTGAACTTATCAGACAGAGTTATCTCTTTGTATGCACTCGATCCCGTTTGCTGGATTCTGATCTGATCTTTCAGGGTTGCGGGACCGTTCACCCTCTGCATCTTTCCGCCGGTGTTGCCCTCGCCCCGGACCCAAAGGACCCAAGGGATGTTGGCCCGGACGGTCAGAACGCTGCTGGCCTTTGCCTCTTTTCCCGATGACGCATCCTGCAAGGATATATCTCCAGAAGGCATCACAAGCTCCAGATTGCTCTTGTAGCTCGCATTGATATGAGTGAGTCCAAAAGATGCTTCAGCCGTTTCCTGATTCGAGAGTGCAGCATAGATCAGGACCAGAGCAACGATGATCATCTTCCGCAGATCACCCAATCTAAACATCCCTCCTTTCAAGTGGGGACTGCCGTGAGGGTTACCGTCAACCGGTAATCGTCGTCGGCATAGTCGTTCCAGCCGAAAAACTGCTCAAAGGTCAGGCTGATGGTGCTGGAGCCGGAGTAGTCGCCAGGGGCGATGTTGGTGAGCAGCATCGCTGGACTACTATCAGTGCCAGGAATTGTAACAGGGCCGCCTGCTGGGTTCAGGGATCTGATGGTCATCGGGCTGTGCAGCTCGTGCAGCGGAGTTCCCGTGCTTCCTACCATGTGGCCTGTGGCAGTGCTGCCTGCTACATCCAGGCTCCAGTTCAGGTTGGACCTTACCTCGATGCCGCTGGTGGCAGAGCCATAACTGGATGGCGAGCAGTTCGTCAGTTGCAAATTCTCGTACTGTGACGGCACTTGGATCTCAATTTGTGCAGGCAGGCTGGCATAGACATTGGTGCTATCTCGATCCTCGACTGCCGCCGCCAAGAACGAGATGGCAGCAAGGAGGAGTGCCATCATGAGGCACAATCTCGCTTCATTCATCTCTCGAACACCACTTATTGTGACTCTAAAATGACATTGCATGTTAACAATAATAAATCTTTGAGAAAGAATGCTCCTAATTTAAGTAAGAAACAAAAATAAGAAATAAAATTTAGTCCATGTGCTGCTGCATTGCTGCTCAAGACACCAACACATGCTCAGTCCTCTAGCTCGTTGTAAAGGCTAGAGAGTTTGTTCATGAGGGCTAGGCCTCTGGGTGTGGTCTTGTACAATTTCGGGTTTCCTTCTATAGGCTCGACGAGGCCTTTCGTGATCAAAGAGTTCAGATAGAACCTCACTATGGTGAAGTTTGTGTTGACCTTATACACGATCCGGGTCACGTTCGCGCCCTCGCTGCACGTATGCAGAATTTCAAGTATGATCCTGTCTTTGCTCCTGCGCCCCCTCATCTCCTTCCCCCACATGCTAGCGTAATCACGTCATGGTAGATCGATGAATTATACTAAGGGTTAACAAGTACTTATAATTGTGTCTTATCACAATTTCTTATTAACTCTTTCGAGGCTTGATAGCACTGAAAATGTGGCCGCAAGTGTCCGCTGCGATGCCTGCCGGTCATTCCTCATATGCTCGATGAATCACTGCAGGCTATCCTATCTGCCTGCAGGACGTTCATCTTAAATTGCCTGCTGATTATATGCCATACATCTAGATCTGAGTTTCAGAAGAGGAGCGCCCTAGCCGAGCCGCTAACCCTTGAGCGGCCCAATGGCAGTATGGCCAGGGCGTATCATTCATTCTTTTGGTTTTGGCAAGTGAGCGCTGCAAGAGCAATGAGGTAAAGGAGGCCTTTGCACTTTTCGCCCACGGCCACAACATTATCGTACATAGTAATAAATCTTTTGCTTATCGTATTAAATTAAATTTTTGATCTTCGTTAAGCCTCCTGAGATGTTCGACACATAATCCAAAAGAATTAAATAACACTGAGCATGTGTTATTTGATATGAAAATGATTCCCATCCATCTTAGCCCCATTTTCATGCTCATGGGTGCCCAAACGGGCATGAAAGTTTAGCTGTTTATAAGATGAGATGTTATGTTTGATTATGAGGAGATGTTATGTCTAATAAAAAAATAAATATTTATTGCGCAGCGATGTTATTCGTATTTTCTGTCTCGATTCTATCTCTGTGCGCGACATCGCAGTTGGATGCGAGAGATTCCGCCGTCAATATAACTCAAACCGATGCGAATGGCACATTTAAATTCAGCCATCTAGCGCCAGGCATCTACAATCTGACCGCCCATAGGACGATTCTTGGAGCGATGCATTACATGGGGGAGGTCAGTGTTCAAATACCTGGAAACGAAAGCAATGTAACAATAGTCGTCACCAAATCTGATGAAGCTCACTATTCACTCTTCAAGAACTCCACTATAACCCCAACTCCTGGAAATCACAGCATCTTTGGCTTGGTGATGGGACCTAACAGGCCTGGAGCAGAGCCAGCAGAAATACCCTACGAAGACACCCAGGTCAAGATCACTGCTGTAGCTTGAAGGAGAACCAACAATGGCCGTGAAAAAGCCATCGATGTTTGCCCTGCTGGCTCTTCTCCTTCTCGTTGTCCCTTCAGTGGCTTTGCAGAAAGTGCCAGGAGACATGGATGGGGATATGAAGGTATCTGCGGAGGAGGTCAAGAAGGCAGAGGATGCATTCTCGAAGGGAAGCATCACAGAGCAGAATTTGACGGAGATCAAACACATCCATGAAGTCTATCCCATTACAGTAACTGACACCCGGGGAAGAACTGTCACCATTTACCAACCCATCAAGACGGTAGTGTGCACGCTCTCTCATCATTTGGAGACCCTTCGAACGTTAAAGGTTCCGAGCAGCACTGTGATAGGCGCTCCGGAAAATATCGAGATCTACTCTATCTTCCCAGAATACAGCAAGCTGCCAACCGTAGGACACTTCTATGAGCCTAATGTTGAGAAGATAATAGAACTTCATCCTGACTTGGTGCTGGTCCATCCCGGATCTGGCAATGGCACCTTCGGGGCCTATATCGGGCCGCTCCTGGAGAAGCTGGATGGTGCGGGCCTTACCGTGGCTTGCTTTGCCTGTAGCCGCCCAGAGATATACTCCGAAGAGGTGGAGAAGCTGGGAAAGCTCTTCGAGCACCAGGAGGATGCCCAGAAGTTCATTGCGTTCTATAACGGCTTCCTTGAATCTATCCAGGAAAGGATTAAAGATCTGCCGGACAGCCAGAAACCACTGGTCTATGGCGAGTATCAGCGCTATCGTGCTTCCACGAGCGACGTATCTCCCATTGAGTCGGCTGGGGGAAGAAGCATCTTTGCTGGCAAAGGCGAAATCCAAGAGGTCAATCCAGAAGACGTGATCGCAGCCAATCCCGACGTGATAATTCGCATCATGGGAGATGAAGACTACGACCGCCGCGATGCAGGCGACACAGGGAAGCTGGAGGAGACGAGAAGAGAGATCCTGAGCCGGCCCGAGTTGCAGAACATCACTGCAGTAAAGGAAGGCCGGGTGTACCTGATCGCATCGCCCCTCTGGACCTATATGCCATTCAGTGGTTGCAGGCACTTCATAGGCGTGGCTTATCTTGCTAAGTGGTTGCATCCGGATCTGTTCAAAGACCTAGACCCTCAGGCAGTTCATCAAAGATATCTGGCTGAGTTTCAGGGACTCGACTACGATCTTGAGAAAAGAGGCACTCTGGTCTATCCCGTCTCCTGATAGGCACTGAAATTTCATTTTTAAAAAAAATCAAAAATAGATATCTTCGAGGAGCTGACGAGAGAATGAAGGTGACGTTCATTTCTACTGTGCCCGCCTCTGGCCTGGCCAGGGCAGCACTACAACTAAAAAAGGAGTTTGGCCTATCGCTGGAGTTGAAGGTCTACTACCCTCGTCAGATCGATGAGGAGCAGGTAAAGGATGATGTAGTTTTCCAAGACTTGCGCTCTTCGGATGCCGTCTTTGTGGATATCCGTGGTTCAGGGCGTTCTATCGATCTAGTCTACAGGGCCCTGAAGGATGAACGAAACATAGTGATCAACCTCATGGCCCCTGTTGGCAAGATGATGGAGATCACACGTCTTGGCTCCTTCCGGGGAAAAAGTCTGGCAGGGAAGATAAGGGACGATGAGGCACGCGACCCAGAAGAGGTCTGGAAGAAGATCTCCAGGGCCGAGAGCCTGGTGCAGACTGCCGGAAGGCTGGTCCCTCTCGGACCTGTGAGGGATGCTGGCAACTATGTTCGATTTGCCAGATACTGGAGGTATGGAGGGGAAGAGAACTACAGGAGCCTGCTGATGCTACTTCTAAAGGATTACCTGAACTGTGACCTTCCCAGGCCAAGAGATCCTGAGCCATCTCCAGAGTTCGGAATCTATCATCCAGAATATGGATATTTTCAGGAGCTGAAGGATTACACTTGCGCATCGGGGCATGACAGCAGCCGTCCCACCATCGGCATCATCTTTTACGGCAACATGCACTTTGAACAGTGCCAGCCGGTCCTCAAAGCCCTCATCGAAGAGTTTGAGGGCTATAACATGATCCCCGTATTCTCAGACGGCATCCACAATCTACGGGCAATGAGGAGATTCTTCTTTGATGAAGGAGATCCCGTCTTGGATGCTTTGATCAACCTGACATGGTTCCGCTTGAACGGCGGGCCTCTTGGCGGAGACCCCAGTCTGACCAGGCAACTTCTTCGCGATCTCAATGTGCCGGTCTTCACGCCGGCATGCATGTACAGCCGGAAGATCGATGAATGGAAAATGTCGGATACCGGCCTCTCACCAATCGAGTCCATCATGGCGGTGATCTGGCCTGAGCTGGATGGCTCTGTTGAGCCCATCCCCTGCTGTGGTGTGCGGGATGTCTCTGTTGGCGAGCTAGAGGCCCATGAGGTCGCAGCCATCGAGGAACGCGTCCGCAAGATTGCTTCGCGCATCAAAAGCTGGATTCGCCTCAGGCAGAAGGACAATTCTGAAAAGCGCGTGGCTTTCGTCATCTACAACTATCCGCCTGGCGAGGAGAACCTGGGTGTGGCATCCTACCTGGACGTCTTCAAGAGCGTTTTGCGATTGCTGGAGAAGCTCAAGGAAGAAGGCTATCGCGTGCAATTGCCGAAGACTGGTCTGCATGAAATTTTCCAGGAGAGGGGGCTTTTCAATTCGGGAGTCTGGCATCGCCAGGTTTTCACTCTCGCGAGCAGCTTCAGCATAAAACATGCGGACTGGCTGCAGTTCTTCACATCTCTTCCCGAGAGCATGCGTTGCGATGTGGTCGACTCCTGGGGGGAGCCTCCTGGAGATGTGATGGTATCAGATGAAAAGATCCTGATTCCAGGGGTGCAGCTTGGCAATGTCTTCATCGGCATTCAGCCGGCAAGACCGCCTCTCGGCGAAGAAGACCTGGCAAAGGCCTCTCACGACAAGACCAGGCCACCACATCATCAGTACATTGCGTTTTACCACTGGCTGGAAAAATTCTGGAAGGCAGACGCCATCGTTCATGTGGGGACGCATGGCCTTGCTGAGTTCACTAAGGGAAAGGAGATAGGTCTCTCGGAAGAATGCTTCCCGGATCTGCTCATAGGCTCGCTGCCCCATCTCTACTTCTACCATGTCGTAAATACATCTGAGGTGGTGATCGCCAAGCGCAGGCTTTATGGAACCACAATCGGCTACAACTCCCCGCCTTACACAACATCAGAGCTCTATGAGGGCTATGCAGAGCTGGAGGACTTGATAGACGAGCACAGCCAGGCCGGCTTGATAGATCCCCTGCGAGGAGAGAGGGCAAAAGAGAAGATCCTGCAAAAGGCGGCAGCGCTTAACCTGCGAGGCAGGGATTTGGAGGCGATCCACGAAGAGCTCTACGATATGAAGCGCAGAATAATACCCAAGGGCCTTCACATCCTCGGCGCAAATTATGATCGAGCCGATTTGAGGAGCTTCTTGACGTTCATCATGAGGTACGACAGGAATGGCTGCAAGTCCTTGAACCGAATATTGGCCGCGGGACGCGGGATTGATTATGATCTTGCTCTCAGGAACAAGAGGGATTTTGTTCGCGATCTGGATGAGATAGACCATCTTGCCTCGAAGCTGGTTCAAATTTGCATGGATGAGTCAGTGGATGCTGCCCTGCAGGCAAGCGGCTTGCCATCAGCCAAGAAAGAGGAGATGAAGAAGAGCCTCGTCTGGGGCCTGCAGTTCCTGGAGAAGTATTCAGGCAACGATAATGAGATCAGGAGTTTTCTGCAGGGATTGCAGATGGGCTTCATCGAATCTGCCCCTGGAGGGGACGCCATTCGTAACCCAGAGATCTTGCCAACCGGCCGAAATCTGACGCAGTTCGATCCAAGTCGCATTCCCACCCAAACGGCCGTCGAGCGGGGTGCTGAGATTGCGCAAAATACCATCTCAGCATACCTAAAGAGTGAAGGATCATACCCTGAGACGGTCGGAGCGATCCTTTGGGGCTTTGAGACCACAAAGACAGGTGGGGAGTCTGTGGGCCAGATTCTCAGCTACATTGGAGTTCGCATTGTCAGGGACTATGGCGCCTGGTCATCTCGCCTAGATGTGGTGCCTCTCGAGGAGCTGGGGAGGCCAAGGATCGATTGCCTGGTGAACATCTGTGGCTTTTTCCGGGATATGTTCCCAAACGTCGTCCTCATGTTGGATCAAGCCTTCAATCTCGTGGCTGCTCTCGACGAGCCTGTGGAGATGAACTTCGTGCGCAAGCACTCTCTCGAAAACCTGGAGAGACTTAAAGCATCGGGTTTGGATGAGAAGATGATCCAGCGGATGGCCAATGGTCGGATCTTCGGGCCCAAGGCAGGAGAGTTTGGCACGAGAATGCTGCCGCTGGTAGAGGACTCTGTCTGGAAGACGGAAGACGAGCTGGCAGAGGTCTTCATCCAATCAATGGATCACCTTTACGCAGAGAACCTTCATGCAGTGAAGAGCGAAGTCCTTTACAGAAGCAACCTGGCGAGGATTGAGCTGGTCTCACAGGTTCGAGACACCGTTGACCGCGAGATCATAGACCTCGATCACTACTACGAGTTCTTTGGCGGGCTGGCAAGGGCGGTGCAAAAAGAGCGGGGAATTTCGCCGAAGATGCTCATCTCAGATACCACTGAGGAGGTCGTGCGCACAGAAGATGTGAATGATGCCATCGCCCGTGGTGCAAGGACCAGGCTGCTCAATCCTCGCTGGGCGAACGCCATGCTCGAGCACGAATTCCACGGAGCACAGCAGGTTGCAGACAGGGTTGAGAACATGCTGGGCTTGGCAGCCACAACGCATGCAGTGGAGGACTGGATCTGGTCCGCCATTGCCGAACGCTACATCTTCGATAAGGGGATGCAAGAGAAGCTTATCAAGAACAACCAATATGCTGCAGCCGAGGTGGTGAAGCGACTGCTGGAGGCGGAGAAACGCGGCTACTGGAGAGCTGCAGAGCAGGAAATGGAGCAGCTGAGGTCGGCCTTTCTGGATATCGAAGGTAGAATAGAAGAGGACGCGAGATGAAGGCACCAGAAAAATATAGAAGGTGGCCTAACTGTCACCTTCGCGTCTTTACTTCTTGAAAGCGCCCTCTAGCGGAGGGATCACCTGCTTCTTTCTGGACAGGCATTTCTCCTTGTAGATGGAGTTGTTGGAGATCTTGCCTCCAAATGCCTTCTCAAAGCCTGCAGCTGCAGCTGAGCTGCCCACGAATAGAAGATCGCTGGCCTCCTTCATGACATCGGTAAGCATGAGCACTATCATGTCCAGCTTCTCGGCATCCTTCATTTTGTTCATCTCCTCCAGGATCGCCGCTCTCTTGGGTGCAAGATCTGCCAGGTCCATGACCTCGATTTGACCGACGCCTGCCTTGATACCAGAGAAGTCGAACTTCTTGAAGTCGCCCATAAGGATATCCTTTGCGGACTTCGATGAGATGTCGCTCTTGGCCTTGAGCAGCTCCATTCCGAACTTCATGGGATCCACGCCCGCGATCTTGGCAAGCTTCTCCACAGCAGCCTTGTCGCGCGGAGTGCATGTTGGCGACTTGAATAGCACTGTGTCGCTGAGGATGGCAGCCATCATCAGCCCTGCCATCTCCTTGCTTATTGGGACATTGTTCTGCTCGTATAGATTCGCGATAATTCCGCCAGTTGCGCCCACCGGCTCGTTGAGGAAGAATATCGGTTTGCCTGTTGCAAGGCCGCCGATCTTGTGGTGGTCCACTACCTCAAGGATGTTCTCCATATTGAGCCTGTCCACTGCTTGAGCCATCTCATTGTGATCAACAAGTATGACCTTCTTGTCAGTGGCATCTGTGAGCTTCTCTGGATATGGAACTTTGAAGTAATCCAGCAGGAATTTGGTCTCGTTATTAAGGTCGCCGGCCACAGCGGGAACAGCCTCCTTCATTCCCAGGGCGTTCTTCAGTCTAGCGTAGGTTATTGCAGAGGTTACAGAATCGGTATCCGGACTCTTGTGCCCAACTACATAGATCTTGTCGGTCAAACGAAGCACCTCAGCATTGTTAATGTAGAACTCCAACTTAAAGCTTACTGGGCACCGTCGCCACATACATGAGAAAGGTATATAAAACATAACTGAGTTCTAATGTTGTCCCTTTAGAGGGCCGACACGAGTTCAGAAGTTGTTTTGCTGTGAGTGCCGGTGCAAGAAGGGGACTACAGGCCGCATTGATAGGTCCTTATGGTAGGATATTGACGAATTTTGTCTACCAATGACCATGAGACAACCCAAGTGCGGTACAGACGCCCGTTGCGAGGGTTACTGGACTGACTTTGCGGAAGATCCAGCGTATGATGTGCCAGAGTTAGTATCGGGCGACAGCTTAATTATCCTTCCTTCTCAGTTCCTTGGGTGTGAAAGGCCTGCTCATAACCCTTGAAGGCATAGACGGTTCAGGAAAGAGCACCGCTGCAAAGCATATATCAACCCAACTTCAGGAGATCATGCCTGAACGGAGGCTGATATTGACTGCTGAGCCCACAGGAGGCGAGGCAGGAAAGATTCTGAGGGCGCGGCTATCTTCTGATGGACCCTGCTCGTCTCCGTCCAGGCGTATGGAAGAGCTATTTCTTTTTATGGCAGATCACGCCGATCACCTGGCGAGGCTCGTCTGCCCGTCTCTCGAAGAGGGCGCAATAGTCATATCCGACAGATATGCCGACTCCACTGCAGCCTATCAGGGGGTGACGCTGCAAGGCATAGTTCCAGATCCCGTTCAGTGGATCAGGAGCGTTTATGCCCCATGGAATATGCCCCCGGATTTGACATTGTTCTTTGCCCTGGACCCTGCCCTCGCATTGAAGAGGATGCGGTCACGCCAAGAGAGGGAGAAGTTCGAGCAACTTGAGTTCCTGCGAAGCGTAAACGAGAACTTCCGGCGGTTGGTTGCGCTGGAGCCAGGGCGCTTTGTATCGATAGATGCAAGCAGGGATGCGCAGGATGTGGCAGCGCAGGCCCTGAAGAGAATCCTCAAGCGAGTTCAGACATCCCTGTAGGCGGCTTTAGCTTAGAGCCAGGTCGATCAGCTTTTTGGCCCAAGCCAGCTTCTTTTTTTTGCGCGGCGTGACGCTCGCATCCTCGAAGTCGAAGCCCACGAGCCGTATGAAGGCAGCGCCAAGCTCCCTGGCAAGAAAGACACATCGATCGCCATCGGTGAAGCCTCCAAAGTTATACAGCCCATCAGGCGGCCTGCACTGGACTGTGCCGATTATGTTCCTCAACTGTGGCACACATCTTTTTAAAGCGCCCAGGTTGTCTCCATGAGCATGCACAACGACAATTGAGCCCCTCTGGTCTGCCTCTAAGATCGCCCAAAAGGGGCCATCCAGGTCAGTGACCACGATCTCTGGCACGATTCCTTTTTTTAATAGAACGCCTGTGGCACCATCTGCGGCCACGAAGGCTGCATCTTTGACCTGCAGTCCTTCCAGCTCTCTCTCCAGTCCAGGCGCATTTCCGCATACAATTGTGACTCTGCCGCAAATCTTCGCCCTTGCCACAGACACGCCCAGCCCTCTG